>Ga0265303_10002823_pt1 | contig 10821 bp, 8 predicted proteins | sample Helome_2_FD_192494 | JGI IMG/M metagenome (GOLD analysis project Ga0265303, IMG submission 192494) | Marine sediment microbial communities from subtidal zone of North Sea - Hel_20160317 (Illumina Assembly) | ecosystem: Environmental > Aquatic > Marine > Subtidal zone > Sediment ...
TCACGGTGGTAAATAGTAGCCTCATTCCCTTTCGTCATGCTCCGGGGATGAGCCTTAACGCTACCGATGAACCACCTGCCCAGTTAGGTATATTCGTGGATGGGGATGGACCATCTATGCTGACACAGTTTGATGGCAAATTTGCAACGTTAGCTTATCTGGACCAGCTTACCTCAGCTCTGCCCTATCATGTATTAGAAAAGCCAAGTGTCTTGGTACTTGGTGCAGGGGCAGGTAGTGATGTACTGCAGGCACTTTATCACGATGCGGTCACAGTTGATGCTGTGGAACTTAATCACAATGTAATTGACTTAGTCCGGCAACGGTTTAGTAATTTTTCTGGAAATCTTTATAACCGACAAAGAGTACGTGTTCACAATGCTGAGGCACGTGGCTTTGTCAATACAACACTTGATAGTCGTTATGACTTAATCCAGGTGGCACTATTAGATTCCTTTGGTATTGCCTCAGCCGGGTTATACAGTTTGAGTGAAAGCTATCTTTACACTGTTGAAGCGCTACAGACCTATCTAAAACGCCTTACTTCGGATGGTATGCTGGCAGTCACCCGTTGGCTTACCTTGCCACCGCGTGATTCACTTAAACTTTTTGCTACTGCGGTGACTGCTTTAGAACAAAATGGTGTTTCTAATCCTGCAGCACGGTTAGTGATGATACGAGGTTGGAAAACTGTCACATTGCTTGTAAAGAATAGCGACTTCACTACTAAAGAATTAAAAGCGATTCGGGAGTTTAGCCATTCACGTTCTTTCGATGTAGCTTATTACCCGGGGATGCGTGCTGATGAGGCGAACCGTCACAACCTACTCGATAAGCCTTACTACTTTGAGGGAGCTGTTGCATTGTTAAGTTCTCAGCGACAGACCTTCCTTGATCAGTATAAGTTTTACATTGAACCGGCGACTGATGATCGGCCTTATTTTTTCCACTTTTTCAAATGGGATGCGGCAGGAGAGTTGTTTGCCCTGCGCAAACAAGGCGGAATGCCACTTTTCGACTGGAGTTATCCATTGCTCATGACGACATTGGTGCAGGCATTTGTGGCAAGTATGCTTCTGATACTTACGCCGCTAGCAGTTTCACGCTTCCGGCGTAAGTTGCCAAATGTGTGGGTGGCTTTGTACTTCTTATTTATTGGACTGGCATTTATGTTTATGGAAATTGCTTTCATTCAGAAATTTTTACTTTTTCTAGCTCATCCTCTTTATGCCATTGCAGTTGTTTTATGCGCATTTTTGGTATTCTCCGCCATAGGCGGTTGGCTTGCAGAACGATGGCAAGAAAAGACAAAAAGCAAGTGGCTCGTGCCATTGGCAGTAATGTTAATGGCTATCATATCCCTACTATACCTCGCTGTTCTGCCTGGTTTATTTCAAACACTCATACATTTTTCTGATTTGGCGAAAATAGTTATTTCCTTGGCGTTGATCGCACCACTTGGGTTATGTATGGGCGTTCCTTTTCCTTCTGGTGTTATGCGGCTAGCGTTCACAGCTCAGGAAACTATTCCGTGGGCATGGGCGATAAATGGGTGTGCTTCGGTTGTGGGAGCGGTACTTGCCACCTTGTTAGCTATTCATCTGGGTTTTGCCACAGTGATCCTGATGGCCACATTGTTTTACAGTTTGGCCTGTATATTCTTGAGGAAAATAGTTTAAGCATGGTTGTTTATTTATCATTGGAGCATTTTTTTCTTTAATCTTGGTAGTTCCCAATCTCAACGGAAGTAATCGGACTGTTTTTATACTCTGGAACGTCTGCTGCGTGCCAAAAGGGGAGCATTCATGTAGCCCAAAAAAGCTCAGCCTAGTGTCGAGCTAAGTTTGAGGATACCTACGTAGTTATGAAACGATTTATTTATATTTCTATTACCACAGCACGAGGGGCAGTATACTTTACTGATGCAATTCCAATTTCTCTGGCTGATTTGGTTATATAAAGTTCACTAGTGCCAATAACTTGGTTATTAGTTGATTTAAGATTGAATCTGAGCTTTCCGGAGCTGGTTTCTTTACGCTCAAAGTTAGAGTCATCCTGAGCATTCTTCTTTACATACCCTATATCATTTGTACAACCAGGTTTTGCTTTATATCCATCACTTGCAAGGATTGTCCGACCATTTGATGCTTTCAACCTAAACCTATACTTTCCTGCTTTATCAGTATATATCTCGAACTTTCCAGGCATGTCATCCTCCTTTTGATAATTTGTATGGTATACGAGTGTACTTAAAGGATCAGAAAGTTCTGACTGACCATCTAAACAGTAGGAACGAAAAAATTACTAAAAATTCAATTTATTTTAAGGTTATTTGAGATGGAATACTTAGGATATGGCTTGTCTTCGAATGTCTGCTTTGTGCCAAAAGCAGACACTTAAAATGGTCTAGAAATTTTTGGCTAAACTTGGTGTGAGAAAATTGGTAGGTATTTTTTAATGGAGAAGGGCACTTCAAAATAATTTTGTATTTTCGTCTAGTATGATCTCATATCATTTCAGTGAATCCAGTATTTCTTAGGGTAGTTATGGGGGCAACATCATAATATTAATTACTTTATATTGAGCAATAATAGGGATTCCAGTCAATTATTTGATTCCTGCCGCCAGATCAGTCTAATGTTCACTACTATTATTGTTAATCTTTCTGTTTCCTATGTCTGAGCACTAGGCCTGCTATCTCGATACCAATCCCAAGGGTGAGAAGAGCTACACCAATCCATGTATTGTCCGGCACAAAAAATATCAATACAGCACCTAAGATAAGGAATATGCCAGATAAGATTCGTTTGCTGTATAGATTTATATTCATAACCATAGAAGAACCACTAATAACTTCTGCCAAGAAAGTAGTTTTAGGTGCTTTGTGTCACTACTCTTTCAAAACAAAGTACACCTTCATATAGTAGATTTAGAGTGTAGCTCTAGCTGCACTATTTAATTTTAAGTTGTTTTGCACCCGCCCCATTTTTCTTAGGCAATGTCAGTTCCAGCATGCCATCTTCAAACTTTGCCTGAGATTTGGCTTCGTTTACATTGCTATCTAGAGTAAAGCTACGGTAACTTGATCCTTGGCTGCATTCACTACAAACAACTCTTCCGCCTTCTTTTTTCTCTTTCTTCTGTTTAGTCTCAGCACTAATAGAAACCAAGTTTCCATCAACTTGTACTTTTACATCTTCTTTTTTTACCCCAGGGATTTCTGCTCGGATTGTATAAGCCTTGTCATTTTCTGTTATGTCAACTTTGATCGGAGAGGCAGCTTCTATATCCGCAGAAAATGGGCGGGGCATCCAGAAATTATTGAACCAATCTTCCAGGTTGGAGAATGGGTCAGTACGAGCGATACTACCTGAAAATGGGGAACGTTTAACAAGGTTAGTCATGATGTTTCTCCTTGATATAGTATTCATAAAGAGAACTATAATTTCGAGTTCTTATATTGGTTGTGGGGTACAAATAGTAAAAATCAATAAACAAATTGCATAGTTTTATCCTGATCGTAAAAAAAGCACTCAAATTCGAGAATTACTTAATTTTATATTCAATTTAAGATGGCATAAGAACTCATCCCTTCATATTTAGTTCAATGGTTTATTTTTTAGAAAATCTGCTTTAAATTAAAAGTAGATTGTCAGCAAATTCCAGACAGAAATTAATAACTCTTACTCTTGAATTCTTATTTTTTACTACACATATATAGATATGAAGGGTGTATATATATGAGTAGTAGTTTTTTGCAATTAAAAGTCATTGAATGTAATGAAAAGAGCTGACAGGTTGTAGTTAGATTGTTGATTGGAAACTCTCTACAAAAGGTTTTTATATAAGGAACATCCATACGATTCAGGAGGTAGCAAGAAGAATGGCTTGGTATGAATAAGTTCGAAAACTTAAGGAAGCAAATGATTGAGTACCAACTGATTGCTCGTGGGTTACGTGATCAGGAGGTTCTTAATGCAGTCGGCGCTGTACAGCGCGAAGCATTTATACCTGCGGATCTAGTTGAATTTGCTTACAGTGATTCACCCTTACCAATCGCCGCAAACCAGACAATTTCCCAGCCTTATATCGTTGCACTCATGACCGCGGCACTTGAATTAAAGCCAGCCGAACGAGTACTGGAAGTGGGGACTGGCTCTGGGTATGCTGCTGCAGTTTTATCTGAAATTGCTAAAGATGTATTTACAATTGAACGGCATAAAATCCTTGCAAATACTGCACACAAGCGGTTTGATGAGCTGGGATATCAAAATATTCATGTATTATATGGCGATGGTACGTTAGGGTGGCCGGAACATGCTCCCTTTGATGCTATTGTTGTTACTGCAGGCGGGCCTGATGTGCCAGAAAAGCTTAAACAGCAAATGACTATTGGTGGACGTTTAGTAATCCCGATAGGTGATTTTTTACATACTCAACAATTACTTCGGATTCGGCGTATCAGTGAAGACGAGTATAAAGAAGAAGATCTGGGGAGTGTTCGTTTCGTGCCCTTGATAGGTGCTGCAGGTTGGGAAGATGAGAAAGCAATCAGACCTGCTGGTAAAAAATCTGAAGCAAGTTTATCAGAGTTGATTTATAAATCGAGTGAGCATTTTGCTAGTATTGACCATGTTAATCTGGATAATTTACTGGACAGGATTGGAAATAGTCGTCTGGTGTTTCTTGGGGAGGCTTCGCATGGTACGGCCGAGTTTTACGAAATGCGTGCGCAAATAACTCAGAAGCTTATCGAAAAGAGAGGCTTCAATATTGTTGCTGTGGAAGCTGACTGGCCGGATGCAGCGCATATTGATCACTATATTCATGGTACAGCCCCAGACCCTTTATTGGAAAATAAACCGTTCTCCCGTTTTCCGACCTGGATGTGGGCAAATCATTCCGTACATGCATTTACTCGTTGGCTAAAAACACATAATAGTGTCAGATCATCTGATAAACAGGTAGGTTTTTACGGCCTGGATTTATATAGTCTGTATAGCTCAATGGAAGTAGTGCTGAACTATCTGGAAAAAATTGACCCTGAATCTGCAGAAGTAGCTCGTATACGTTATGGATGTCTGATGCCATGGGCTAATGACCCTGCAATGTATGGCCAAATTACAATTACCAAACAATACAGGAAATGTGAAAAAGATGTTCTTGTAACTCTACAGGATTTGTTGAAAAAACGTCTGGAATATTCCCTTGCTGATGGGAAACAGTTCTTTAATATTGTACAAAATGCCAGGCTGGTAGCTAATGCTGAACGTTACTACCGTACCATGTATTATGCAGAAAATAACTCCTGGAATCAGCGTGATCAGCATATGTTTGAAACTTTACAGGCCGTGCTTAAATTCAGAGGCCAAAATTCAAAAGCCATTATATGGGAACATAATTCACATGTTGGTGACGCACGTGCGACGCAAATGAGCGCTCGTGGCGAATTTAATATTGGTCAGCTTGCACGTCAGGAATATGGTGACGCAGCATATCTTATTGGCTTTGGAACTGATCACGGCACTGTTGCCGCCGCCTCTGAATGGGGTGGACCAATGGAAGTAAAACAAGTACAGCCATCCCATATTGATAGTTATGAGCATATCTGCCATGAAGTTAATAGTGATAATTTTCTGTTACCGTTACGAAAACCGATACAGGAAATAACTCGTAGAAAGCTGCTCGCAGAACGCCTGGAACGTGCAATCGGCGTGATATACCGTCCTGAAACAGAGCTACAAAGTCATTATTTTTATGCCTCACTACCACACCAATTTGATGAATATATTTGGTTTGATGAAACCCGGGCAGTTAAACCATTAACCAGGGAAACTATTAAAGGTATAGCTGATACTTACCCTTTCGGTCTTTAGGAAGTAACTACATAAACTTATTAATAATTACATATTCCTTCTAATTAGCCTATGCAACAGGCCATCAAAATCCAATCTATTATGAGTGATTTTGCAACCTCTACAGGGCTGTTAGATGACTCTTGTGTATCACGTCGCTACCTGTGGACCGATGCTTTTGCTGTTTGTAACTACCTGGAACTTTATCGTCAAACAGGTGAACAAACCTTTCTACAACTGGCCTTGAGGCTGGTTGATCAGGTCCATCAGGTCTTAGGGCAATACCGTAAGGATAGTGCTCGTAGCGGATGGATCAGTAATCTTGATGAGAGACAAGCACGGCAGCATCCTACCCAAGGGGGCTTAAGAATTGGTAAGCAGCTGAATGAGAAACAGCCCGGCGAATTTGTTGATGAATCATTGGAATGGGACCGAGATGGTCAATACTTCCATTACCTGACTAAATGGATGCATGCACTTAACCGTGTCAGTCAAGTGACGAATAAAGGTATCTATAACCAATGGGCGTTGGAGCTTGCCAAAGTAGCGAGCGCCGCATTTATTTACGTGTCCTCAACAGGTGGAGCAAAACGTATAGTTTGGAAAATGAGTATTGATCTTTCCCGTCCACTGGTAAATTCAATGGGACAGCACGATCCATTGGATGGTTTAATTACTTATCAGCAACTGGAAACTACTGCAAAATGCTTCCCCGAAATGCTATCAGAACTCAGTCTGAGAAAAGAAATTAATGAAATGGGCGCCATGTGTGTAGGGCGTAATTGGTCTACTGAAGATGCTTTGGGGATCGGTGGACTGCTAACCGATGCATACAAATTGGTACAATTGATCGATATTTATAATTTGCATGAAACAGCAAGACTGGAAGCATTATTGGGAAATATTGAGTACAGCCTGCAAGTATTTGTCACACAAAACCAGTTAAACGTACCTGCAGAATATCGTCTGGCATTTCGTGAATTAGGATTGGCTATTGGTTTGCATGCAATAAGCAGAATGCAAAATTGTATTGAGCAAAAACCTGAACATTTTAGCAATGCGAAGCAATTACTTGCTCTATTAAAGAAACTCTCTTATTTTCATTGTATCCATGAATTCATAGAGAGCTTCTGGTCAGAACCCGGTAATCAATCTATTAAAACTTGGAAAGAACACGCAGATATTAATAACGTCATGCTGGCGACTAGTATGGCTTCAGAAGGATATTTACAATTATAAGTAATACTCTTGTTCGAATGTCTGCTTTGTGCCATAAGTAGACATTCACGTCTATAGCAGTCTAATAGTGTCCTATGAATTTAATGGTATATTTGTTGGTATCTTGAATATAAGAGAAACATAGATCGGCTTGTAGTAAGGGATACAGGGCACTATTCGATTCTCGCCGCCCACCATTTACCTGTACCCTTCTAATAATCTTAAATTACGTGATTATTTTAATCATACAATGTAAGAGAGAATTAATATTCTATTACTCCCGTTACTGTGTTGCCTTGTATTCGCTGTGGATCATGTGCTTGCATTTCTATATATATCCACCAAATGAAAATAAGAGCACATATAGTACCCCATATCAGAGCATTTTTTTTTCTTGGGTTGGTGGACAAGTTGCCTCGCAAATAGGCTTCTTTATCATGTTTAAACCACCATAATATAAAACCAATAACAAATATTGCAGGTATCATTACCAACAGTTCTATTCCAATTAGCGCTGCCTCATACATGCCGCCCCCCTTCTTATCTTTCTACGAATTATAGGTGGTAATAGATCTTTAATATTAGCATATTGCGCATATTAAATAATGCCTCAAGATACTTTTTGTGGTTTGTTGTATCTGAGTGTGACAAATTTGGGACAAATGAAGAAAAATGAAAAAAGAGCTACAAGAATAATCCTGTAACTCTTTGTTTTTTCTGGCGGGTCGTGCGAGGATCGAACTCGCGACCAACGGATTAAAAGTCCGCTGCTCTACCAGTCACTAACAAAGCAAGGCACTCAAGATAATCTTACAGTATCTCATATGCCTGAGACTATGTTATCAGGGATAGGTTCTGAAAAATTTTGCGGATATGAGGGTATGTAGTACCTATGATACAGGGGCGCGAGGTCAATACAAATATCAGAAACATGAGAGCCTATTTAATCGTTTGATCCGGTATAGATCGAATTACACTTCTTTCCGTATTTTGTGGTTAATACTGACTTTGTAAGATTGTTGTTTGTCTCTGCAGATATTTGTTGCTTGGCACTTTTTATCTGATTCTTCCATTTTCTTAATCTTTTCTTTTTGGAGTCTTTTGCTCGACCTACAAATTCTGTTCCGTACGCATTAAAAAATTCCTCTTTTACTCTATCTTCTAAATAATGGAAGTAAACAGAACAAACACTATAATCCATTGCTTTGCGTTCCCTAGTCTCAGCAATTTCACTAAATGCGTGTACCCATGAAGTTACTGTAAACATTATCATTAGTAATAGTAATTTCATTTAATCTTACCTATTAATAACTACTAAAAGGTCTGTTCCCAGTATCGCGCAAAGACCAGACAGCGATTATTTTTCTTTCTGAGGGGTAAATCTACTTTTAACTCGCTTCAGTTGTTTTTATTCTTCATTACATAACACGATTCTTAATAATCGTTTCCATCTGGATCAAGAATTATTGGTGGATTGGTAGCATAAGGATTATTTATGCTTTTATCACTATAAGGTGAGCCATATTCACCTACAGGATTATTTATAGAATCTTGTGAATACTGTGATCCATACTGCCCAAAAGGATTGCTCACTGAATCAGGCTCATATGGATTCGAAAACAAAGTACCAAGGTATTTACCTGTTTGCCGGTCTACTAGTATGGGTGGTGCTGCATTAACTACAACGAAAAGTAATACAAATAAAGCCGTTACAGCAAAGAAAAGTGTAACTATATATGCAGCTATCTTGGACATTTTCTTCCTCACAATTCGTTAGGGTGGGGATGTCTGCCAATAGTTCAATAATAAATATAAGGGTAGAAAATATTTTTTACCCTGAACGTCTGCTTTGTGCCAAAAGCAAACATTCAGATAGGCACAAGGTCTAATAATTTAGGGGGAAACTGAGGAAGGTAGTTAAACGTTTGCTTTTGGCACAAAGTATTGGAATGCTATAGATAGAATCAGGATAACCAAATATATAGATGAACTTTAAAGTTTTTCAAAGAATGTTCTTAAAGTATAAGCATCCATATAAATAATAACATCATCACGATTATCATCACCAGCATATGACTTTCGACATTTAATCCTTTCAGGATTACTTTCATCCTCAACATATATTATTGATGGATATGGTGCATATTTTTGATAATGAAGATTTTCAATAATCATAATAAAATTTATATCAATAAATTTAATCTTTCGTTAAAAATTGTCATAGCAATTGAGGATAATCACTTCAAACAATATCTTCTGTGAGAAAGCACACATTGTGCGAAAGTACACATTATTGGATAAATACAGAAAGTATCTTCCGTGATGGGTAGGGTGAAAGCTGATGCTCACCAATGTCCAGTTTGTGCCATAAGCGGACAGTCACGTTCATAGCAGTTCAATAGCCTTCAATAAATCTGCTGGTACATTTGTTGGTACATTGAAAATTGAAAAAAATGGAATGTCTTGTGGTAACGGTCTCAGGCTGCTATTCGATTCCCGCATTGACTATAGGCCGTCTCCACCAGTCTGAAATGGCAGAATGTATGTCTCCACCAATTTGGTAGAGAGGACGCTGGCATCACCTCACGCACTCACACAATCAAGACATTATTGGTGCGGTTTTCGCCACCTTCGATGAAGCGACCTCCCGAATCCAGTGTGACTTTGCGCCGCGTATCGTGGGCTTTGGCTAGCTTGCTCGAGAAATTAATACGTCTCTTTTGCCGTGGTCCCAACAGTTCAATCCATATTTTTTCTCGGGAACGAAAAAGACCACCCGAAAGAGTGACTTCAACATTTCGCTCAAAGTTCTCCCCCGAGTTGACAACCGTTAGGCCCAAGCCCCGGTCATCTTTCGTTATTGTATCAAGCTCAAAACTTAGGTCATTATTAAATGCGTAAGCTCCGCCACCGGCGTTCAACTGAATCGGAAACAAATAGACCTCAAGCGGTCCGCCTCCGTATTGGCAAAAAAGCGTGTGTCCTCCTTCATCACGCTCTTTTGTGAAACCGTGAATATGAAAATCATGACCATACGAATCGGTGAACTCTTTCCAGTGTGCGACTTCTTCCTCAACGTCCGTTGCCTCCGAATTCCAAAGCGTGCCCACTTTGACCCAATCTCGCGTGTCACGGTTCATGGTAAGCTGAATCTCCACTCCATATTGAGTCTTAAGTGGACCATGCTCTCCTTTAAAAAACTTGATAGCGCTCTCTTTTGGATGCTTTTTATTCCATTCCGATACATACGTCTGGTTCACATTCATGAACGAGCCCTTCAATACAATTCCAGCAGCATGCCAACCTTTTTCTTTAATATATCTCAGCCACTCTTCTTTCAGGGCTCCTCCCGCAAACGTACGCCGGAAGTTGCTCCAAATGTTGGAGTCTTCAAGTGCCGGAAGCCAAGCTTTAAGTTTCTTTTCTGTTCCACGGGAGATTCGGCCAGATTTGTTTGCACGAACAGCCGCCCTAAAGAGAAACTTCGATAAGCCGTCGTCCCGACCTGAATACACGTTGTGGGCGCCCATGTTAATAACAGGCACGGTCGTGTTATCGGTATGAAAAGTCCAAAGCACCTCACCCTTTCTTGAGGGATCGATGATATCCAATCGGTGTGCGGATTTTGGATCGAGGATGCAGAATTGCGATACAACAATCGGATCGTTAAGACCGAGAGGAGTGGCTGCCCCCGTCTTATGATTTGTCACAAACCCGTCCCACGCGTTTCCCACTTCCCAAGGAAAAC
>Ga0265303_10002825_pt1 | contig 10816 bp, 6 predicted proteins | sample Helome_2_FD_192494 | JGI IMG/M metagenome (GOLD analysis project Ga0265303, IMG submission 192494) | Marine sediment microbial communities from subtidal zone of North Sea - Hel_20160317 (Illumina Assembly) | ecosystem: Environmental > Aquatic > Marine > Subtidal zone > Sediment ...
GCATCCGAGGTATGACGAAACATCGAAACTCCGGAAGCCGTTGTTGTAACGAATGGTCTCGAGCTCAGCGACCATGCCCGGGTCATCCGGGTTGCGCTGCTTGATGGCATCGAACAGACGCCTGTCCAGCAGCTGTCCGTCGTCGAGTCGGCCGTCCATCTTACCGATAAATAGCGCAAGCTTTGCGATGTCGTCTCTCTGCAATGTAAGACCAAACCCTGTGTACGGCTGCCGCACATCGTCGTAGGTTCGCCGGGTTACCGATGCGGCGCGAGAAAGCCCGAGCGGCTTCCAGACCTGCTCGACCAGCAGGTCGTCGAAGAAATCTGCATCGCCCCCTCTGTTCTTGCGTAACAGGCTGTTCATGGCAACGCCAGCGAGATAGGTGTCCCAGGTGTGATAGCTCAAATGCAATCCGGGATCCGACTTTCGTGGAAAACCATTGCAGGCCACATCGATCTTTCCGGCGTGATCGCTCGCGAAGAAGCGACCGTTGATCTCACCGTCTTCGTCGCCATGCATGTCGAGCTGCCCAAAGTGACCCGTCGTCATATCAAGCGCATGTTCGATTGTGACGTCATCCCAGCCGTCGTCACATTCGGGGACCAGGCTGCCGATCGAGGTGTTGGCCGCGCCCGGGTAGGCCGCTTCCAGCAGCATCAGGCCCAGGCCCCCAACCAGGGACTTGGCGGTTGAGTAAGAGGGCAGAAACATCTCATCGCAGTAGGGATAGTCACCATAGAGCGTCCCGCAATCGCCAACGTAGTGAACTCCATCAATGATGAAGCCATAGACCGACATGTCCTCAGGCTCGATTTCATCAGTGGAACCGAATGCGCTGGCACTCGCGCCCGGGTAAGCGTTACTGAGCTCTGCGACAGGGCGAACAGGAACACGACTATTCCGATTCAGTCTCTCTGCGGCGATAAGCTCGTCGGCGCCCTGCACATCCCCCTTTGCATAACTGGCGGCCAATAGCCCACGCATTTCGAACTGCAGGTATCTGCACGTCTGGTTGACGATCTGGAAAGCGACATTCGACACCTCGCCAGTATCGCGAAACAGAAAACTCATAAGCCCGTTTTGAATACAGTCTTCCCGGCGCTCTTTTAGCGCAAACGGCAGCGAAGCCCTGCTCCAGCCATGGTCACCGTCTTCGTCCCACACGGCACCCGTTCCCAGCACGAACTCCCACCAGCCGTGCTTATTCAGTACCGGACCTACAGTCACAGGGATGAGGAGCTCACCGTCCTGAACAAACTCGAAACTGAACTCGGGGAGGTCCTCGATACCGGGTCGGTCGGGCGTAATGAGATCCAGCTCGTCCACATTCAGGACAAACTGGTGGTCTTGCGTGGTTGTGTCCAGCGCAAGACGTCCGCTGAAGCTATTCGATGCGCTGCGCGATTTGATTGGCGGTGCAAACTCGCTCAGTGATATCTGTGAACCAAGCTCCCCTCCCTCGATCAACAGCTCATGTGAGAGGACGCGCAGCTCCGAATCTGACTGTCCGCAAGCCCCCAGGACCAGCAGGCCAATCAGAATCGAAGTATTGCGGAGCTTCATTCCCGATCTAGGGCAGTCGCCGGAATAATCATGACCACCAGGCACGCGACCAGCGCGCCAACGGATACGTTAATAAGGAGTCCGTAGTTAGCCTCTCCAACCAGCATCGCAGCGACGGCCGGCCCCGAAGCAAGACCCATTTTCGACGCGAAGCCGCCGAGCGCTGCGGTTTGGCCGGTTGCATCAAACTCGGAACACATACCGAGAAGATACGAAATTACGAAAGCCCAGCCAATTCCCCAAAGTACATTGGACCACCAGTAAACGGAGGTTTCCCAGCCGCCCGGCTTGATATTGCTGAAATGCAGTAGCCAGATCGAGAAGGCGGTTAACACGATGGCAATACCAACCGGCCACGCCCGGCCGAATCGCGTCGACAACAGGATAACCAGCACGGAACCGGCGATGGCTACCCACGCCGCAACACCCAGCGCGTTGCCGACGAAGCTCGTCTCGAGCATTGCGTGTTTGCCGATACCGATCGCGTACGCGTAGATACCCATGTTTGCAGCCTGGAAGAGAAACGTCGCAAGGAGTGCCAGCGCAATCAGCCTCCTGTTACCGTTTCTCGCCGAGTCGCTAACTCGTTTCTCACGAGCCGGGTAGTCGGCGAGGAACGGGAGCATCAACAGGGTTACGACGCTAAATGCGATCAGCGAAAGGAACAGTGCTTTGGTACCAAAGGCCGGAACGAGAGGTGGCAAGTAGATAATGCCGAGGCCGCCCAAACCAAACTGTATGGTCAACAGGTAACCGAAAGTACGATCTACTTCGGTCGTTCTCGAAATCACGGCAAAGCCGATGCCGACAAGGAGCCCGCCAACGCAGCCATGAATAAACCGGGTGCCAATCAGGACAGGTGCGCTGGTGAGCAACATTGACACAAGATCGACGGCGATAAGCCCAAATAACAGGACGACCGCGGCTCGACGCCAGTTAATTCGCTTGACGACAAATACTGCGCTAAACGCGCCTACGGCTGCACCGTAGACGTTGGCCGAGCCTACGAGACCTGCGTCGCGGTTACTGAAACCCAGCCCTTCAATCAGCCCGTCGACGAGTGCGGGCATGATATTCACATAGAAGAGTCCGGCAGTCGCGAGAAACGCGAGCAGAACACGCGCAATCTCACCATTTGGAGATGCAACTGGAAACTTTCTGGATGTCATTATCGCGGGCCCCTGAATCTCTGCTTATGTTTCAATCGACAATGCCTGCCTCGCGAAGTATCTCCACCGCGGGCTGCAACTGCTCCTCGTAATCTCGCCATTTCCCGACTGAACTCTGGTAAACGGGCCGCCTGACCTGCACGCTGCTGGCCGTTGTCGAAGCCTCGTCACTCCTGTGGAAATCGAGGCACGCCTGTTGCCATTCGAGGCCGCTCGCGGCAATCAGGCGACGCGATTCACTCTCGACGTCGGAGACCAGTTGTTCATAGCTGACTGAGTGAATGACGTTCGGCAAGACCTTGTTCCAGTGCTCCATCAGCTCGTGGTACGCGACAAAGTAATTCGCCAGCTCCTCTAGCTTGTAGGAAAACGGGTACGCGTCAACAAACAGGTTCTTGTAGACGGCATACACGGTATCCATCGGATCCCTTTGCACATGAATAATCGTCGCGTTCGGCAATGCCGTGTGAATCAGGCCGAGGTACAGGAAATTCAGCGGCAGTTTATCGATGAACCTCGCTGTTTGTCCTGTGAAGGGCCGCGTGCTATCGACATAGGCGCGTCCCAATGCAGCAAAATCCAGCTCAGTTGTCAGTCTTACCAGGTCGTCCCTGCTGATTGCCTTCGACATCACCTTCCCGCGCACCTGGCTCATCATCTGCACGGCGAAGTTTGATAGCTCACCTGCAGCATATACACCTGTGTGACTCGCGAGAATGCGTTCGACGAGTGTCGTACCGGTGCGGGGCATTCCCAGGACAAAGATCGGCTCCGAACTCTCGTACCCAGCGGAATCCCGCGTAAAGAACTCTTCCGTGAAAGCATCGTGAATAGTCGCGATCGTGCCCAAGTCCCTGGAAAGATCGTATTGCATCTGCCCGCGACGCGAATCCGCGCCGGATTTCAGGTACGCAAACGACCTCTCGGACTCCCCCATGTCCTCGAGTTCCTTGGCCAGGGCGTAGCAGATGTTCGCCTTGCCATGCGCATCATCTATACCCTTTTCGAGAACCTGTTCGAGCTGTTCAACATGATTGGTTTCCGGCGTCTGCGTCTGTAACTCAGACCTCAGCTTGTAGGCCTCAAAGTCACCGGGGTTCAATCGAATCGCTGTATCGAAATTCTGCTCCGCCTGGTCCAATTCTCCCAGGGTGCGCTGCAGGGATGCGATATTGAAGTAATGCCGCGAGTCCTGCGGGGCCAGGGCGGCCGCCCGCTCGTAGCACTCGAGAGCTTGCCTGCGTTCGCCGAGACCCGTCAGCAGGCTGCCGAGTGTCGAGTACTCATAAGGTGTACTCATCTCGCAGGAAAGGAGATGCGTAGTGCGCGCTCTGACCTCGCTATCACGACCCAGTTTGGCAAGACAGAGCGCTTCCTGCAGGGCCCACGAAACCTGCTCTGGTTCCATCCGCAGGGCTTCTCGAATTGCGTCCAGCGCCATGGCGGGATTACGGAGCTTCAGGGCCAGCTGACTGGCTGTATGCCAACCCGAGGCGAAGTTCGGGAACTCACGATTGAGTCGCTCGCAGGCCGCAATAGCCTGCCGAACGTCGTTCTTATCCAGGTAGTCCCAAACCCGGGTCTCGAGTTCTTTCGCGTGAGTTGATGGCATCGTCATCCCATTATTCGGGAGCCCTGTACAAAACGAAAGCCCGGCACTGTGTGCCGGGCTCTTGTCTGTCAATTCCTCGAGGTAATCGACGAGCGCTTCGCCTAGAACCGGTACCCAAACCTGAGACCGATCGTACGCGGCTGAACGATGAACTGGCGATTACCGTTGCCATACCAGTTCTCGAAGACGCCCGTGTCATAACTCCAGTGACTGGATGGGAAACCACCGGTTGCGCCTTCCTCGTCACCGAGGTTGCGAACGTAGAGGGTCGCAGTCCAGTTCTCGGCTGCAAGTGAGGCACTGGCTCCCAGTAACGTAAACGAGTCAAACGTCTCATTCAGCATGTCGCTTTGATCGATGAAATTCTCGCTATCACTCTGATAATAAGCAGTGAATGCCGCGACCAGGCTCATGCCTGAATTGAGTTGCCAGGTGTTGTCCACTGCCAGCGAGAGTACATTTTCCGGTGCACCCGGAAGTGTTGAACCATCCGGTGCCACGACACCACCCGTCTGCGGACTGATGAAGTCACTGTCGAGTTCTGCGCTGACGTAGGTGTAACCGGCCCGGTAGTGGAACGAGTCGGAAAGATACCCCTCGACCTCGAGCTCCAGGCCCTGGGTTGATGCTTCATCCCCGTTAGCGGCAATGAAGAAGCCGTACCAGGCTGAAGTGGTATTCAGTTGCGGGTCATCCCAGTCGACATTGAAGACTGACGCCGTGTACTGGAACGTGTCCATGCGCCCTTTTACGCCGAATTCGTAGTTCTTGACAGAGTCGGAGTTGAAAGTACGAATAGCTTCTGCATTCGGTTCGCCAAACGGATCGCCATTGTCAAAGCTCGGCACTGCCTGTGCCCCGCCATGACGGTAGCCTTCGGAGAATGTCGCATACAGCATCGTGTCATCGTTGACGTCCCAGGACGCGTTGAGCTTCACCAGGATATCGTCGTCGCTGTCCGTTGACTGTGGTGCCATTGGCGACGTCCAGCCTTCGACGAGCGGGAACCCGAGAATCACATCGTTAACCGTTTCGTTATCAAACCAGCGGAATCCGCCCGTGACCCGGAATTCATCGGTGAAGTGATAGGTCAATTCACCGTACACCGCCGTTTCCTCGAACGACGTATCGCGCTCGTATTCGAAATCGATCTCGGTCAGCTGCTGGCCACCATAGAAAGTCGCCGGCCAGAATCCGGCACACTCCGGTCCGCCGGTATCGACACAGGCGTTGTGGAACTCGTTCATTCCCGGGTTGTAGCTGAGCTGCCAGACTTCGTTGTCCTGATCCATGTAGAACGCGCCGAGAATCCAGTCGACATTGCTGTCGGAGTCATTGGACACCAGGCGGAACTCCTGGATGAAGGATTCGTCGTCGTAGCCGCGCCGTGCCAGCTGCATCGGCCGAGGCCAGCCGCCGCCGTAGAACGCGGCATTCCAGTCACGGCTGGTGCCATCAACTTCACCACCACTCGCCCACAGGCCACCGTTGTCGCTATCGCCGACACCCTCGTGGTCATACGACGATGTCGTAGACGTAAAGGTTGCGAAACCCAGGTCCCACTCGAGGTCGAGGCTCATGAGGTCAACATCGCGTTCCGATGGCTCCAGCAGGACCTGCCCACTATCGTCGTCGCCATACTGGAAGTCGAGGCCAGAGCCCGATGGCTGATTATTGTTGCCCAGTGTCGTCGAACGGCGCGCGCCAATCGTGTCTTCCTGTGTCTGGTAGGCAATCTGCACGGTGAATTCGTCGGTAATTTCGCTGCGCAGCGCGATCCGTGCGTAGTCGATCTCAACGCTGTCAGCGTCCTCTACCTCGTGGAAGCACGCGACGTTCTGTAAGACTTGTGTGTCCGTAGCGGAGCGCGGGTCCGTGCAGGTTCCGCCAACGTCAATCAGCGGCTCGCCGAACTGGTTCAGCTGGTAGGCGTTGACGTAGTCGATCACGCCGTCGTTGTCGATCCGGCTATAGAGTGCCCGAACCGCCGTATTCTCGCCCAATGGAATATTGACCATCGCATCGATACCGATGTTGTCACCATCGGAACCCGAGGTCTGGCCGTAGTCCAGCTCGACATCGGCTTCGAATCCATCCGCATTCGGTCGCCTGCCGATATACCGAACAGCGCCACCCAGGGAGCCTGAGCCATAGAGCGTGCCCTGTGGGCCACGCAAGACTTCGACCCCTCAATGTCTTTAACCAGGAAGTTGGCGAACAACGGCGTGTTGTCATAGTAAGTCGCCACGCTCGGCACCGCGTTCAACATCACGTCGCCATTGGCGCCATTGTCGACGTTGAGGCCGCGGATGACGATACTGTTTACCGTGCCGCCGTTCCGGTAGCCGCGATCAACAACCGTAATGCCGTGCATTGCCCGCAACACGTCATATTGGTTAACGACGTTCTGGCGCTCAAGAGACTCGCCCGTCATTGCCGAGATGTTGTAAGGAATATCATGAACGGTTGTCTCTCGAGCCGTCGCCGTCACAAGGATTTCCTCGATGACTCCTTCTTCCGAGTCTGCCGATTGTGCCGCGACCAGCGGCGAAGCCCCCGCCAGTGCTGTGCCAATGGCCAGTACCAGTGGTTTCTTGTTGAATGTCTTGATGGTGCTCATTGATTTTTTCCCCCTGCAAAACGCAGCGTAACGTCCCTAGTACAGCTTACTGACCCGAAATCGACCTCGTAGGTCCAGATCGCCTAAAAATACTGGTCCAGAAGTGAGTCTTACCCACGTTCCGGCCTTTCCGGCAGGCGCAGTTCGCCAAGCCGATTCAGCGCTTCCGACGCGCTGCTTTCCTCGTAAGGCGGGAAGGTCACCGCCGAGTCGCGGAAGCTCTTTAGCGGCTGCCCGAGGTTGTGCCAGCCGTTCTCACGCACTTCCCGGAGATAGTCCAGATCCAGCTTCAACGGGATGACCTCCCGGTCTCTGCCCGCCTGGTAAATGACTTCGCCACCAGGCCCTGCGATGCAGGATTGGCCGACGCCGAGAGGACCGGCCAGGTTCACATCGAAGAAGAAGACCTGGTTCTGGGCCCCGTGAGCACGAATCATGGCGATCTCGGCTTCCCGATCGATGGTATTGGTGAGGCTTGGGTGGAGAATCACCTCGGCACCCATCCAGGTTAGCGTCCTGACCGTCTCCGGAAACCACATGTCATAACAGTTCGAGATCCCGAATCGAGCGACGTTGGGCACGTCGAACACGACAAACTCGGTGCCTGGCGTCGTGCCGTCCTCGTAGGGCATGAAGGGAAACTGCTTGCGATAGCGCGACACGACGGTCCCGCTGGGGTCGATGATCGGAACCGTGTTATACAGCCTGCCACCGAAATCCTCGTACAGCGAACCCGGGATTAGCCAGATACTGTGTCTGCGCGCGATGTCGCAAAAGCGCGATTCGGTCGGTCCAGGCATCGGTTCGGCAAGACTTCGATCGGCACCACAGGCATTCAGCTCCGGAAGCACAATCATCTCGAGCCATGGAAACCGGGCCATGGCCTTGTCGATTTCCGCGAGCATATTGTTTGTATTTTCGCCGCCTCGCGCTTCGAGTTGCAGGCCGGCAATTGCAAATGTCGTCATATCACGCCCTCTGGTGAGCCAGACTACTGGCGGGCGGGAAATGAGAATAGGTCCAGATTGACCCTGTTGACTGATCCAGATTTACTCAGATAGCTGAATCGGCTGCTGGTAAATTGCCTGTTAACCGGATGAAACCCGAGTCGACTATCTGCTTGTCACTGTTGAAATACTTGATCTTGTCGTCGTCGATTACGATGTAGTAACTCGTCTCTTCACCGTACACCCAACGGTCCCATTTGCGGTAAAGAAGCTCGCCCTCAACGCGCCAGCTACCGGTATCGCTGTCCTCGTTTGCAAACCCGCGCCGGCCCGACATCGTGCCATCGGGCAGGTGTTCGATGGTGCACGGTGCACCGTGAACTTCTCGATAAAGAATGGTGGCGCCCGACATAACCTGTTGCAGATCGTCACCCGTCAACCATTGCCCGGTCGAAGTCGACAGGTGCTCCACCTGTCCTTTGACTAACTCGCGAATCAGGCCGACCAGTCGTTCGACACCGGGACGAATCTTGTCGACGGCAAGACTGGTCACGCCCATGCGAAAACAATTTTCGGCATTGGCCCGAATCGCATAATAGTGTTCGACCGGCTCGACCAGGATCCCGTGTTGCTCGGCCTCGCGAACCAGGTTGGCGACATCGAAGTCCTTTGGCGTACGAACCCAGTAGGTCGTGCCGCCGACTTCGGGCGATATTTCCATCGGTACGCCGCGGACGTTGTTAAGCGCACGTTGCAACGCGACGCGACGCTCGCGGAAAACACGACCAAGGCGCAGCATCAATGAATCGTAGTGTCCGAGTGACAGGAAGTAAGCCGTGGTTCGCTGGTTGTTAAGTGGTGGATGATTCAGAATCTTGCGGCGCATCTGGCGGGCCCGACGAATGAAGTCCGGATTCGCGACAATGAAACCAAGCTGTACGCCTGGCGTCAGCGCTTTGGACAGGCTGGCTACATAGATGACTCGCCCATCCGCATCCATGCTTCGCAAGGCAGGTAATGGTTGGTCCATGTAGTTGGTTTCGCATTCGTAATCATCCTCGATGATAAGGAAGTCCCCGTCCGATGCGGCGCGGATCAGGGCCTGCCTGCGTTCGAGTGACATCGCCACGGCTGTAGGAATCTGGTGGCTCGGCGTGACGTAAATGACATTCGCCTGCTGCAGGCTCTCATCGACAACGATGCCTTCTTCGTCAACGGGCTGGGTCGTGACATCGGCGCCACGCATTTGCAGCAGACTGCGCATCTCATAATTGCCAGGTTCCTCGACTGCAAAAGTCGTTGTCGCGTCCGCCAGCATCCGGCTGATGAGATACAGGCTGTTTTGAGTGCCCATCGTGATCAGGATTTCGTCGGCAGCTGCCTGAATGCCCCGCCGGGTCAGGATCTTCGTACGGATCTCGTCGATGAGTTTCGGGTCATCCGCGTCACCGCTATCTGTTGACCATTCGTTGACGTCGGCAACGCTGAGTGCAAGACGGTTGGCCTCACGCCATTCGGCCAACGGGAAGAGACTCGAATCGAATTTGCCGTCGATATACGGGTACGGGTAGTAGTGCCAGTTAGGCTGATCATGTACCTCGCGCCAGCGGGCCGGGAGGGTTCGGATACGGCGCGCCCAGGCCGCGCTCTCTGCCTGGGCTGCCAGTGAGCCTTCCCCACTATGTCCAACACGCGACTCGAGAATTTCTTCATTGACGAATATCCCGCTGCGTTGCCGGCTTACGAGGTAACCGTCGGCGATAAGTTGCTGGTAAGCCGCGACGACCGTATTGCGGGCCACGTCCAGCTGTTGTGCCAGCTTGCGGCTCGATGGCAATTTCATGCCGGGAGGAAAGGATCCATTCAGGATACCGTCGACCAGTCTTTGTCGAATCTGGTTTTGCAGCCCCATCGGGCTGTCGCTATCGAGATAGATGATCGCACCCTGCATCGTCAAATCATTGTAGCCCGACTACGTTGGCAATCGATACTCGACATGGACCTCGGTCACCGGGCACCGGAACGCCAGCAGGTAGGCTGTTAGTTGCAGGTCTGTGCCATCTTTAGCACCGGCTCCAAAGAGGCGATCGCCAACGATAGGGTAACCAAAATCTGCCAGGTGGCGTCGAACCTGGTGCTTGCGTCCGGTCTCGATACGAACATCGACCAGCGACCGACCAGCTTCGTGCCGGACAAAAGAAAACTCGCTGGCGGCATCCTTGCCGTCAATCGGCTCCTCAACACGAACAGGCGTCGGCTGTTCGGAAAAATCGCCGACCACCCAAGCCGCGTAGCGTTTCTCCACTTGTCGGGACGCGAATAGTTCTGACAACGCCGCAGCAATGGTCCTGGTGTGAGCCACTAGAATCAGGCCATTCGCGGCACGATCCAGCCGATGCACTGTGAATGCCGGCCGTTCCGGTGCCAGGTACCGTTCGGCCCAACGTGTGACCGTGCAGTGGTCGCCCCATTTGGATCCCTGTGAGCGCAGGCCGTAGGGCTTGTTCCAGACCGAATAAGCACCGACATCTGCAATGAGCTCGGGTTCGGGAGGGATCTGTCCGAGCACGTTCGGGTCGTAATAGAGGTGGATCTCGTCACCCACGCACAACTTGCGCTTTGCGCGCCGTAGCCGCTGAGTGTTGCGTCCGCGCGTGAGCCACACGGCGCCTTTGGTCATCGCCGCCTTGATTCCCTGTTTGGAAATTCCGCTGGCGCGTTGCAGCAAGTCGACCGCGTTATCGGCGGGCGACTCAACTACAACATGCTGCTCCTGGCGATCGGTTGGCTGCTCCATAAGTCGGCAGCATACATCGAAAGCCCGAATGCGTGCGCCTTATGCCGCCTCTGTAGCAGGCCGGTTGTTTGCAGTCGGAGCAGGTCGATTTGGCAGGCTCTTGGG
>Ga0265303_10002826_pt1 | contig 10814 bp, 6 predicted proteins | sample Helome_2_FD_192494 | JGI IMG/M metagenome (GOLD analysis project Ga0265303, IMG submission 192494) | Marine sediment microbial communities from subtidal zone of North Sea - Hel_20160317 (Illumina Assembly) | ecosystem: Environmental > Aquatic > Marine > Subtidal zone > Sediment ...
AATGAGTTCCATGTCTGATATCTCTGATAATCGAAACCAAGATATTTCTCAAATTTCTGAATTATCTGTCCATCAACTACAAACTGAGGATGTACAAAAATGGGATGAATTTGTATTATCCTGCCCAGATGCCACCTTCTTCCACCGTGCAGGTTGGCAAAAGGTCATTAATCAGGCAATGGGACATAAAACTTACTTCCTATACGTTACTATAAAAGGAAATATTCAAGGTGTATTACCCTTAGCTGAAATCAACAGTTATCTTTTTGGTCATTCCCTGAGCTCTCTACCATTCTGTGTTTACGGTGGAATCGTTGCAACTTCTGAGCAAGCTAGGTTGGCACTTGACCAAGCTGCTCAGACGCTTGCTTCACAGTTAGGAGTTGACTATCTTGAATATCGAAATCTGGAATCGCGACACCAAGATTGGCCAACTAAGGATTTGTATGTAACCTTTCGTAAAGAGATTCATTCTGAAACAGAGCAGAATATGAAAGCTATTCCTAGAAAACAACGTGCAATGGTACGAAAGGGGATAAAAGCAGGACTACAAAGTGTCATAGATCAAGACACTGAGCGATTTTATACTGCCTATTCGACAAGTGTACACCGTCTTGGTACACCGGTATTTTCGAAAGAATACTTTCGTGTACTCAAACAAGTTTTTCCTGACGACTGTGAACTTCTAACGATCACCAAGAACGGGCGTACTATAAGTAGTGTAATGAGTTTTTATTTTCGTGATGAGGTATTGCCATATTATGGTGGCGGGACAAGTGAAGCACGATACCTAGCAAGTAACGATTTCATGTACTGGGAACTTATGCGCCGCGCCTGTGAAAAAGGATATAAAGTCTTTGATTTTGGGCGTAGTAAACGCAATACAGGATCTTTTGACTTCAAGAAGAACTGGGGGTTTGAACCTCAACAACTCTATTACGAATACCATCTTTATCAATCTAATAAGATACCAGAGCATAATCCACTAAATCCTAAATATCAGATCTTTATTAAGACCTGGCAGAAGCTACCTCTTACAGTGGCAAATCTCATTGGGCCATATATTGTAAGAAACCTAGGTTAGATCAAATGCAGGAACTCTTATATCTCGTCCACCGAATTCCATACCCGCCTAATAAAGGAGATAAGATACGCTCCTACCACATACTCAAGCACTTAAGTCAGAATCATAAAATTCATCTAGGAACTTTCATAGATGATGAGAAAGACTGGGAATATGTTGAAGAGCTTAAGAAAATCTGTAGCGAAACCTGTTTTGTTAAACTCGACCCGCAAGTTTCCCGTATACGTAGTCTTTCAGGTATAGCTACTAACCAACCTTTAACCTTACCTTATTACCAGGATAAGGGCTTACAAAAATGGGTAAACAATTTGCTGAATACACGACATATCAAGAATATTCTGGTGTTCTCTTCAGCTATGGCGCAATATGTAAAAGAACCCAGCTCAACTCATTGTGTAATTGACTTTGTTGACGTTGACTCAGATAAATGGAAACAATACTCGAAGAAAAAGCCCTGGCCACTAAGCTGGCTCTACCAAAGAGAATCAAATCTTCTATTAGAATATGAAAGGAAAATAGCTAGAATCTTTGATGCCTCAACCTTTGTTTCTGAAGCAGAATCAAAATTTTTCAAAAATCTTGCACCTGAAGCAGAAAAAAAAATTACCTACTTCAATAATGGTGTCAATGCAGAATATTTTTCACCAGAGAAAGTTAATACCAATCCATACAAAAGTAATGCAGATATATTAGTCTTCACTGGAGCAATGGATTATTGGGCCAACGTTGATGCAGTTGAATGGTTTACCCACAATATTTTTACTTTGATTCGCAATCAACTCCCATCAGTTGAATTTTATATTGTAGGTAGCAAGCCAACTGCCAAGGTCACAGCACTCTCTTCGATACCCGGAATTACAGTAACTGGGTCAGTTGAAGACATCAGACCCTACATTGTTCATGCGACCTTAGCAGTAGTTCCATTACGTATTGCGCGTGGTATACAAAACAAAGTACTTGAAGCAATGGCGATGGCAAAAACGGTAGTCGCTTCTCCTCAAGCAGCAGAAGGCATCAAAGCTATTCACGGTCAAGAATTATTTGTAGAAAATAACGAGCAGAAATTTGTTGACCGTATTGTTACTCAGATTAAAAGCGAGGGGAATATGAAAGTAGGCAATGCTGCAAGAGAACGTATTTTGGAGGATTACAACTGGAAAAAGATCCTAAATCAGGTTGATAAATTACTACTCTAAGAAGATACGAATACTACTGGTAAAAATACCTTAACAGGATACAAGATCTATCTATATCATAAAGAAGCAGATTGTCATAATCATGCGGGTCTTATAAAGAGCCTGATGAATAATTTTTTATAAAATTGGATGACAGAACCTTAGTAAAACCAACTAATTTACAATATTTAATATTAAGTCTCCTGGTGCCGCTAATAATAAAGTAACCTTAAATATTGTTTCTAATTACTAAATGTAACTGAATAGCTTTCCATAGTTTTCTAAGCGATATGATGACTATAATAATAAAAGGTTGTAAAGATGCAAGGAGCCGCTAACCCCACACAGAATCCGATAGAAACATCGGAAATTACTAAAAAACCACCTCTCATTGTTCATATAATTCATCATTTAGGTGTTGGTGGCTTAGAAAATGGCCTTGTAAACTTGATCAACCATATCCCTTCAGATCGCTACCGGCATGCCATCATATGCCTAAAGGGTTATTCTGATTTTAGGAATCGTATAACCAGAAAGAATGTAAAAATTATTGCGCTAAATAAGCGTGAAGGCCTAGACTTCAGACTTTATATAAATCTTTTTAGAACTCTGAAAGAACTTAACCCGGATATAGTGCACACAAGAAATCTGGCAACTATTGAGGGACAAATAATTGCTACTGTAGCAGGAATTCGGACACGAATACATGGTGAACATGGTAGAGATGTTTTTGATCTCCATGGAAAAAACCTAAAATATAATTTATTGAGAAAAATAATTCGTCCTGCTATTAATCACTTCATAGCTGTAAGTAAGGATCTTGAGAACTGGCTAATCAACACAATTAGTGTAGAGCCAGACCATATTGATCAGATTTATAACGGAGTTGATAGTTATACCTTTTGCCCGCGTAGTAAAAGGCCGCCAAATAAATTTGGCCCAGAAGGATTCTTTACAGAAGACTCGTTTATTATAGGAAGTGTTGGAAGAATGGCCGCTGTAAAAGACTACCCAAATTTAGTTAAAGCATTTCTAACACTACTAAAAAAGGAGCCTGCGCAGCAAAGTCGTTTGCGCCTTCTGATCGTTGGAGAAGGTGACTCTCGAAAAAAATGTATCGAAATGTTACGTGAAGCTGGTGCTGAAGCCAAAGCCTGGCTTCCTGGAGAACGCTCCGATATTCCTGAATTATTGCGTACCATGGATTTATTTGTGCTTCCTTCTCTTGGAGAAGGAATCTCGAATACTATTCTAGAAGCTATGTCGACTGGTTTACCTATAGTAGCGACCAGGGTAGGTGGGAATACAGAATTAGTGAAAGAAGAAGAGTGCACAGGTAAACTTGTCCCCCCGGGTATACCCGAAAAGATGGCTGACGCAATATCTACCTATTATAGAAATTCTAGCCTACTTGATAGTCATGGCAAGTCTGCAAGGAAGCTAATTGAATCAAGGTTCAGCATGGAAACTATGACCAATAGTTATCTTAAAGTCTATGACAAAGCTTTAGGATAAAGGAATGTTACCCAAGTGAGGAAATAAGTATGTGTGGAATCGTCGGTTTATTTGATACCTGTGGTAAAAGTGAAATTGACAGGAAGCTTCTTGGTCGCATGAACCAAACTTTATTCCATCGCGGGCCAGATGAGGGAGAGTTACATATAGAACCTGGATTGGGCCTTGGTCATCGCAGACTTTCTATAATCGATGTTTCTGACGGGCACCAACCACTTTTTAATGAGGATGGTAGCGTAGTAGTGGTTTTTAATGGAGAAATCTATAACTTCCAGGATCTTGCTGCAGAACTTACTGAACTTGGTCATACCTTCCGCACCCATTCTGATACTGAAGTTATTGTACATGGCTGGGAAGAATGGGGTGAAAACTGTGTTGATCACTTTCGTGGGATGTTCGCCTTCGGTTTATGGGATCAGAATCAAGAAGTCTTATTTCTATCTCGAGACCGACTTGGAATAAAACCTCTTTATTATGCATCTCTTGATGATGGCACGTTTATTTTCTCTTCTGAATTAAAAGGATTACTTGCCCACTCAAATCTCTCACGCGAAATGGATCCCCATGCTATAGAAGAATACTTTTCTTTTGGCTATGTACCTGAGCCAAAAACTATTTTTAAACAAGCATTCAAGCTCTCTCCTGGTCACAGCCTGACATTGCATCGTGGCCAACCTTTACCGAGTCCAAGTCAATATTGGGATGTGCCTTTTTCTCCTGGATGCTCCATCGGTGAACGGGAGGCACAAGAAGAACTGATTGTTCGTCTACAAGAGGCAGTTAAGATTCGTCTTATGTCAGAAGTACCTTTGGGAGCTTTTCTATCAGGCGGGGTTGATTCTAGTGCAGTTGTTGCAATGATGGCTGGTCTAATGAAAGATTCCGTGAATACATGTTCTATTTCCTTTGGTGATCCAGCTTTTAATGAATCACAATACGCACAAAAAGTAGCTGACCACTATCACACTCAACATCATGTAGAACAGGTAGATAAAAATGATTTTGATTTAATTGACAGATTGGCTTCTCTTTACGATGAGCCATTTGCAGACAGTTCTGCTATGCCTACCTACAGAGTATGTGAACTTGCAAAAAAACGTGTAACAGTTGCACTATCTGGAGATGGAGGTGACGAAAATTTAGCAGGTTATCGCCGTTATCGCTGGCATCTTTATGAAGAGCGATTGAGATCTGCCCTAACTCCCAGATTACGAAAACCATTATTTAGTTTACTGGGAGATCTCTATCCAAAAGCTGATTGGGCCCCTAAATTCTTACGCGCAAAATCTACATTTGAGTCACTCTCACGAGACTCTGTGGAAGGCTACTTCCATAGTGTTTCTATTATGGGAGATAAGATGCGTAAAAACTTATTCAGTAGTTCATTTAAGCGTAGCTTACAATCATATCAGGCTGTTGAAGTCTTACGCTTCCATGCTGATAAGTGCCCTGTACAAGACTCTCTTTCCCAAGTTCAGTACCTTGATATGAAAACTTATCTTGTCGGGGATATTCTTACTAAGGTTGATAGAGCTAGTATGGCACACTCTCTAGAAGTACGAGTACCTTTACTTGATCATAAACTAGTCGAATGGATATCGAGTATTCCCCCATCGTTAAAACTACAAGGCCATGAGGGAAAATATATTTTTAAGAAATCGCTTGAGAACCATCTTCCAAGTGACATCCTATATCGAGATAAAATGGGATTTGCAGTGCCCTTAGCTAACTGGTTTCGTGGCCCGTTACGTAAACGAGTATACGAAGCCTTAATGGGCCCTACATTGGCCAATACTGGGATCTTTAATCAAGCCTTCCTGAAAGAAATGCTTGACCAGCATCAATCAGGGAGACGTGATTATAGTGCTCCATTGTGGACTTTACTAATGTTTGAATCATTCTTGCGCAACCTAGCTCCACAAAAATAAATTGGGTGCGCATAAGAAAAAATGAACATGATATACGTCAGGATCAATATCAAAACTAACAAATAGGTGAGCTACTTTGCTAAATGTTTTTATCACAATTGATACTGAAATATGGCCACATTCACAAGGGTGGCCTGTAAAAGCATTACCATCAGATAAATCTGATTTTACTGAAGAAATTTCATCTTATATTTATGGCACTACTCCAAAAGGAGACTTTGGGCTACCTTATCAAATACAAAAATTCAAAGAACATGGTTTAAAAGCCAATTATTTTGTCGAAGCACTCTTCTCTAATCGAGTTGGAAATTCTACATTAACTGATATTGTTGGTCTGATCCAAAATTATGGCCACGACGTTCAACTACATTTACATACCGAATGGCTCAGTGAAATAAGAACCCATGATATTCCAACACAATTTAAAGAATTTATGCATCAGTTCTCGCTTGATGAGCAAAAAGCACTGATTAAAAAAGGGATACAAAATCTAAATGCTGCTGGAGTAGAAAATGTCCAAGCCTTCCGGGCTGGAAGCTACGGTGCAAATCTCGATACATTACGTGCACTTTTACAAAATGGTATTTTTTATGATACAAGCTATAACCCATGCTATCTTGAATCTGATTGTGCTATTCAAACTAATCAACTTTTACTACAGCCTGAGGAAATAGAAGGTATTTGGGAATTTCCAATTTCTTTTTTTCAAGATTACCCTGGTCATCACCGTCATGCTCAACTTTGTGCGTGCTCTTTTTATGAATTAAAAACAGCGCTATTAGATGCCTGGAAAGCTGGTTGGTTCTCTTTTGTTGTGGTACTTCATAGCTTTGAACTAATCAAAAAAAAGAGGGCTTCACTTATGCCTTTACCTGACAAGATTAATATCGAGCGATTCCACCTTTTATGTGAATTCCTTTCTAATAATCAAGATAAATTTCATACTGCACTTTTCTCTGATATTGACACTAAAACTATGCAAAAAAAACATCCCACACATCCTCTCCGTTCCCGACTCATGCATACTGCATGGCGTTTTGCTGAACAGGGACTAGGGAGATTAAGTTAAATACAAAATTGTATAAAAAAATATTATTCCCTTCATCATCTCCTGTAGTTATCCTTAATTAATGCTGCACCAAGATACTAGATAGTCCTATGGCAAATCTACTTCCAACCATCTCTCGAATATACTCTAGATAATTTAGCAGGATATCTACCTGTATATAGTCTTGAATCACTGGCCAAAACAAGCATATTAGTAACAGAAACTAGTATTTATCCTCTAAAATTATATAACCTTTTGTTTAATAACGAATTAATTTATTGTTTATGAATTAATCTATTTCGTTATAAGCGTGAATTCTTAACAGAGAATATATTTTAATCATGAAATAATCCTATGCTGATCATTATCTAAGTAGCACGAAATATTTTATATAGATCGAACTGAGAAAACTGAGATTAAAAGAGTTAATAATGCTTCGTATTTATAATCACTACATTTCTAGAACCGTTTTTCTTCTCTTTAGTACGGAAATCTTCGCACTAATGATGGTTTTCTATGTTAGTGCATTTGTTCGTTTTCCTGATGATGATGAAATGTCGGTTTCTTATGAAACCTTTGCACACTTTTTTCCTGAAGCTTCTACTTTCACTATCATCCTGATACTTAGTATGGCCACAATTGGAATGTACCAATTAGAATCCAGGCCAGATATCAAAGCTATTTTGATACGTCTTATGCCAGCGATGGTACTGAGTTTCGGCTTTATGACTTTAATCTTTTACTTGTTACCTACACTGTATTTTGGTCGTGGGATGTTAGGCATAGCAATGTTTCTTGCATTACCCACACTTCTTATTACGCGCTGCATCCTTCTAATGTGGCTTAATCTGGAGCTCTTGGAATCCCGTGCAATAGTGTTGGGTGCAGGTATAAAAGCACACGAATGCATCAAACTCCACGAAATTAATTCTGACCAAAAAGGTCTAAAAATAGTCTGCTTTATCCCAATATCTGGTGAAAAATCTTGTGTCGATCCCTCCAAAATACAAATAAAGCACGAATCAGAATCTTTAAGATCCTTTGCTAACCGATTTAATGCAAATGAGATTATTGTTGCGATTCAGAATAGACGTGGCAATAGCTTCCCTATCCAAGAATTACTGGAATGTAAGCTCCATGGAATTAAGGTAACTGATGAAGCAGATTTCTTTGAGCGTGAAAAAGGTCAACTCCGGGTAAATACTCTCTATCCAAGTTGGTTAGTCTTTGGTGATGGATTCGATCAAAGTTCATATAGATCAGTTGTTAAAAGAGCTTTTGATTTAATTGCAAGTGTAATTCTCCTAATAATTACGCTTCCAATCATGTTGATTGCTGCTATTTGCATCATTATTGAAAGTGGTGCTCCAATAATTTATCGCCAAGAAAGAGTCGGAAAAGGTGGCGAAACATTTATGGTGCTTAAGTTTCGCAGCATGGGAAACAACGCAGAAAAAGAAGGAAAGCCACAATGGGCAGAAACAAATGATCCTCGGATAACAAGAGTAGGCAATGTTATAAGGAAATTAAGAATTGATGAGCTTCCACAAATAATAAATGTACTAAAAGGAGAGATGAGTTTTGTAGGCCCTCGTCCTGAAAGACCTTATTTTGTAGAACAACTCTGTACCGAAGTTCCTTATTACAATGCAAGACATAGCATCAAACCAGGTATAACCGGATGGGCTCAAGTACGATACAGGTACGGCTCGTCAGTGAAAGATGCAATCGAGAAGCTGCAGTATGATCTTTACTATGTAAAAAATCATAGTTTATTTCTCGATATCATCATAATTATAGATACGATTGAGGTCGTTGTATTAGGAAAGGGAGGAAGATGAGCACAATATCTAGAATTTTTACACAAGACCCTACTTTGATTATCGAGAAAGGGGGACAGATGAGCGCGATACCTGGAGTTATTACACGAGATCCCGCTCTAATTAAAGTTTGTCGTAATATTAAAAAAATTGCTCCTTCAGATACCTCAGTCATACTATTAGGTGAAAGTGGAACAGGAAAAGAAGTATTGGCAAGAACCCTCCATCTATTGAGTACGAGAAAGAATAAGCGATTTGTTGCGATCAATTGTGCAGCTATCCCGGAGACATTGTTAGAAAGTGAATTATTTGGCTATGAGAAAGGGGCCTATACAGGTGCTGCCAAACAAACTTTAGGTAAAATTGAACTTGCTAACGGAGGTACTTTTTTTCTTGATGAAGTAAGTGATTTGCCTTTTGTGCTACAAGCCAAACTGTTACGATTCTTGCAGGAAAGAGTTATTGAAAGAATTGGTGGACGTGAAGAGATTCCAGTAGATGTACGTATTATTTGCGCAACACACCAAAATCTACAAGAACTAATTGAAACGAATCAATTCCGTAAAGATCTATACTATCGTCTGAGCGAAATCTTAATTAAGATTCCCCCTTTACGTGACCGGTTAGGTGATGCCGTATTACTAGCACATTTCTTTAAAAATAAGTTTAGTGTGCAAGAAAAAATACCTTCATTAAACTTTAGCCAAGAAGCATTGGCTGCAATTGAAAGCCATCAATGGCCTGGCAACATACGAGAAATGGAAAATTGTATCAAGCGTGCAGTCATTATGGCCGATGGTGTACAAATAAGCGCAGAAGATCTTGGGCTAGAAATTCCCAAAGCCCAAATCAAGCCAATTAACCTACGCCAAATTCGTGAAAATGCAGAGCGAAACGCTTTGGTAGAAACAATGGCTAGGGTTAATGGAAATATTGCAAAAACTGCTGAATTACTTGGTGTTAGTCGTCCTACTGTCTATGATCTAATGAACCGCCATGGAATCAAATAATTAGTTAACTATCTCAATAGAAATATTTATTTATCCGTATTATTTGATATAAATCAAGCCTATATAAATGTCTGACCTTATTCATAAACTAATTTCTAAATCTGCTGACAAAACTCCAGATTCAGATGCACTGATTTATCAGGGTTCTAGGAAGGACTATGCTACATTAGCTGGTGAGGTAGAAAACGTTGCTTCGAATTTGCTTTCCCTAGGATTTAATCGCAGTGAACGACTAGCTGTTTATCTTGAAAAATGTCACGAAACTGTCATTTCTCTATTTGGATCCGCCGCAGCAAGTGGGGTGTTTGTACCCGTTAATCCTCTTCTCAAACCAGAACAAGTTGCCTACATTTTATGTGACTGTAATGTAAAAATTATAGTAACTTCAACTGATAGACTAAATTTACTCACTGCTGTTCTACCACGATGTCACGATTTACACACAGTGGTTGTAGTTGGCCCAACAGAGAATTTACCTGTTATTTCTGGCTTAAATATCATACCTTGGGAGCAGGTATCCTCTCCCTCTTCCTCCGTTAGAGGATCCCATATAATTGATAGTGATATGGCTGCAATCCTTTATACTTCTGGTAGTACAGGCAAGCCCAAGGGGGTAGTTCTTTCACATCGAAATATAGTTGCAGGAGCAAAAAGTGTTGCTCAGTACTTAGAAAATAGTCCTGAAGATCGAATTCTATCCGTATTACCACTAAGTTTTGATTATGGATTTAATCAAATAACTACAGCATTCCACACCGGAGCTACTTGTGTCTTAATGAACCATCTTTTACCACGAGATGTCATCAACACAGTTGTAGAAGAAAATATCAGTGGTCTGGCAGCCGTGCCGCCATTGTGGATGCAGCTAGTTCAATTAAAATGGCCTAAAATTACATCGCTACGATATATTACAAATTCTGGAGGTGCAATGCCTCAAGCTACACTAGATATGCTACGTAGTGTTCTTCCAAAGACTAAAGTATTTCTAATGTATGGTCTTACCGAAGCTTTTCGCTCAACATTTCTACCTCCACAGGAAGTAGATAACAAACCGAATTCAATTGGTAAAGCAATTCCTAATGCTGAGGTTTTGGTGCTACGGGAAGATGGGACACATTGTGCACCTGGTGAGCCAGGAGAATTAGTACATAGGGGTGCCTTGGTATCTATGGGATACTGGAACGACTTGGAAAAAACATCAGTACGTTTCCGACCCTTTCCTCAGCAAGAAGCA
>Ga0265303_10002827_pt1 | contig 10814 bp, 5 predicted proteins | sample Helome_2_FD_192494 | JGI IMG/M metagenome (GOLD analysis project Ga0265303, IMG submission 192494) | Marine sediment microbial communities from subtidal zone of North Sea - Hel_20160317 (Illumina Assembly) | ecosystem: Environmental > Aquatic > Marine > Subtidal zone > Sediment ...
ATTGTCTGTTAGTTCGTGCCGATCACCCTCGGGGGCGAGCGGCTGACCGATCGACAGAATTACTTTGGCGGGTCTAGGTAGGTTGGCATCCAGACTCATCACACGATCCGTTCCAGAGATAGCTAAAGGGACGACCGGAACATCGCATCGCAGAGCGAGCCACGCCGCTCCCGTCAACGGAACTGTTTCACCCCAGTGTGTCGTTCGTCGGCCCTCGGGGAACAAGCACAGCCGACCACCTCTCTGGATATGTGCCATCGCCTTCTTCATGGCTGCCAAGGGAACGCCAGATCGGGGCAAGGGAATGGCCCCGTAGAACGGCAACACCCAATCAAGAAACCGATTAAGACCTACGAGGTCCGAGGCCGACATGAACCGTACCGGTTCGCCGACAGCCATTCCCACGAAGGGTGGATCAACGTGCGACAAATGATTCGAAGCCAACACGTAGGGGCCTTCGGGCAACAAGTCCCGTCCGCGGACTTCTGTGCGGAAGCCGACCTTGCCAGCCAACTCTGCGAAAGGTCGCGTTCGGTTCCACCGACGCTCCCACTTGGAGCTGGGCTCATTCCCGATCGATGCAACGACCGCATGTCCTTCCGGCAGAGTACGGCTACGCACTGACACCGAGATGAGTAAAAAGATCGGCGAGGACCAGATGCTGCCGCTGGTTGGCCCGCAGGGAAGTTACGGCATCCAGCACCAGGTCGGCGTTCCGAACGGCGGTCGCTGGTCGCACGAGAAGTAAGTCAGCGGCGTCGATATCGCGGTTACGTACCTCACCCCCGAATTGAGCAACGGCGGCATCGCTGTACCAGGAAGCGAGGATCTCCAGCCCCGTGATCATCAGGGCTTGGGCGGCACGCTTGATCTCTCGTTCGCGGCGCTGTTTGACGGCCTTGGTGTCCGTGTCCATCGCTTCATCCTCGTGCCGGTTCTTGATCGCCTCCAGCAAAGGTTCCGAGGCGACGGTCAGCTCTTCTGCCAACCGGAAGGCTTCACCGGGTTTCGGCGTGACCCGGCTGGGAACCTCGAGCCAAGCCTGCCGAAACGTGGCGACATCTGGCTGGGTGGCGAGGGCCAAAGCAAGACCAGGGCGGCCGCCGCTAATCCGAGTTGCGTCTTGCGCCTGCTGCGCGGCCAGGCCCGTTCGTTCGAGAGCGGATTGGAGATCGGCCTCTGCAACGCGTCCGAACTGAACAGTCCGGCACCGACTCGCCACGGTGGCTGGCAAATCGTCGTCCGACTCCGTCACTAGTAAAAACATTGTCGACGCAGTGGGCTCCTCAATCGTCTTCAGCAGTGCGTTGGCCGCCGAATCCGTCATCAAGCCAGCTTCGGCTATCAAGATGATCTTCCGGGTGCCTTCGACCGGAGTCAGGTTTGCCGCCGTGATTGTTGCTCGCGCCTGATCGACACCCAACGAACTGGCACCGTCAGCTTCCACAAGAAGAAGATCAGGATGGTTACCCGAGCTCACTCGCCGGCATGACGAACAGTCTTCGTCATGTTGTCCAGATTCTTCGCAGAGGAGAGCTGCCGCGAACAGGCGAGCAACGGTTGCTTTACCCACCCCATTTGGACCAACAAAGAGATACGCGTGGGCAGGTTTCGAAATCTCGTCACCGAGAAGCGACATAACCCGATGATGACCAATGACCCCAGAGAAGACGTTCAAGGGCCCGATCGCCGCGAGACTCACGAGCACCTGCTATCGATGGCGACGAAAACATCGTCGAGCACATCCTGTATGGCGCGGTTGGCGTCGATCACGATCACATCGTCTCGTTGCTCTGCCACATCAAGAAAGGTCTGCCGGACCTTGGTTTGGAATTCGACGCCCTCACTTCCGATCCGATCGGCGTCATGTTGACGAGTCAAGCCCCGTTCGGGATCGACATCCAGAAGAATCACCAAATCGGGCCACACAGCCAGACCAGGTGCATTGACATCAGTAACTTCGGTCACGCCCAGGCTGCGACCTCCCCCCTGATACGCCATCGAGGAAAAGACGGTCCGATCGGACAACACCCACCGTCCGGCCTCTAAGGCAGGCGCCACCACCTCGGCCGTTAGCTGAGCTCGATTCGCCGAAAACAGCATCGCCTCGGCCCAAGGGACGACATGATATTCCGGACTGAGAAGCAGCTGTCGAATGCCCTCACCCAACTTTGTACCACCTGGCTCGCGCACTTGGACAACCGAACCGTGGTCGCTCACTATTCTGCGCGCCACAGCGTCCGAAACAGTTGACTTGCCTGCTCCTTCAATACCCTCGAAGGCAATGTAGTGGCCGCTCATGCGCCGGATCCGGGTTGTGCGCGTGTTAGTACCTCTCTCACCGACCACAAGGTAGTCACTCCTGCCAGAACAATCACAAACCCACCAATGAGCAACAGCATCCGGACCCCGTCATCAAACGGCGCATTGAACACATCATCAAGCAGTTGCGATCCAAAGGCTGCTATCCCAAGCGAGGCCAGCAAAGCGGTTCGAGCCAACATGAACAACGCCGCGAACGTCCTACCACGTAGCTCGTCTTCAACCCGATCTCCAAGATAGGTAAGGCCATCCACATAGGCGACCCCAGCGCCCAGCCCAACCATGGCTGACCAAAACCCGGCGCCAACCAAGGTGGTCGTGGCTGAGATCAAAGCCATGGCAATGCCAGTCAAAACCAACGAAGCGGCGAACACGACGGTTCGATGAATAGCGAGCTTGTCGATGTGCGAAACTCCGACCACGCCCAAGGCGACACCGACGCCGAGCGCCACTGAAAGCACCCCTAAGCCGCCGTTTGCGCCTGAGAGGAAATTGTCCTTGGCGAATTCTGTGCCCAGACCCACAAGGGCGCCTCCACCGAACAACGCTGTCGACATACCCAAGATGACGATCCGAACTCCCTTGTGGCCCGCCACAAACCGCACCCCTTCGGCCATGTCTCGAAACGGCGCTCGCCAATCCCATCTACTTCCATCAGGATCCTGGGAGGAACGCGCTATCGACGTGGCTGCCATCGAGCCAACAATAAGGGCAGAGAGGAAAAAGGTTGCTGAGTCCACCACATAGCCGACCGTCCATTCGGAGCCGGGTTGGACAGCAGCCCAGGCTGGCCATGAATCGAATTTCTGGGTCCATGTAGGTAGGTAGCCGAAGCCGGCCCAAAGCACGGCACCGAGGGGAAACGTTCCGTAGGCAGAAAGGACAGATAGGGCATTGGCATCGAGAAGCTCTCCTTCGCTGACGAGCGTTGGGACAACGGCCTCCCTGGCTGGCTGACGAATCAAGGACATCATCTCAATACTCACCGAGACGAGGAAAAGCTCAGGCAACGTATCAACCCAAATCAGGGAGAGCACAAGAACTCCCCGAAAGATATCGGTGACAATCATCGTGCGTCGACGATTCATACGATCCGCAAGCAGGCCACCGAGTGGCGTGAAGATGAGACTCGGAGCAAATCTTCCGACCAGGGGAACAATGGCACCAGGAGTTCCACCAATTAGGTTGCCAAGCGCGATCGTCGCGAAAAGCTCGATCCAGTCACCGACACTGGAAACGGTTCCGGCCCACCACAATCGGGAAAACTGTCCTCGAAATACCAATTGTTTTCGAGAACGCTCACCGATGGTCATATGACACTACGTTATCAGCGTCAACCGTCTATTTTTTCGCGAGTTCTTGACAACCCGAGGGCGCTCAATCCGATTGTGAGTCTTGACAAAGACGAATGAGACGGGTTATCTCTGCCCCCGTGTCCAAACCACTCATCATTGTCGAGTCCCCTGCCAAAGCGCGAACAATCGCTGGCTTCCTGGGCGACGACTACACCGTAACTTCATCAATCGGCCACATCCGCGACCTTCCGCGGAAGGCTTCCGACGTGCCCGCCAAGTACAAAGGTCAGTCCTGGGCCAACCTTGGCGTCAACGTGGACAAAGGCTTTGAGCCTCTGTACATCGTGACCAAGGAAAAGAAGGACACCGTCAAAACGCTCAAAGCCATGCTGAAGGATGCATCGGAGCTGTACCTCGCGACGGATGAGGACCGCGAAGGAGAATCCATTGCTTGGCACATCCTTGAGGTTCTCAAGCCCAAGGTCCCCGTCAAACGGATGGTGTTCCATGAGATCACTCCCAGCGCCATCCAGGAAGCGATAGACAACCCTCGCGATCTCGATCAGAAGCTTGTTGACGCTCAAGAGGCCCGGCGGGTCATCGATCGTCTGTACGGCTACGAAGTCTCACCCGTTCTGTGGAAGAAGGTCCAGCCCCGTTTGTCCGCGGGACGCGTGCAGTCGGTTGCCTCACGAGTCATCGTGCAACGCGAACGAGAACGTATGCAGTTTCGTTCTGCAACCTATTGGGACATCGACGGTACGTTCACGGTGGATGAAGAGTCCTTTGGAGCCAAGCTTCTGTTGGTCGACGACCAACGTGTGGCCACAGGCAAGGATTTCTCCTCCGAAGGCACCCAGTCAAATGATGCAGCCCTCGTCCTCGACGAGGCGGGCGCCGTGGCGCTTGGCGCAGCCCTCGATGGGGCCGAGATGGCAATCCGATCGGTGGAAGCCAAGCCGTATACCCGGAAACCATCGGCACCATTTCGCACCTCGACGCTGCAACAAGAGGCCAGCCGCAAACTGCGCTTTGGAGCACAACGAACGATGTCCATTGCTCAGCGCCTGTACGAGAACGGGTACATCACCTACATGCGTACAGACAGCACATCCCTCTCAGAGACAGCTCTCACCGCGGCACGGAGCCAGATCAATGAAATGTACGGCGAGGAGTACCTGCCCGATGAGCCTCGCAATTACGCCAAGAAAGTCAAAGGTGCTCAGGAAGCCCACGAAGCGATTCGCCCGGCCGGCGACACCTTCCGCTCGCCCGATCAGCTTGCCAGTGAGATTTCGGGCGACGAGGCGGCTCTCTACGACCTGATCTGGAAGCGCACTGTGGCCTCCCAGATGAAGAACGCTGTCGGAGAATCAGTCTCCGTGCGGATCGGCGGCACGGGCTCCGACGGCCGAGATGCTGTCTTTGGGACATCGGGCAAGATCATTACCTTTCCAGGCTTCATGCGGGCGTATGTTGAGGGAAGTGACGACCCCGATGCTGAACTTGATGACAAAGAGCGTCGACTGCCAGCCATGGCCGAAGGAGATCCCGCCCAACTAAGCAACGTTGAGCCCAAGGGACACGAAACCAAGCCGCCCGCTCGGTTCACCGAAGCCTCCCTCGTGCGTTACTTGGAAGAGCTAGGAGTCGGCCGCCCATCCACCTATGCATCAATTATCCAAACGATTCAGAACCGTGGGTACGTCTTCAAGAAAGGGACCGCACTCGTTCCAACTTTCACCGCCTTTGCCACTGTCACACTGCTCGAACAACACTTCCCCCGTCTCGTGGACTACGCATTCACAGCCTCCATGGAGACAGATCTCGATGCCATCGCGGCTGGAGAGGCCGAACCCACGCCTTATCTACGGGACTTCTACTTCGGTGCGGCTGACGCGCCGGAGACGGGCCTCAAGTCAATGGTTACCAACAATCTGGAAGACATTGATGCCCGCGAGATCAACTCCATTCCGATCGGAACGGACTCAGACGGCAACGCCATCGTCGCCCGGGTCGGCCGATACGGACCATACCTTGAACGGGGTGAGGATCGAGCGTCTATCCCGGAGAGTCAGGCTCCTGACGAGCTCACGCTCGAAACTGCCACCGAGCTCCTAGACGCCCCGAGCGGCGACACGATCCTCGGTGACGATCCCGAGACGGGTCTCGTGGTGATGGCTCGAGCAGGCCGGTTCGGACCATATGTCCAATTGGGCGAACTCGATACCGAGAAGGTCAAAGGTAAGAAGGTCGAGAAGCCGAAGACAGCTTCGCTCTTCAAGTCGATGGCCCTTGATGAGATCACGCTTGAGGAAGCCCTCAAGTTGCTCACTCTGCCCCGAGTGGTCGGAGCCGATCCTGAGGACGGGGAAGTCATCGAGGCGCTCAACGGACGCTACGGACCATATATCAAAAAGGGTGACGATACGCGCAGCATCGAAACCGAAGAAGAGCTATTCACCATCACGCTCGATGCGGCTTTGAAACTATTCTCGGAACCAAAACAACGGGGACGGCGCGCGGCCGCTCCCCCCTTACGGGAATTCAGCGAAGACCCGGTATCGGGAAAAAAGGTGGTCTGCAAGAACGGGCGATTTGGACCGTACGTAACCGACGGCATAACCAATGCATCTCTGCGCAAAGGCGAGGAACCCGAGACCATAACGGAAGATCGGGCCTTCGATCTTCTACAAATGCGTCGCGATCGGGTGTAATCCGCACGACGATTTCTTGCATATAATTAGATATTTCTGCATATTTATGCGCTACCTTGACTGATGGATCGCTCGTCTTTCCGGCGTTCTCAAGGTCTTCCAACCTCACGGCCGCGTAGAGCCAGGTCGTTGTATCGATTTTTCAGCAGCTCTAACCATGGCTAAGCTGCGTAATTCCACTCGGATTACGCCGTGCGACCCGGCGGACGAAGCCCTGAAGCGAAACGACGGTTCCGGCGAAGGTTGGACGTCCCAGACGGCGCATAAAGTGATGAATATGCAGGAGGCAGCATGATGAGAGACCCAGTCGATGAGGAACGTGGGCCAGGACTCTACGATCGCGCCCTCGATCATGACAGCTGCGGAATCGGATTCGTCGCCAATATTTCAGGCGACAAGAGTCGACACATCATCGATCAAGGGCTGACGGTCCTTGCCAACCTCACCCACAGAGGGGCTGTTGGTGCTGATCCACTGGCTGGCGATGGCGCCGGTATGTTGCTGCAGCTTCCGGATTCGTTCTTCCGGTCAGATGCCGCCAAGCTGGGATTCGACCTCCCACCCGAGGGCGAATACGGCGTTGGCATGTGCTTCTTACCCCGAGATGACATGCATCGCATCGTCTGTGAGAACGCAATAGTTGAGATCATCGTGCGAGAAGGCCTCGCGCTTCTCGGCTGGCGCGACGTGCCTGTCGATCCTTCTTGTCTTGGCGAGAGCGTGAAGCCAATCGAGCCCGTGATCCGCCAGGTCTTCATCGGAGCTGGACCCGAAATCAGAGACCAAGCTCACCTTGAGCAGAAGCTTTTCGTCGCTCGCAAACAGGCTCAGATCCAGATAATTCAGCGAACCCCGGAGGTTCTCGAAAGCGGCGGCTACTACATCTCATCGATGTCGAGCCGCACCATTACGTACAAGGGGATGATGCTGGCTACCGACCTAGCCACGTACTACGCCGACCTAGCTAACCCGGCGGTCGAGTCTGCGTTAGCCCTGGTGCACCAACGCTTCTCCACAAACACCTCGCCTAGTTGGCGTCTGGCTCAGCCATTTCGGCTGCTATGCCACAACGGCGAAATCAACACTGTCAAGGGCAACATCAATTGGATGATGGCGCGTCGGCAGACCATGTCATCAGAGATCCTCGGCGACGACCTCGACAAGCTCTGGCCGCTGATTGGCGATGGAGCATCGGACTCGGCGACGTTTGACAATGCGCTTGAGTTGTTGCTGGCTGGCGGCTATTCCCTCGGCCACGCCATGATGATGATGATCCCGGAAGCTTGGGCGAGCAACCCGCTGATGGACGATCATCGACGGTCTTTCTATGAGTACCACGCGGCTCTCATGGAGCCGTGGGACGGCCCGGCCGCGGTGGCATTCACCGATGGTCGCCAAATCGGCGCCACGCTCGATCGAAACGGGTTGCGCCCGGCCCGTTACTTTCTGACGGACGACGGACTCGTCGTGATGGCGTCGGAGATGGGAACCCTCGATATTCCCGAAGAGAACATCATCAAGAAGTGGCGGCTCCAACCAGGCAAGATGCTGTTGATCGATCTTGAAGAGGGTCGGATCGTTGAAGACGAAGAGCTGAAGTCAAGCCTGGCCGATGCCAAGCCATATCAGAAGTGGCTTGACGAAACCCAGATTCGGTTGACGGAGCTGCCGGAAGAAGTGGCGTCGATGGGGCCCGACGCTGACACCCTCCTGGCCGCTCAACAAGCCTTTGGATACACCCGCGAGGATATCGAGTTCTACCTCAAGAATATGGCGGACGATGGCCTGGATCCCATCGGGGCAATGGGTCGGGACACGCCACCGGCAGTTCTGTCCGACCGCCCCAAGATGCTGTATGACTACTTCAAGCAGACGTTCGCACAGGTCACTAACCCTCCCATCGACCCGATTCGTGAAGAACTCGTTATGTCTTTGGTTTCGTTGATAGGCCCGAAACCAAATCTGCTCGACCTCAACACCAGCGGCACGCACAAACGATTGGAAGTGGAGCACCCGATCCTGACCAATGTCGACCTTGAGCGGATTCGGCGCATCGAGAACCACGTCACCGACGCCTTCCGCACGAAGCGTTTGAGCATGTGTTACGACGTCAGCGAAGGTGCCGCTGGCATGCGATCAGCGCTCGACGAGCTATGCCAACGAGCAACGGATCGTGTCCGTGAGGGGTACAACTTGATCATCCTTTCCGACCGGCGGACCGACACCGAACATGTTGCAATCCCCGCGTTGCTGGCGACCGCAGCGGTGCACCATCACTTGATTCGGGAGGGCCTGCGGACCAGTACGGGTCTCGTGATCGAGACGGGCGAAGCGCGTCAGGTACACGATTTCTGCCTGCTGGCTGGTTTTGGCGCCGAAGCGATCAATCCCTATCTCGCCCTCGACACGATTGCAGGGATGGCCTCTGGATTGAGCGAGGGCACGACGCCCGCCATCGCCCAGGAGCGCTACATCAAATCGGTCAACAAGGGCATGCTGAAAGTCATGTCCAAAATGGGTATCTCGACCTTCCAGTCGTACTGCGGTGCCCAGATCTTTGACGCAGTCGGGCTGAACACGCCGTTTATCGACCAGTATTTTACAGGCACAGCCTCTCTCATCGAGGGAATCGGGCTCGAAGAAATCGCCTCGGAGACCGTAACCCGCCATCTCATGGCATACGGCGATGACCACATCTACCGACATCACCTCGATGTCGGTGGCGAACTTGCCTATCGCATCCGCGGAGAGGAGCACGTCTGGACTCCCGAGACGATTGGTGCTCTTCAGCATGCCGTACGATCCGGTAGCTACAAGAAGTTCAAGGAATACTCATCGGCGGTGAACGATCAGACCGCCAAGTTCAAGAACCTGCGCGGCCTTTTCGCTCTCGACACCGAACCCGGGACTGAGATCCCGCTGGATGAGGTCGAACCTGCCTCGAACATCGTCAAGCGGTTCACGACCGGCGCCATGTCCTTTGGATCGATTTCCTTTGAAGCGCACACCAACTTGGCGATCGCCATGAATCGCATCGGTGGCAAGTCCAACACCGGTGAGGGCGGAGAGGAATCGCTCCGATTCGGAACTGACGAGAACGGCGATTCCATGCGATCGGCCACCAAACAAGTGGCGTCGGGTCGATTCGGTGTCACAACTGAGTACCTCGTGAACGCCGACGACATCCAGATCAAGATGGCGCAAGGGGCCAAACCAGGCGAGGGCGGCCAGCTGCCAGGGCACAAAGTCGACGAGCGAATCGCCGCCGTCCGTCATTCCACCCCAGGCGTCGGCCTTATTTCTCCCCCGCCTCACCACGATATCTACTCGATCGAGGATCTCAAGCAACTCATTCACGACCTCAAGAACGTCAACCCCGAAGCTCGTATCAGCGTCAAGCTGGTATCGGAAGTCGGCGTAGGAACGATCGCGGCCGGGGTGGCCAAATGCCACGCAGACCACGTCCTCATCTCCGGGACGGAAGGAGGCACTGGCGCCAGTCCGGTCACCTCAATCATGCGAGCAGGATCGCATTGGGAACTGGGTCTGGCCGAGACGCAGCAGACGCTGGTGGCCAACGGTCTCCGGGGACGCATCGCGGTGCAAGCCGATGGGGGCATTCGCACCGGCTTCGACGTTGTCACTGCAGCACTACTCGGTGCCGACGAAGTCGGATTCGCTACGACAGCGCTCATCGCCGAAGGCTGCATCATGACCCGGAAGTGTCATCAGAACACGTGCCCCGTAGGCGTCGCCACGCAAGACCCAACACTACGCCAGCTGTTCCCCGGCAAACCGGAGCATGTGGTGAATTTCATGATGTTCATTGCCGAAGAGGTAAGAGAGCTCATGTCCCAACTTGGCTTTCGCACCTGGAACGAGATGGTCGGCCAAACCGATCGAATTCTATCCAGACAAGCCATTGACCACTGGAAAGCCGAAGGTATCGACCTGAGTCGGGTCCTGCACAAGGTAGAAGCCGCCGAAGGTGTTTCGATCTACAACTCGGGCGCCCAGGACCACCATCTGGAGAAGGCCCTCGACAACGAACTCATTCAACAGGCCGAACCGGCACTGGAGTCCGGGCAGCGGACCGTTATCGAGACTCCCATCGGCAACTACAACCGCTCCGTTGGGGCAATGCTGTCCGGCGAGGTAGCCCGCCGATACGGTCACGTAGGATTACCTGACGACACCATCCACGTAAACATGAAAGGAACCGCGGGTCAGAGCTTCGGTGCCTGGACAGCCCAAGGCATCACGCTACACCTCGAGGGCGACGCCAATGACTACGTCGGCAAGGGACTGTCGGGCGGCCGCCTCGTTGTCCAAGCTTCTCCTGAAGGCACATTCGTGCCCAAAGACAATGTGATTATCGGGAACACCGCCCTCTACGGCGCCATTGCGGGTGAGGCCTACTTCAACGGCGGCGCAGGCGAGCGTTTCGCGGTTCGTAACTCGGGAGCGATCGCCGTTGTCG
>Ga0265303_10002829_pt1 | contig 10812 bp, 9 predicted proteins | sample Helome_2_FD_192494 | JGI IMG/M metagenome (GOLD analysis project Ga0265303, IMG submission 192494) | Marine sediment microbial communities from subtidal zone of North Sea - Hel_20160317 (Illumina Assembly) | ecosystem: Environmental > Aquatic > Marine > Subtidal zone > Sediment ...
GCATCGATCTATTCAAACCGAGGTCGTCCTATGAAATCAAAAAAAAGATTTGATTTCACAGATAAGGATTTTTATGTCTTGATTTCACTTTTCATACGTGAACCTGACACCTGAACACTATTTATCCCCAGGCATAATGAATATTTGGCGGTTGGTTTAACTGATCTGTGGCACTAAATGCCCGGACGACCCTGCGCGCCTGTTGGAGATCTGCAGGAAAATCGACTTCACACCATTGAAGCCCGTTGGCAGCAAACGTCCATACCGGCATTGAGCGGGCCATCTGTGCGATTACCGACAGGTACCATTTTTTAGATGCCGAAGCGTCACGCATGGCGCTTTCAAGGGCACTGCGGAACATCAAGGGCCCCTTCTCCCGAAACAAAATCATCCCGATAGATTCGGCATCGACTCTGTCAGGGGCCAGTTTTTTACCTATATTAACGAGTCGTTCTCCGTCCAATGAAACTTTCATATCATCGGCATCGTAATGAGACTTTTTATGGGTAACCACTGTCACTGGATGAACCGGCGCATCCAGCAAACGATGAAGCACCCCAGCCTCAAACAAAGTGTCACCGTTTAACAACACGAATTCTTCGCCCATCTCATGACGCGCCACCCAGCAACTGAAAAGGTTGTCGGCCCAGGAATAGGTCGGATTATAAATCACACCCACCCGATGGGGGTCATAGCGCCGGGTCAGCAATTGTTCGACCCGATCAGCATGATAACCGGCGACGACGGAAACACGATCAATACCGCATTTGGCAAGTTCACCAAATTGCCATTCGATGATTGACTGCCCCTCGATGTTTAATAAACATTTCGGATTGTCAGCGGTCAGGGGCAATAACCGTTTGCCTTGACCCGCGCTCAATATCACAGCTTTCATAGGTTCTTTCCTTATTTTGGATATCGATGATTCAGTCAGTGGTTAAGTTCCAAATTGGAAAAGCCTTCCATATGCCCGAGCCCGTCCGGCTGGAAAGCCTGAAGGCTCTGAATATTCTAAAAACCGGACATCCTTGCTTCAGAGCTTCGTCAACCGATTGATCGTCCCGGCCCTCAGGCAGCCACTGCACTACCTTGATTTAACTCCAGCCCGAGCATTTCATCAAAATATTCGATGGCATGCTCCAGGATATATTGAAATGATTCACTTTGCTCAACGGATAAACCAAGAGAGATGGTTACAGTTTTAAAGACAGCTGATTGATTTTTCTTGATTTGCTCTAATACGGTTCGTCCTTTTTCGGTTAAATTGACCGTGGTAATTCTTTGATTTTCAGGAAGAATTTTTTTATCAACCAGTTTTTTATCCTTCCATAACTTGGTTATGGTTGTTGAAATCGTGCTGTTGCTTACTTTTGGGTAAAAGTTTCCGATTTCGGAAATACTCATGCTGCACTTGGTGCCGATGAGTTCCAGAATTAGTGCTTCGCGCTCGCTCAAATCGTTTAATCGCTTTTCTGCTGATAGTTTTGAAGCAATGTAAAGCCGCACTCTAAAAGCCATGTCATAAATCATCGTTTCTGTCACCTCTTTCATCTGTTCCCCCTTGATGGTTCTTTAAATTGAGTTATACAAGTATTTATAATACAAAATATCCGTTTTGTAAAGTCTTTATAATAATAAATTTGAGATTATTAAATATTTTTTTTTATAAACTGTTTTTATAAGAAACCCTTGACAAAACAAAATATAGGGTTATAATGGGATAAAGTCAAACAATTCGAAAATAAAAATGTTCGAATAATATTTTTAAATTATAATAGAAGATTTTTAAAAAAAAACTCTTGACAAACTAAATTGATTGAATTATTGTTTGATTAACTTTGCAAACAATTAGGAAATAAAATATATAAATGATCGTATTGCAAACGGAATTTAGGAATAACTAAACCATTTGGGGATGTTAAAAAATTCGGCATAAATTTTGCAGATTCTTTACAGTTCTTGAAATACGTGTTAGGCTTTTATTACCCGGTATTATATAAGGTGAAACCGGCTAATTAAGTCAGCTGTTACCGGATGCAATGGTTGAGCAAACAGAATCAGGCAAAGATATACACCGTCAGTTTTCTCGGTCAACTGACCGAAAAAAGAACGGCTTCTGTGCACAACGACATTGCGAGTTTACTAACGATCAAAATGATCAATTTTAAGTGTCAGAGATTTGACATTTATATTCAAATCAGGTAAAACGCGACATCGGCAGAAACACCATTTCCATATTGGCAAAGATTTGGAAAATCAAAGGTGAATTGCAGATGCGATATAAGCGCGGAAATCCGTGGGAGGCTGGATGGTCGCGCGGACCTGATAAACACAGGAGGCTATAGTTGCTATGGATGCTACACCTGCCGCTAATAATCTGCCGCTAAGAATTGCAGATTTTTCTACGCTAGCTGAAGCACTCGATTACGCCGCTCAGGGTAATACCGGTTACAATTATTATGACGGTGCCGCCAAGCTGTATGCGACCCTTCCCTATCAAAAACTACGGGAAGATGCACTGGCACTGGCACGCCGGTTTATCCGACTGGGAGCAAATCGCGGATCGCGGGTTGCAATCGTTGCAGATACCCAGCCGGATTTTATGCGCTTCTTTTTCGCCTGCCAGTACGCAGGCTTAATACCTGTGCCGCTTCCGGCTTCAATACACCTGGGCGGGCGGGATGTGTACGTGACCCAGTTGAAGAGACTCCTTTCGATTTGCCAGGCAGAAATCGCCATGGCGCCCGAGGATTTTCTGCCCTATCTGGTCGATGCCACCGCAGACTTGAACCTGCGTTTTGCAGGCAGCCCGAAAGAGTTCGACGATCTTCCGCAATCCGACGAACAGTTGCGCCCGTCGGAGTCCAATGAAATAGCCTACCTGCAGTATACTTCAGGTAGCACCCGTTTTCCCAGAGGGGTGATGATCACCCAGAAAGCGGTTATGAGCAACCTGTTTGCCATCCTTAAATATGGCATCCAGATTCGACCGGGTGATCGGGCTGTGTCCTGGTTGCCTTATTTCCATGATATGGGACTTGTCGGTCTCGTACTGGCACCAGTGGCAGCTCAGTTTAGTGTGGATTATTTGAATACCCGTGACTTTGCGATGCGTCCACGACTGTGGCTGACACTGATGTCACAAAACCAAGCCACACTTTCCTTCAGCCCGCCGTTCGGCTATGAATTGGCTGCACGGCGCGTGCGCGAGAAAGAAGTCGCTAAATTCGATCTCAGCGCCTGGCGTATTGCCGGCGTCGGAGCGGAAACCATACGCACCGAATCCCTGGAGTTGTTTGCCGATCTTTTCGGTCCCAGCGGATTTGACCGGCGATCATTCGTGCCGTGTTACGGTATGGCGGAATGTTCCCTTGCGGTAAGCTTTGCCCCGTTGGGACAGGGGGTTGATGTCGATCATGTAGACGGTAATACCCTTGCTGAAGAGCAGAAAGCGCTGCCTCTCCATCCAACCCAAAGCATCGGGACGGCAACCTCAACACCGTTCACCAATTGCGGCGCGCCGCTGCCGGGATTTGATGTGGAGGTAAGAGATGATCAGGGCCGTGTGTTGCCGGAACGCCACTGCGGAACCCTCTTTGTTCGTGGCCCCAGCGTCATGTCCGGCTACTTTGGTGATCTCAAGGCCACACGGGAAGTTTTGTCACCCGATGGCTGGTTGAATACTGGAGATCTGGCCTACCAGGTTGGCAACAGCATCGTAATTACCGGACGTGAGAAAGACCTGATCATCATCAACGGCCGCAATATCTGGCCGCAGGACCTGGAGTTTCTGGCGGAAAAACAATCTGAAGTACGCACAGGAGACGCCTCGGCCTTCTCCATACCGGGCCGAGATGGTGAGGAGCAGGCCGTTATGATGGTCCAGTGCCGAGAAAACGATGAAAGCAAACGCGCCGATTTGCAGGAGCGATTACACAGTCAGGTCCGCCAGGAGTTTGGCATTGACTGCCTGATTGAATTGGTGCCTCGAAACACCTTACCCCGAACGACTTCTGGAAAGCTATCTCGCTCCGGAGCGCGGAAGGAGTACCTAAAACGCGTTAACGCCGAACAGTTGGATGCGTCCAGGGGAGACCCTTACGCCGCCTCGCTCCACCAGCGGGCCGTCTAGCCTAACATTTAAAGCCTATAACCATCTGCAAATGAACGATAAACCGGTCAGATCACCTGAGTCAACCGGCACAGGATGGCTATTGCCAGAAATCGGGGAAAAATTGGACCCCAATTGAAACAAACCTAACGGGAATTATTCGTTACTCGCCATTAGCTAATAGGGTTGCAAAAAACAGCAGTATCGGGACAATTTGATGACAGGAACAATAGCAATAACCGGTGCGACCGGATTTATTGGCAGTGCGTTGATCAAGCGGCTGGTTACCACCGGCAGGCAGATACAAGCGCTGGTCCGACCCGCATCGGCCCATAGACAACCGGCCGATGTTGCAGTCCAATGGATCCAGGGTGATCTTGATGATGTGGACAGCCTTAGACACCTGGTTCACGGCGCCGAAGTCATCATACACTGTGCCGGAGTGGTTCGCGGTGCAACCCGGGAACAGTTCAACCGCGTAAATGTCGACGGAGTAGTACGCTTGGTACAAGCAGTCAGCCAACAGCATCCGGTACCACGTTTTTTGCTGATCTCTTCCCTGACAGCCCGGGAGCCGCAGTTATCTGCATATGCGGCCAGCAAACAACAAGGTGAACGGGTATTGATGGACATGCCGGCAAATATGGAATGGACCGTTTATCGACCGACAGCTGTATACGGCCCGGGCGACCGGGAATTGATGCCGGTTTTGCGCTGGATGGCCAAAGGCATCGCCCCGTTGTTGGGATCCGGTAATGGACGGTTTTCCCTTATTTACGTCGCGGATCTGGCAGATGCGATCGTGCGGTGGCTGGATTGCGGCCATTGTCAAGGCCGCACCTATGAACTGCACGACGGGAATCCCGCGGGCTATACGTGGAATGACGTCATCGATACGATCGCCGGTTTGCGGGGCGCGCCGGTGGTGCGCTTGAGAATACCGGTGGCCATGGTGAAACTGGCAGCAGCGCTAAATATTGCATTTGCCCGCGCCGTCGGTTATGCTCCCATGCTGACCCCCGGCAAGGTTCGTGAGTTGACGCATGCCGACTGGACCGCAGATAACGCAACCATATGCGAAAATTCCGGCTGGTCACCAAAAATTAAACTGGCAGAGGGTCTGAGGCGTACCTTGAGGCTGGATATTACTTCTAATAGTGAGAATAGCTCATAACAGGATTCTGAGATTTATCCTATTTGAGATATTAGGTTTCAGGTGTCAGGTGTCAGGTGTCAAAAACGCCGTTCCTGAAATTTGATAGCTGAAACAAAAATGAAAAGGGATATATAGCGAATGCAACTCAAGGAGAAAATTACTAAAGAAGTAATCGAGATACTCAGGCCGTTAATCCCGGAAGGACAACAAGTCAATGCAGAGACCGATCTGGTTGCCGATTTGGGCCTTGACTCATTGAAAGTAATGAAAATGGTGGAAACCGTCGAGGACAGTTTTGATATTTCAATTCCATTAAATATACTTCCGGATGTTCGCACCGTAAGTGATTTTGTTTTGGAAATCCAAAAATTATTCGAGGATGAATGATGATGACTATATTTGAAAAATTTCGACCACTGGCAGAGACCCGCCAGGAACTTCAGAAAAATGCCAGCAACTTCTTTAATGTGGTAATGGAAGAGATCATTTCCGGTACCGAGGCCGTTGTCAACGGGCGCCGGATGATCCTGGCCGGCAGCAATAATTATCTGGGACTGTCGTTTGATTCTGACTGCATCGAGGCGGCCTGCCATGCCGCCCGCCAGCAAGGTACCGGCACCACCGGATCTCGGATGGCCAACGGAACGTTTTCAGGTCACGTCGCTCTGGAACAGGAACTGGCTGAATATTTCGACCGTCAACGGGCGATTGTCTTTTCCACCGGCTATGTTGCCAATCTGGCCATCCTGTCCACCGTCGTCGGCCCCGGCGAAGTTATCCTGCTGGATGCCGACTGTCACGCCAGTATTTATGACGGGTGTCGCCTCGGCGGCGCCGAAGTCATCCGTTTCCGGCATAATGATGCCGAGGATCTGGAAAAACGCTTGGGCCGCCTTGAAAAACGCAAGACCAATGTCCTGGTTGTCGCCGAAGGTCTTTACAGTATGCTGGGCGATCGCGCACCGTTGGCGGACATCGTAGCGGTGAAGCAAAAATATGGTGCTTATTTGATGGTTGACGAAGCACACTCCCTGGGCGTCCTCGGTGATAATGGCCGCGGCCTGGCCGAGGAGGCCGGCGTGGAGGATGGTGTGGACTTTGTCGTCGGAACCTTCAGCAAAAGTCTGGGGGCCATTGGCGGCTTTTGTGTCAGCAATCATCCGGAGCTCGACCTGGTGCGGTATGCGAGCCGTCCATATGTTTTCACAGCTTCTTCTTCTCCGTCGATTATCGCCTCAACGCGCCAGGCCTTAAGAATTTTGCGTACCCGGCCGGAACTGCGCCGGCAGCTGTGGGAAAATGCCAACTTGCTGTATCAACACCTGCAGGAATTGGATTTCAATGTGGGACCGGAGGCAAGCCCGATAGTCGCGGCTCGGCACGAAAATAAGGAAGACGCATTTGTTCTCTGGAGCGCCTTGCTGCAGCGTGGTGTGTACGTCAACCTGGTGCTGCCGCCGGCCACACCGGATGGCCACACACTTTTGCGCTGCAGTGTCAGTGCCGCCCATACCAGGGAGCAGATGGAGCATATTTGTGAAACTTTTACGGCCGTGAGGGAATTAACTGCGATGGGCCAAACAGCTTGAGGAAATAGAATTGATGATTGGATAAAAAAAATTGTCGATTGAATATTTCCAGACACAACTGGAAATAACTAAAAATTATTTCACCGGAATGAACCAATAGTCTCAATTAAGCCACAATTAAGCCACAATTATGCGACTTTTAATAACATTTGCCCGTATTTATCCGTTACGCAGTGTGTTCATGGTGCTGGCCTTGCTATTTGCAGGAATTTTGGAAGGTATCGGCATATCCATGCTGCTGCCTTTGTTCAGCATTGCGGCAGGTTCGCAGCCCGGCTCCGGGCAGCAGTCAGCAGCCAATTCTGTGCTGGAGCAGATGGTGGCGGATGGCTTTGCAACTTTCGGTATTTCACCCACGCTGGGCGTCTTGTTGGTGATCATTATCGTCGCGATTACCCTGAAAAGCGGCTTGATGCTGTTGGCAAAAAAACAAATCGGCTATACCGTCGCGCGGGTGGCCACTGATCTGCGATTCGATCTGCTGCGAGCATTGATGGGCAGCCGCTGGCAATATTTTCTAAGTAAGCCGATCGGCAGCCTGGCGAATTCCATGGCGACCGAATCCACCAGAGCATCTTACGCTTACCTGAGCGGCGTCATTATGACGGCCGACTTACTACGGGTCCTGATTTACGGCATCATGGCTTTTTTGGTTTCCTGGAAAGTTGCCCTCATTTCGCTGATAGCCGGCCTGGTAATCATATTCGTTTTGAAACGTTTTGTCCAAAAGGCCCGCAGAGCCGGTTTCCGGCAAACGGAACTTCTGAAATCAATGATCGCTTTGTTAACAGATACCCTGCAGTCGATCAAGCCGCTGCGGGCCATGGCCCGGGAAAGTTTATCCGAATTCATGTTGGAAAAAAAGACCCACCGGTTGAATAAAGCTTTACAAAAGCAGGTATGGAACAAAGAGATTCTGAAGGCTTTCCAAGAACACTTGGCGATGCTTTTTTTAGCCGCAGGTTTTTACATCCTGATGATATACTGGCAGATGCCGATGGTCAGTGTGATGGTATTGGCGTTTCTGGTGGCACGGTTGTTAAAACAATTCAATAAGGTTCAAGAACGCTATCAAGAGATGGTTATTTATGAAAGTGCCTATTGGTCGATAAAAGACACCATTAACAACATGGTACAGGAACGTGAAACCCTTGATGGACGCAAAAGGCCGGAGTTTGAGCGCGAAATTTGTTTGAAAAATATTGATTTCAGCTATGACAAGGATCAGGTGCTGCATGACGTTTCACTTCGCTTTCCGGCCGGCCGTATCAGCGCCATCGCTGGTTCTTCAGGTTCCGGCAAAACGACGATTGTGGATCTGATCATCGGGTTATTGCGGCCGCAGCAGGGCGAGGTGTGGATCGATGATCTACCGTTAGCCGAGATAGATCTAAAAAGCTGGCGTCGAATGATCGGCTATATCCCGCAGGAAACAATTTTGCTGCACGATACGGTCATGAACAACATAACCCTGGGCGACCCCGAACTGAACGAACAGGATGTCAAAGATGCGCTGCAGGCTGCCGGTGCGTGGGATTTTGTCGCCAGTATGCCACAGGGGATGCACAGTCTTGTGGGCGAACGCGGCGGCAAACTGTCCGGGGGACAACGACAACGGATTGTTATAGCACGGGCTATTGTGCACAAACCAAAGTTACTGATCCTTGACGAGGCGACGAGTGCCCTAGATCCTCAAAGCGAAGACGCCATTTGCGATACCTTGCTAGGGCTGCGGGGGCAACTCACCATTTTGACCATTTCGCACCAGGAGGCTTTAGTGAAGATAGCGGATAGATCCTATCACTTGCAGGATGGGAAAATAGTGGCAACCGAGGAGCGCTCCGGAAGCAGCCTTGACAATGAAAATATAAATATTAAGCGCGTCCGCAAGCCACAGGTAGCGAACAACCCGGGCAAAAGGCTATAAAAAAAGTATCGGATGAAGTCCTGGTTTCCCAGGGAGGGATACAATTTGTCCCAGGAAAAAGAGCTAAATAAGATACAACAAATTATTCGTCGTATCCGTCTGGTGGCCTTTGATTTCGACGGTGTGTTTACCGACAATATGGTGTATGTATTTGAAGATGGCTTCGAGGCCGTAAGGTGTACGCGCAGCGATGGCATCGGTCTGCAAAAACTTAAACGCGCGGGAATCAAAACCGTTATTATCTCTACCGAAGCCAATCCGGTGGTCTCGGCCCGGGCTCGCAAACTTAAAATGGAATGTGTGCAAGATTGCCAGGACAAACGCACGGTGCTCGAAGAAATTGCCGGAAATATGGACATTACCTTGGACGAGGTGGCTTTTGTGGGAAACGATATTAATGACCTTTCCTGTCTTACTTGTGTCGCCCTCCCCATTGTGGTGCAGGACGCCCACCCGGATGTGGTTTCGGTCGCACGCTATCAGACCCAAAGTGCGGGGGGGCACGGTGCCGTTCGGGAGATCTGCGATTTATTTGAACGAACGATAGGGAATGACGTTTTGGAATGACTAATTTCGAATGCCGGATGTCGAATGAAGGAATTCTTTCGATTTTAAATGCCGGAGCACAGCGACATCATTAATTCGCCATTCGTCATTAGACATTCAAAAAGCTGGTTCGCTGCTTAAATACCGCGGATCACCATACTGGGTTTAAATTTCGGAAAATAGATCAAAAAAATAGCCGTTATTAAGGAGGTATATCATGCGGAAACTTACTATCGATGGAAAAGTCATTCAAGATGATGGCGATTGCTATGTGATTGCTGAGATCGGGCATAACCATCAAGGAAAACTTGAAACCGCCAAAGAAATGTTCAAAGTAGCCAAAGAGAGCGGGGCTGATGCCGTTAAACTGCAAAAACGGAACAATCGCGAGCTGTTTACCAAAGGGGGGTATGAAAAACCTTACGATAATCCCAACAGCTATGGTGAGACCTATGGGGAGCACAGAGAGTATCTCGAGTTCGGTGGGATTGAATATAAGGAGCTAATGGATTACGCTGATGAAATTGGAATTACGTTCTTTTCCACTGCCTTTGATTTTTCAAGTGCGGATTTTCTGGCTAAACTCGATATGCCGGCTTTTAAGATCGCTTCCGGTGATCTAAAAAATATTCCGTTGCTCACCCATATCGCTGAATTTCAAAAACCGATGGTACTCAGCACAGGCGGGGGAACCATGGAAGATGTCAATCGAGCCTATGATGCCATCATGCCGATTAATCAGCAGCTGTGTATATTGCAATGCACAGCAGGCTATCCAGCCGATTTCGACCAATTGAATCTGTCGGTGATTACGACCTTCCGCGAACGGTTTCCCAACCTTATCATCGGATTGTCGTCCCATGACAACGGCATTGCCATGGCGGTGGCCGCCTATATGTTGGGGGCCCGGGTTGTCGAAAAACATTTTACGCTAAATCATACCTGGAAGGGCACCGATCACGCCTTTTCCCTGGAACCTATCGGCTTTCGGAAAATGGTTCGTGATTTAGAACGGCTAAAAGTTGCCATCGGAGACGGTGTCAAACAGACTTATGAGAGCGAGAAAAATCCCATCATCAAAATGGGAAAAAAGCTGGTGGCAGCCCGTGATTTGCCGGCCGGCTACAGTATTCGCCGGGAAGATATCGCCCTCAAGTCACCAGGGGACGGTCTGCCGCCCTATGAAATAGATAAAGTCATCGGACGGGCCACCCGCCAGGAATTGAAGGAAGATGATGATATTACTTATGAGGTATTAAACGGTGCCGAAAACTGGGTGGAGGCAGCCTCTTGAAAGACCTGTTTAGCATAGATGGTGAAGTTGCCGTCGTCACGGGTGCCCTGGGCAAATTAGGTCCTGTCTGGATTGAGACCCTGCTGAACGGAGGGGCATCGGTTATTGCCCTTGATCTGCCTCAGGCAAAATTATCGCTGGATTTCAAAAAGTTGCAGGAACACTTTGATGAATCGCGCTTGATGCTGG
>Ga0265303_10002830_pt1 | contig 10810 bp, 10 predicted proteins | sample Helome_2_FD_192494 | JGI IMG/M metagenome (GOLD analysis project Ga0265303, IMG submission 192494) | Marine sediment microbial communities from subtidal zone of North Sea - Hel_20160317 (Illumina Assembly) | ecosystem: Environmental > Aquatic > Marine > Subtidal zone > Sediment ...
TCGCAGGTAAATTCGAGCCGGCAGAAGCCGAAAGTCAGCGACCACCCCGACCTCTCCCCCCACCTCTTTCGCCGCCCTGGCCGCCTCCTCTTCCTTGTCCCGTTCCACCGCCCATGCCGCGACCCATTCCTTGACCCGTGCCGGCGCCGCCGTCGCGACCCAAAACTCCGCCGCCGAAATGGGCATCGACCGAATGACCAGAGGCCTCTGATAGCCGGCCGTTACGATATTCCTGCAATACTTCACCAACGGTTCCGGTATTGCAAAGATACGTCTTAATCCCAGCAGCTTCCAAAACGGTTGCGGCATTGGGTCCGATATTTCCAGTAATTATTGCGCTGACCCCTGCATCCGCCAGCATTTGAGCCGCCTGCAAACCCGCCCCGCCTGTTAGAGCGGCGGCTTCATTGTCGATATAATCGTAGGTATCCGCATCAACATCCACTAAAGCAAAGCATCGGCAACGGCCAAATCTGAGGTCGACCTGGGCGTCAGGGTCTGGTTCTGTTGATGAAATTGCAATTTTCATGTTCACTCCTCCTTGAAGAATTTTATTGCCCTCTCTTCTGCAATACTATTTAGCATAAAGCATGCCATTAAAATATAATATGTGAATATATTAATAATTCCAGATCTTATCGCTGTTCCATCTGTATCGAATGATGAAAAAATTTACTAAAATTGAATATATTCGAACCTTATTTCGCAAAACTTCGAAATTATAATTTCGGACACATCGATGAATGGCAAGAGAAAAAAATAAGGATAAAACCGGCAGTAAAAGCAAATTTTAATTCAACAAAGCTGCTGGATCAGAGGCAACAACAACAGGACAAAGTGATTGGCAACTAACTCGTTCTACCGCACTCCCGACGTACCACTTTCCATTTCGTTCCTTAGTATGAGATCCCATCACAATCAGATTAGCCGCTATTTTTTTCGAATATTCTAAAATTTCCAAATGAGGAACGGCTCCTCCCCTTACCTTATATTCAGGGTTGATTCTATTAGGGATCTCTTTACAAAAGGCCTCCAGTTTTTGCTCAGCAATTTGAAGATCCCGCTTATAGTCTGCTTGAGAATATTCTGTAGAAGGGGGTATCGGCAACATGTGAAACATAAAAATATTGGAACGACACTCTTGAGCAAGTTTAATTGCAAATTTTAGTGCATATGAGCAGGACGTAGAAAAATCAATGCTAACGACTACATTTTGAAAATCTAATTTTTCGCCAGACATCAACCGATTTACAATCATCACCGGGCTGGGCTCGCGCATGACAACACCTTCTATAGTGCTGCCGATAGGTCTAATCGGTCCCGTCGCGCTATCCTGCTTATCCTTTTCGTCATGCGGTCCCAATACAATTAAGTCTGACCTTTTTTGTCTGGCCCACCTTACTATTTCCTCCCAGGGTAGGCCGGTGGCAATTTTAACTTCACATTTGTTGGAGGGTTTATAGTCTCCGGTCCACTTAGATTCTATTTCTTTTTTGATCAGCGCGTTGTAATCTGTATCCCTAATTTTTTTATACTCGGTCTTGGCGCGCTTGCCAACCGGCTGCAAAGTTTTAGAGGTGTCTGCCAGCACGTGCAGGATAGAAAATTCGCCATAATTTTTTTTAGCAATCTCTAACGCCGTCTGCACGGCAGCGTCACATCTTTTCAGCATGTCGGTTGCCGTCAATACCCTTTTAAACATTTTTTCCTCCTCTTTATATAGCGCGGCTTTTCATCGCAACTGCCGTCTGTTGTGAAAGCATTAAGTAATCATGGGATAGAATTTGCTGCAAACTTTTTGTCATAGGCGTTTCTGTATTAATACGTATGTACATTTCCTCAGGCAAATCGGTTATGGTCTCAAATCGTGCTTTGAATTTTTCAAAGTGGCGTAGCCGTGCATCTGAAACAGTGGGGGTTGCCTCGCGGGAAGAAAGACGCCTCTTTAATGTTTCCCTTGACGCCGTACATTCCACAAAGATAATGTTGGCATCCAGGTCCCTTGCTAAGCGACGGGCTTCATCTCGCTGATGACGCCGGCTGAAAGTGGCGTCCAAAATGATCGAACATCCCTTCTTAATCTTTTCCTGGGCCGTCATCAGGAGTTTTCCGTAAACCAAAGCGGTGGATTCTTTTGAATAAATGCCTTCCTCAAAAGGCAGATTTTGAGTGCCGTCAGGCGTTAAATCAAATAACTTTTTGCGTACTATATCAGTGTGCAAAATTTCTAAACCGTGCATTTTGGACATCATTTCAGCTAGGGTGGTTTTGCCTGAAGCCGGTAAGCCGCAGATCACCCAGACAGTCGGACGCGTGAATTGAACCGCATACCGGTAGGCGAGGTTTAAGTACCTACTAGCTCCCCGGAGTAGTTTTTTTCGCCTACTAGTTGTCAGATCGCAATCCAGGAGGCAAAAACAATTTACCTTGGCCCTGACATAAGCGCGATAGCTCTTGTAAAAATCAAGCAGAAGGAGCATTTCCGGGTCCTTAGTATAATGGAGGCAGCTATATAAAAGTTCTTGGGCGACCTTGGGGTAACCTTCGTAGTCCAGATCCATGGTTAAGAATGCCAGGTCGGAAGCTATATCCGAGTAACGGAAACGGTCATTAAATTCGATGCAGTCGATAATCTGAATCCTATCGGAAAAATAAATATGTCCCGTTCGAAGGTCCCCGTGACAGTCTCGAATTTTTTTTCGTTTAACCCGACGATCAAATAAGGATTTGTGTCTAATTAAAAAAGAACGGGTGGCGGCCCTTATTATTTGAAACATGTGGGCGTCAATAAAATTGCCCACAAATTGTTCTGTCTGACTGAAATTTTCTTCGCAATTGGTCTTAATCGTTGACCAGCTGCCAATGCTATTTATGGTGTCACCGGTCGATGAGTGTTTGTAGAACTTAGCTAGCACCTGTGCCAACTCAGCGACCGCACCCGTGGGCAGTTTTCCCCTGTGCAACAACTGCAACATCGAAAGTTTGTCAGGGAGTTGTAGCATCTTAACGGCATATTCAACCGGCTCTCCCAGACCCGCCAGATGATACCGGTTTTTGTCTTGCGTAATAGGAATCATATCCAGATAGATGCCCGTGGAGAGTCGCATATTTAGGGTCATCTCCCGCTGGCAGTAATGCCTTCGTTTTGCGAGAGTGGTGAAATCAAGAAATTCAAGGTAAACGGGCTTTTTGATTTTATAGGCATACTTGCCCGTGAGGAATATTTTGGAAATATGGGTTTCGCGCAGCTCTACAGCTGTTACGGCATGCGGATAAAAATCTGGCTTTTCCATCGCCGCAAATATTTTTCTTTGATGGTGCTCTAACGTTTGAATTGATGCTCGTTGCAAGGCATGTAACACTCCTTTTCAATTGCTGACGGTGACATTCCGGCAGCCGGCGTACCAAGGCCCAATCAAATCGGCTTTGTTTCAGATAAAATTTCTTAAGTAAAACTTCTGTCCCTCGAACTCTGTTTCGATCAACTTGCTTTGCGCAATTAATCTATCCACCACCGACCAATCCGCCGCGGCTTTAGTCAGAAAATCACTCACCGCTGTGCGCCGCATTGGATGCACCGCGGTAATGCTGAGCAAATCTTCTTCAACCCTGCCGGTGAAAGCAAAGGCATTGCCTTCGTAACCGATTAAATATTCTACCTGGTCAAGTTTTCGGCGAAAAATTTGAAACGCATGGTTGATATCTTCCGGCAAAGGAGGCCGGACCCAGGCTTCCGCAGGCGGTCTGGTAGGTATGGCTAAATATACTTTGGCCGGGTTTAGCCTGGATAGAAAATCCGCCATTTCTGTGCGTATGTCAATGTCGTAACTATGACCGTGAATTAGCATGGTTTCAGTGACGAGTTCTCCTGAGAAAATTTTTGAGAAATCCAGCATGCCTTCTAAAATTAATTCCAGCTCCAGTTCTGGATGAGGTCTGTTAATTTTGCGCCAATCTGTTTTCCTGATAGAATCAAATTTTAGCGAAACCCAATCGGCTTTCAGGAGATCTGCCCGAACATCATCCCGATAAATCAGAGAGCTATTTGTAATTACAGCGATCCTGATTCCCAGGGTTTTTAGTTGATCAATTTCGTGACCGAGATTTAAATCCAGGGTTGGTTCACCATCCGAGACAAAGGTAAGATAATCAATTGACTCACCCTTCTTGCGGGCGCTCTCAACCTTGTTTTCGACACTCTTAAAGATCTCCTCCGGTTCATAGAACGGGCCGCGCTCGACCTGCATCCGGCGTGTTTTCCCGACCTGGCAGTAAACACAGGAATAGGTACAGATTTTGGGTGGAATATTATTAATGCCCAGACTTCGTCCAAGCCTTCTGGAGGGCACGGGCCCAAAAGCGATCATATGTTTAGATCTCCTTCCATAACTGATACATTTTCATAAGGATCAACTTTTCTACCCCATTCGAAGAATACGGCCCAGCAGGGTTAATTAACCATATTAGTTTGACAAGCTTGATTCTTTGACAGCTGTTAAAATCCCGGCCAGCATGCTTTTCCGGGTTGAAAGTGATTTTGAAATTACGGCTCTTTCAGCTTCGACAAACTCAGATTTTGTTAAAGACCCAATATCTTCAAGAATTGGATCGGTTTCAAGCTTACGGTTGAGCATATTTAAATCGTTGCTTGATAGACTTCCCATGCCGTCATCATTCCATTGATCAAAATACAGGCCGAAATGCTGCCTTAAATAATCGAGGTTCTGTTTTTTGGCCCAATCATAACCAATTTTGTAGCTTTCTGATTGCGAAATCACCTCATCATACCGAACAGCCTCCACTTCTTTTCCGAAGCCCCACTCAATCAACAAATTGCCCGACTTTCTCTCCCACACCTGAGTATATTGTTTTTTTAAAATGTAATGGGCTATTTCAAAGGCGATTGTATGAATGATTTGATGGTCGGGTTCCCTGAGGATTTTCGTATTCAGGTAGACCAAATGCCTGACCGGAGCACCAAACTCGTATCGCAATACCAATGCTTCAAAAATCTCATCATCGGTTAAAATTTGGAAGCTCATGTCATTTAAAACAATTTCTCTCACTTTTTCAGGCAAACGCTCAATCACTCTTTTCAAATAGGGATGAAAGCGTAAATCACAAAGTTTGAATCTTTGTATTCTTGCACTCATGACGCCCTCCTTTTTATATAATGAGTCTCTTTTTTGACCAGCTCCTAAATTACCGGTTCTTTAGTTGCCGCGACCAAATGTCAAATTTTTAGAGGCATGATTGTCATTCGGCGACGGCAAGCGATATTGTTAGTCAGATTCTTTTTCTAATTCCTTATTTTTTCTGTAAATTCTGATATCGCGGCCAGTAAGAACGCCGCCAATTAACCTTCCTCCATCGTCATAGAGAGGAGAACTTGTGACAAGCATATTCATTCCCAATTGTTCGTTATAATTTTCCGATATGTGTACCTTGCCATCACTTAGCATTAGTGCGTGCGGACACCAAGAGGGAGGGTGATCTGCTTTACAGATATATTGGTAGCAGGGTCCGCCCCTTAACCTTTCCTGGGTATATTCCAGCTTGTCGGCCAGTGACTTATTGACCCGTAGAATTTTATACTGATTGTCGATAGCTGCTATGTAATCGGGTAGCGCATTCAATATACGCTCCGATTCTTCTTGGGACCTGAATGCAGCCGTTTTGGCTATTTGGTACTCAAGAAGATCCCTCTCCAATACATTTACTACTTGTCCTAATTCATCGTAAGTTAGTTTTCTGGCCATTTGACTATCACTGTAGACCCGCCAAGATTTCACTATTCTCATCGAGGTATTCGTTTATGGCTTGATAACCCAATATGTTTTTCGAGGAGAAAGGAAACAGAGCGATTTTTTGATGGTTAAATTCATCTCTGATTTCATCCGGAATCACTTTCGATTGAGATTTGTTGATTAGAATAGATTCTATATTGATTCCGATGTCCAATAGCTTCTTTTTAATTCGGAAAGCCTCCGAAAACGATAACTTGTCAAGATTCATGACCAGGTTAATTTCGGTAGCACCGGACGTGAAGTGATCACCCAGATGCCCATACTCCTGGATCAATATGGCCAATTTGGCCTTGACTTTATCCTGCTCGATGGTTTTGTGTCCGATCTTGATTTCAGAGATAATTTCTTTTTTAGCGTAAATTTTTTCTCTGAGCTTCAACAGCTCTTCCAGCCAAATCAGGGTAATAAACGGCAAAGAAAAGAATCTTAATGTGAGGGCGGTGGGTGCCATGTCAAAAATAATCACCTCTTTATCTTCAAAGGTGTGGATAATATTCTCAAAAGCCAACAGCAAAGCATATTCTTCCAAGCCGGGGGAAAATTGCAGTATGTTAAAATAATTTTGTAGATTGAACGCACTTTCATAGCTGTAGGTTCGTTTAATCGTTTTTTCAGTATCTTTCAGATACTTCTCTATCCAATAGTCGACGTCGACTTCTTTGACTGCCAGACAATCCATCACCTGCAGGGTTTTTTCCGAAAAATCCTGTTGAAAAATATCTCTTTGATTATGAGCCGGGTCCATGGAGACCAGCAGGATATCACGGGAATTACGCGCAAGTTGGACCGCGGTTATGGCCGACGTGGTTGATTTCCCGACGCCGCCTTTGCCGATATAAAAGAGTAGTTGTGGTTTCATTTTCAATCAATATCTAATACTGAAAAAAGGTCCCCCAGGGGATCATGGGCTGTTGAAACCTTTTCGAGCATGATCCCCAAGTCTTTCTCCATTTCCGGTAAAAGGGCCATTGTAATATGAATGGGAGGTGAAGGTATCCCAATGAAAGCCCCCAATACCAGGATGGCAAAGATATTGTCCAGTTCTCCGACTTCATATTCGATGGTCTGAACAGCCTTGCCGCGCATGACCTCATCGGCCACATTAAAAGCCGATATGACTTTCTTTTTTATGGTTTTTAGGACGGGTATCATTTGCAAATTTCTGTGATACGGAATTCACTTCACCCTGAATATTCTTTTTTCAAACGCCATCCGCGTTTTGGATGGGTAGAAATAATACACCGCATATAGGCCGATCAAGATTGCACTGGCCGTATAAAACCGGGGAAAATCAAAAAAGTATGCGATTAAGGCCAAATAAGGTGTAATCATTACGACATTTATCAAGGTTCGTTCAAATTTGTATAATTTTTTTTCTGATAAATTGATAAGATCGCGACTTTTGTGGGCGAATAAGGCCCGATAAAAAATTGGAAAAGCGACCGCTAAAGCGATGCATAAAATAAAAATAATCGGCCCGGCAATTACGATGAAATTAGCCGAACCAATTTCGATAAGATCGTAGGCTTTCGCCCCTCCGGCCAATGTAAACCCTAAAATGGAAGGCAACAAAAAGATAAAATACGTTTTTTTAAGTTCATCAGTCATTTTGTTTATCTCCTGTTGGCCAAATTTTCGTTAAAATATTCAGATCAAATAATTCTTTATGGAGTGTTGGAGTATTGGAGCTATGGCGTGTTGGAAAGGATCGGAGATTCGGCCGATTTTCTGAATTTAATTTTTTCATTACCCCATTACTCCGCTACTCCATTTCTCCAACTTTAAGTTTTACGGCGCCAAGGGTGCAGGTTCCGGAGGAACTTCACCATCCATTGAAAAGAATTTAATGACGCCTTCAATTGCAATCCAAACTGCAATGACGAGGATAACCAGGTTAATCACCTGCAAGAGCATATTATGAGCCGCGCCGAATTTAACCTGGTTCATAATGACGGCCCAGGTCGTCATCACCGACATAAAGATTGCCGGCAGTCCGGCTATCATCCATTTCAAGCCACCCCGGGCTTTCAGATAGAGCGTGATAATGATCAACGCCAGGGCCGCCAGGGTTTGGTTGACGGCGCCAAACAGCGGCCACAATTTCAGCGCACCCTTGCCGTCGGCCCCGGTGGCAAACGCCAGTATCAGGGCCGTCACCACCGCGACGGCGGTGCCCACCCAGCGGTTGTTCAAGGCGGGGAGATTGATGCTGCTGCCCAACTCGCCGATCACATAGCGTTGAATCCGGGTGGCGGTGTCCAGGGTGGTTCCGGCAAACGAGGCCACAAAAACCGCCATTATGGCCAGGGTGAAGACCTTGGGGATACCGAGGGTCATGATCATATTGGCCGCACCGTCTACAAAGGCCGAAATCTTGGAGCCCAAACCGGCGGCAGCCGCCCAGGATGAGTAGTGGGTGGTCCAGGCGGCGACCCCGTTCAGGGTCTCGCCGGCCTTGGTGGTATAGCCCAATCCGATGCCGGCAGCCACGGCAATCACCACCAGGGTTGCCAGAGTTCCCTCCATTAACATGGAACCGTAACCCACGAAGAGCGAATCGCGTTCGTCACGCACCTGCTTGGCCGAGGTCCCTGACGACACCAGAGCATGGAACCCGGAAATCGCCCCGCAGGCAATCGTAATAAACAAAAAGGGCCACATGGGCGGCGCCTTGGCCGGAGACATCTGCACGGCCGGCGCCACGATTTCAAGATTCCCGCCAAAGGCGGTAAACACCACTCCCAGGACTAACAGGGCCATGGCGATAACCAACTGGTGAGAGTTGATAAAATCCCGGGGCTGCAGCAGGGTGGTTACCGGCAGCACCGAGGCGATGAAAGCGTAGGTCAACAAGATAATGGTCCAGACCCCGGTGGCAGGAATACCGGCAATAGCCGGCATGTTAAACGGCAAATATGGCCCGAGGAACACACAGACATACATGGCGAGGATGGCATAGATCGACCATGTCATGGCATTTTTGCCTTTTTTATAAATCAGATAGCCCAGAAGGATGGCAATCGGGACTTCCACCCAGACGGCCAGAACCGACTGCGGATACATGCTGAAAATGATGGCGATCACCAGGCCGAATATGGCAATCACGATCCACAGCTCCAGAAAGACGATCAGGAAAAACAGGAACTTGGTGCGGTCGTTCACGTATTTGGCGGTGTATTCCGAAATCGACTTGCCCTGGTTGCGCATCGAAATGATCAAGGCGCCGAAATCGTGAACCGCCCCCATGACAATCGAGCCGACAAAGATCCACAGCATGGCCGGGACCCAGCCCCAGATAATGGCGATGGCCGGTCCCACAATCGGACCGGTGCCGGCGATGGATGTGAAATGATGTCCGAAAATTATTTCTTTTTTGGTTGGCACATAGTCGCGCCCATCCTCCAATTCCTGAGACGGCGTTTTAACTTCGCCGGACAGGGCAAAGATCTTGCGACCGATGTATTTGCCGTATAACTGGTACATGATGATGTACCCGGCAAATGCCAACACCATAATCGCTAGTGCGCCCATAATTCATTTCCTCCTTTTAAATTTTACTATGTTTAATCACCTATAATGCTGAGACAAACTCCCTTAACAAACACCAACAATTTCTCAGCAAAGCCAAGATTTCGTAAAATTTATATTACCCGGTTTCGAGTTCCCGACGGTCCGCCATATCAACCAGAATTCTTTCTCTGGCTCTATCGATGCCGAGTGCCTGGCGCTTTTTATCGATATGCGCAATCATCTTGTGGGCATGTTTGATGGGATCGACTTCCAAATCCCACATGCCGCCGTAAAGTTTTTCGAATTCCTCGAATATATAATTTTGAAATACCGGTGCGCCGCTTACCGGCAGGGTGACGCCAAAGACCGTGTAAACACCCGAGGCCACAAAATAATGGCCGATACTGATGGCTTTTTCACTCATCCATTCCGGTGCACTGCCGGCCGCCGGCAGATCACTGATATCATTGCCCAGACCGCCGGCCTTAACCACCTCGGCAGCTGCCAGAAGGATCCGGCTGTTGTCGACACATGAACCCAGATGCAGCACGGGTGGTATTCCAACCGTTTCACAAACTTCGGCCAGACCCGGTCCGCAGAACACCTTGGCGGATTCCGGTGTCAGCAGGCCTTCCATTGCGCAGGCAATCGCGTTGCATCCGGTTGTCAAAACAATTACATCGTTCTTGATAAGTTCCTTGACGATCTGGATATGACCTTCATTGTGTCTTGTCCTGACATTGTTGCATCCCACAACACCGCCGATACCCCTGATTCGGCCGTTGATAATATTGTCATTTAAGGTGTAGTAGGATCCGCGGAAGGTACCGCCCAGGTGGTACTCGACGGACTCCACGCCGAAGCCGGCCACGATGGGGGATTTCTGCTTGGGAATCATCACTTCCGCCCCCCGATTTTCAAAATTGTCAATGGCCAGCTTGACAATCCGTTCCGCGTCTTCCAAGGCATGATGCTCGTCAAATTCAATGTGAAGGACATTATCCTGTTCCATTCTGGCAATGGGGTGGGTGGTGATTAATTTGGTGTGAAAGCAGTTGGCGACATTGGCCAGGTTTTGCATGATGCATTGGATGTCGACCACCATGGCATCACAGGCCCCGGTGATGATGGCAAGCTCCTGCTGGAGAAATGTTCCGCACAGCGGCACACCGTGGCGTTGCAGCATTTCATTGGCCGTGCAGCAAATGCCGGAAAGCTGGATGCCCTTGGCTCCCTTGGATTTGGCATATTCTTCCATTTTTTTGGTCTGGGCCACCGCGACGATCATCTCGGAAAGCACCGGTTCATGGCCGTGGATCACAAGGTTGACCATATCCGCTCGCATGACACCGAGGTTGGCTTCCGAGGCCACGGGATAAGGGGTCCCAAACAGGATGTCTTGAAGATCGGTGGCCAACATGGAACCGCCCCAGCCGTCAGCGATGGCGGCGCGGGTGCCCTGCTTCATCAGATTTTTATAATCCTGGTCCACG
>Ga0265303_10002831_pt1 | contig 10810 bp, 8 predicted proteins | sample Helome_2_FD_192494 | JGI IMG/M metagenome (GOLD analysis project Ga0265303, IMG submission 192494) | Marine sediment microbial communities from subtidal zone of North Sea - Hel_20160317 (Illumina Assembly) | ecosystem: Environmental > Aquatic > Marine > Subtidal zone > Sediment ...
GCGCGTGCATGAAAATGGGGTCGGACCGATTTCTCGAAAAATCGGTTCGATCCCTATTCGTATTAAGTCATAAAGGCAACACCTGTACCGGCGCCGTGGGCTATAAAGTCAGTGAGGCACGAATAACAACATTCGGCACCCACGATAATGCCCAAAACGAGTCGCGACGCCTGTCTGAGCGCCGACGAGATCCAGGACTTTTTCGAGATCGGCTGGATCACCCGACGAGCGCTGTTCCACGCCGGGGAAGTTGCCCGGATGCGGGCCTGCTTCGACGAACTTGAGGCCATCGCGAGACGCCTGACCGGGACCGGCCTGCGCCGGGGCGCGTACTTCGTGCTCGGCGAAAACAACGGCGGGCAGGTGATCAAGCGGGTCGTCTGGGCCGGCGGGTGCAAGCGCTATTTGCTGGCAATCGGCAATGACCCCCGCCTGACCGCGCCCTGCGCGCAGCTGCTGCGCAGTGACGCGATGGATCACCTGCTGAACCAGGCGCACTTCAAGCGGCCCCGAGACGGGGTCGTGTTCGACTGGCACCAGGACATTCAGCATCGTGACAAGGGCAATGGCACCTGGACCGATGTGAACGGCCGGGGCAGTTTCGTGCAGACGTTGATCGTGCTCGACGAGATGACGCCTGACAGCGGTCCCCTGCTATTCCTGCCGGGGAGTTCGAAATGGGGCCGAGTTGGCTTCCGTGCCAATGACGACCGCGGCCCCTGCCGGGCAACCCGGAAGCTGGCGCAGTCCCGCACCGAAGCTGCCGTGACGATTGCCGCGCAACCCGGTGACACCCTGTTCTTCGGCCCGTACACGGCACACGCGAGCTTCGAGAATACGTCCCCCCGCTATCGACGTGTGCTGATCAACGGTTACGCCAGCCCCGGTGCAAACCGGCGTGACTATCCCGGCTCTGGTGTCGGGCGCAGACTGCTGGCGCCGGCCGGATTTTCCTGCCCGCGGTAAGAACCAAAGAAATAGGGGTCGATCCGACTTTTCGGTTGTTTGCTGTGCCGGCTTTTCTGTTCGACCCCTGTCTTGATGAAATCTAGCCGGGCCGGCGACGCCACCACGCAAGGGCGCCCAGCGCCGAGCCAAATAGCAGGAGTGCCGGCGGCAACGGGATCACACCAACACCGATACCAATGAGTTCGGAGCCGAAGCCGTCCAAATCGTAGTCCAGTTCAAACACGAAGCTTTCCTGGGGGCCGAAGGTACCCAGGTACTTCACGGCACCAAAGCCTCCTGGTGAACCCATGGGTAGATCGGACAGCTTCAGCAGCGTGTTGCCGTTCCACTGGGCGTCGGAGTTGTTGGTGAAATTAGTACCGCCGTCCGGCACCGTGATGCTGCTGCCATCGGCATCGAGGTCCACGAAGTAAAAAATGGGATCGATGATCGCATCGTTCAGGGTGATCGTGAATGTATCGCTCAGGAAGGGACCGACACGCAGCGTGAACAAATCGCCGATTGTGCCTGCCGGCAAGGCATTACTGCCGAAGGCGTTGACCAGGGTATACACACCGATGTCGTTGTTCCGGAATTCAGATTCCCACCTGTTCTGCGCAGATACCGCCGTGAGCGCCGCATTGCCCACCGTGCCGGTGTTGCTGCCGGTGGTCTGCCAAGGTTCGTCCACCTGCAACGCGGCGGCGTGCAGCTGACAGGCGGCGAGCAAGCAGACCCCGAAGGCCAGCGAGTTGGAAATGACCGGACGTTGTTCCTGATAGTTCTTGTTGGTTCGCACCGTCGCCTCCAGGTCATGTAAGGCAGGACACTGCAGCAATGCGGTGCCCGGGCGCGTCATCGGTAACTCTATGAATATCGGTCATTTACGCATGGCAGTCAAGGTTCAAACCGCCCGCAGCAGAGCGCGAAGACATGCTCAGTGTATTTTATTCCGGGGGTCAACTTTTGGATGATCTCTGTTTACAAGCACATGGAAAATAAAGCTGACCTTTTTTCCCCAGCCACCGCGGCGGCCTGATCCCGAAGACCAGGACAGAGCCGCAGCGCAGCGGGAAGTGGGTAAACTGCCCCGTATCATGGCGCGGTGGTCTTTGCAGGTATGGGTATGTTGTCGATCGGCTTTCTTTTAATTGCGGTGGCGGACTTCGGCGTCCTGCTCTGGGCGCTATGGCTCAACCGGCAATACCCGAGCACAGCGCTGAAGCTGGCCACCGTGCCGCTGCTCCTGCTGTGGTACGACAACGTGGTGATCGGCATTGGCAGCACCCTCGGCGAGGGTGACTTGCTGATCGGGCTGAACAACGTGCGCTTCTTGGCTCATTACATCTGCCTGCCGTTCACGTTCATTGCGATCGGCTCGATGGCAAAACAGGCCGGTTTCAGGTGGGCGCAGCCGAAGTTCATCACGGCCGGGTTCTGCATGCTGGCCACCTATTTCATCCTGGACGACCTGTGGCTGTTCTATAACGCGACCCTTTATCCATCGTGTTTTGCCGATACGCTGCGCTATACCACCCGCATTGCGGACTACACCGCCTGCAGCCCTGATGCTGCGGTCGGCATCGGCAAGGCCATTCCGCCGATCCCGGCCATCACGCTTAGCAACATGATGATGCTGTTCGGCGTGTACCTGTGGTGGAAGGTGGGCTACAAGTGGCTGTTCCTGGGCTCGGTGGGTGCGCTGGTGTTCTTCGCCATCCCGTACAGCAAGACCGGCGGCATCTTCAGCAACATGGGCGAACCGATTATCAGTTCCGTGATCCTGCTGGCGGCGGTGCATATCACGAGGCACCGGGACAGCTGGCAGCACAAGCTGCGACCGCGCGCAGAACGCGCCACGGAATTGGAGTCAGGCCCCAGGCAGCCCTGACCTCCTGGAAATTGCCGGGCCCACTTACCCGCAAGAAACAGACCCGGCGCCTGTGTCCTAAAACAGGATCCGCGAAAAGTCCGTATAAAACTGGTCGGTCGTTAATTTGCTGATCGCCGGTGGCTGCTGGTTCCCTGGCAAATTAACCAGGAAGAGCGGTTCTATCCGCGCACCTAATGCAAATGCGCCGGGCACCTGCGTTGCTGCCGGGTTGCGCGCCATGACCTGCGATACCACGATGAAGTCACCATCCTGGGGGATGTCCAGGGCATCGCGTGCCTGGGGCGTCATACCAAGGTCGATCAGCAGATGCCTGAGTTGCGACCCACTGTTATTGATCTGCATGAATAACGCTACATCCCTGTCGTTTTCCAGCAAGCTGCGGATCGGCGCCGTCGCCAACACCGATTCCGTCGTTGCGCTGACCTCTGCATCGCTCATGGTGCGGAAGGCCAATGCGGTGACGTCAGGCGATTGCCGCTGCACGACGTAGAGCTGCGACACGGCGAGAGCCCGCAAGCCGAAAGCCGTTAGCAGGCTGGCCGCCACGATCGCGAGCCACACGGTGAGCACCCGGGCACGCGGCGCCGGCGTATGCTGCCGCGGGCCGCTGAACGGATTGAACATCGGCACTCGCGCCAGGTAGTCGTGCGTGGTGCTGCCGTAGCGCTCCTTGAGCGTCTCTTCCTCGTGCCGGGCGAGCATGTAGTAGAGGCCCAGCATCATCAGGTAGGTGACGAGGATAAAGAACCGCGGCCACAACAGTAAGAAGCCGGCACCACCGATCATCAATAACAGGTACTGCGGGTGACGAATCCGCCCGTAGAGGCCACCGCTGACCAACTGTTTCTTGATGAATTTGCCGTAGTAGAGCTGCACGGCGCAGGCGAAAAAGCCAACGATGCCAACCAGGGCGAGAATTGCGCCGAGCCAGTTGATCCCCCGAAACAGTGCGAGCCTCGTATGCGCCAGGTGCGGCAGGAAGAACTGCGGCAGCCAGGCTGTCGCCGCACTTTGTTCCAGGCCATGGAACAGCGGCGTGTACACACTGTAGAAGTACGCCGCGAACGGAGTGACCATGATGATCATCTCCAGGGTGCTGGCCGCATAGAGCAGTATCGGGGCGATCCAGGGCCAGCGGCGGGTGGTAGTCATCGTCAACTCCGGCTTTGGATAAAGGTCCCGAAAACCTAGTCTACGCTTCGTTATGCTGGTCGCAAGACATACAAACGCAATAGCGGATAAACAAGACCCACTACGAGGCAGCACGTAATGACCTCGATGCGAATAACCGACGCGAATAAATAGTGGGCCGCGACGACACTGGTGACGATAGTGATGACACCCGCCCAGTTCACTGTTTCCTGCGCCCGTCCTGTCACCGATCGGCGACCGGCAATAGGTTTCACGACAAAGTAGTCCATCAGGATCACGCCAGACAAAGCGCTCAACAAGACCCCGAGCAAACCGATCCACTCTTCTACCAGCTCGAGAATTTGTCCGTAGAGCATCACCAACGCGATGACATTGGCGACGATGACAAACGCAAACCGCCCGGGACGCCACCCGGACGCAGCATCGAACAGGTTCGCGAGCGACAGGGAAGCACCGTAGCAATTCAAAACTTGCGCCTTGGCCTGCGCCACGATCATCAGCACGAAGCCTGTCGCCCCGCCCAGGACCATAAAGGCAGCGGCGATACTGTCGGGACTGTTCAGCACCATTTGCCTGGCGTCCTGCATGGGCAGGTCATTGAGCTGCATGAAATGGCTGGTCAGCCCGTCTGCGGCGGCATACATCAATATGCCGCCAGTCAGCATGACGATCACAGATTGAAAGAAGCTACCGATGACCACAGCCGCCGTGGCGTGATTCGTGGACTTCGCATAGCGCCCATAGTCAACGGACACCAGTGGCAATGCGCAGGCGGGGCCGATGAGAATCGTCATACTGAAAACAAACTTGTCCCAGTCGGACTCCACGCCCATGCCCTGCAGCGCGTCGCGGGGAAACTGGCTGCCAAAGGCCACCGACTCGACGATGGATGTTTCACCTTGCAGCAGTATGCGGCCCAGTACCCATGCCAGCACCACGAGAAATGAGATGAGCATGACGGAGGAAAAGCGCGCGATCAGTTCAAACCCGAATGTGGTCACCAGTACCCATACGAGGGTCAGGCCCCCATAGATCAGGACTCGCGAAGTCAGTGTGTCCGTGATATCAAAGAAGAACAGGATGCCCCGGTACAGCAGCGCATTTTCCACGGCCAGCATGCCGATGATGAGAAAGCTGAAAATCATCGACGCGATAATTGAGCCTTTGACCCCCAGGCCGTATTGCCGGGTGATCAAGGTATTTGAGAAGCCTGTTGTATAGGCGATATGCGACAACCCCCAGCCCAGCAGGCTGCCGAAACCGAATGCGATTAGCCCCGCCAGCAGCGCAATCTTGACGCCGGCCACAAAGCAAACCAGCGCACCAAAAAACAGGATGACGAGTGTCGTGACTATCCCTGCCGTATTCCACGTCAGGCTGAGCCAGGTCTTGCGATCGATATCCGGTACGGGCTCCAGGGAGTGATCTTCAACGATCGTCTTCAGGTCCGTTGTCATCAACCCCTCCCTAATTCCGCTGCCTGTCGCTTAAAGAGTAGTGGGGAAATGGTGCCGGGGGAAATGGTGCCGGGTCTATTTCCTGCCGTGTCCACTCCCTCTTCACAGTGGGAGCGGCTTCAGCCGCGACCGGCGTTGCACCGGCGCCCTGGGTGCAGCCATTTTTTGTCGCGGCTGAAGCCGCTCCCACAAAAGAGGGCGGATACCGTCGCCGGCGGTGGCCTGACCTCCATCCACACCCTACGCTTCCAAGTACAATAACGAATCGCACAAGGAACAACGAAATGCACTTGCAACTGACTGCCGACGAATTGCTCACCACAACCCGGGCAGTGCGCAAGCGCCTGGACCTGGAAAAACCGGTGGAGCCGGAGGTGATCCGCGAGTGCATCGACATTGCCCTGCAGGGACCGAGCGGGGGCAATACCCAGGGCTGGCGGTTCGTGGTGGTTCACGATGCTGACAAACGCGCGGCGCTGGCAGACCTGTACCGCAAGGGCTGGGCCCAGTATAAAAAGGCGCCCGGCTCGGTCTTCGATCTGCGCGACCACGAGGCACCGGGCCCCAGCCGCCAGCAAATGGTGCGCGTGGCACGCTCGGCGGACTATCTCGCCGACCATCTTGAACGCGTGCCGGTGCACGTGATCCCATGCATTAAGAGTCGCGTGGAAGGCATGGCCGGCAGCAGCGCGGCCCTGGCCAGCGTTTACGGCTCGATCCTGCCGGCCACCTGGAGTTTCATGCTGGCCGCCCGCAACCGGGGTCTCGGCACCTGCTGGACCACGGTGCACCTGATGTACGAAGAACAGGCCGCTGAGCTGCTGGGCATTCCGTACGCGGAAGTTACCCAGGTTGCGCTGATTCCAACGGCCTACTCCATCGGCACTGAATTCAAGCCGGCGCAGCGCAAGTCCCTCGATGATGTGCTGCACATTGACGGATGGTGAACAAGTGATGCTCGCCAAACTCCATTCCGCGGGAAATTCGATCCGAGCCGAACGAGGCACCCGGCAACGCGCACACTATCTGCTGACATTTTTCTTTCTGCTGCTCGTGAGCCTGTCGCCCACGCAAAGCCAGGCAGCCGTCTGGATCGAACAGGCCGAGCGGGCCCTGACCTGCACCAGCTTTGCCCGTCCCGACGTGCGGGGGCAGCTCGACGCGCCGTTTATTCCCAACGTTCGCAGCCCCCGCGCCGTGCAGTCCTATTTCCAGGGCCGGCCCCGAGACCAGCGCCAGGCTCGCTTTCGCCAACTGACGATGCTGGCCGCAACAGCCTGGTGGGCGGACCTGGTCAACGACCAGCGCCTGCGTGGCGATGCCTATGTGGCTGTTATGCAGCTGGCGGCACGCTATGCGGCCGAGAATAGCAATGACGTGCTTTTCCGGCAGGTCGCACGCTGCGCGCAGGTCCAGGTCATGAGCGTCATGCTCGAGATCGGCGAGATTGCGGCGGCCAATGTCCTTGCGACGGCACTGGCGCAGCAATACGCCACCGTGGGTTCCCTATATCCTGTGGAGGACTGGCCGCTCATGCTGGCTTTGCGCGAAACCATACTCGAGCCGCGCGCGCAGGCCGGCACCGAAGTGCTGACTCGCGCCATCTGGGCAATCGCAGCCCCTGAACCGATGGCGACACAGCAGAAGCTGCGAACCAGCCGGCTCATGGCCGCAGCGGCCCGCGGCTCGCTGGCCACCGGCAAGGTGGACGATGCCCGCAATCTTGCTGCGCAGTCCATGTTCGTCACGGGACAACCGGCTGCTCCAGAAGCGGCCTGGCGAGCGTTCCCCGTGCTGTACGACGTGTTCGTGGAACGGGAAGGCCCGCAGAAAGCGGCCACACTCATCAGCCTGCTCGGCGATCCGTCAGCCGTGCCGCCAGCGTTGAACGATCGAGCCGCGGCTTTCGAGGCCCTCGAGCGGGCAGCGGTTGCGGCCGAGGCAGTCGGCGATGACGAGCTGGGAATCTCCCTGCGCATGCTGGCCAGCCGGCAGCTGACTGACTGGCGCACGCCGCAGCCCCTGTCGCAGGCGTTCTACCGCCACGGCTGGGACCGCCTGGCCGCACAGCGCTGGACCGAATGGGAAGCTATGGCGCGCCAGGAACCGGCGTTCGCAACCCGGCAGGCCGAGACCTACATCGGTACCGCCAATACGCTTATCGCCCAGGGGAAGGACCAGTTCGTGGCGAACACGGCCGAACAGCTCTTCTACCAGTACAAGATCGACAACTCCCTGCACGGGCTGACCGCCATGTATCCGGCTTTGCCGCGCCTGCAGTCGCGTATCCAGGACGTGACCTTTCGCATGGCGCAGTTGCGTTCCTTCGGCCGCATTACGCTGGCGACCATCGCCGGAGAGCTCGGGCGCCTGTCCCTGGATTCTGAAGATCGCTTCCATGTCGAACGCTTTTTCAGCCTGTCGACGCAGACGGGCACCTGGATCCGCGGTGTATTAAATACTGTGCTGGCGGTAGATCCGGCCCAGCCATCCCAGGCCAAAGCGCTGTGGAAGACGTTTTTTATGATGGATGTGTTCCACCAGGAAACCGCGAAGGAGTATTCGGCTTACGCTGACTATGTTCGCCGGCAGGTGCCCTCCGTCGCCGAACTGGTCACGCCGAAGCCCCAGCCCGTCGCCAACTACCAGCGGCTGCTGAGGCCCGACGAAGCCCTCATCGCGACGCTGGTCACGCCGCGGGACCTGTACGTCTGGAGCCTGACCCGGCGCGGTGTCGCCCTCTCACGGATAAGCGTTACTGATCGCGATGTCGGCGCGCTGGTAACGCGGCTGCGCGCCGGCCTGACGCCCGCGTCGAGCGGCGGCCGGACCACTTTGCCGGCCTTCGACGCCGCCGCCGCCCACGAACTCTATCGCCTGATATTCGAGCCGGTGGCCACTTCGCTTAAGGACGTCAAACATGTGATCTGGTATGGCCACGGTCCGCTCGGCTCGGTGCCGCCCGCGGTGCTGGTGGCCAAGCCGCCACCGAAGCCGCTGCTGAGCAAGCCGGAAGACTTCGGCAAGACAGATTTTCTGGTCGAGCGCTTCGCGTTCTCGGCACTCGCCGACCTGTCGCTGTTCCCGGCCCATCGCAGCGCCCCGGCCAGCCCGCGTTACGAAAAGGCGTTCCTTGGGGTGGGCGCGCCCATGCTGGATGCAACAGAGGTCGCGGAAGGCCCGCGGTCCAAGTCTTATGATCTTGCCGGCGCGATGGATGGCAAGGCTTTGAGCCAGCTGCCGGTGCTGGCTGAATCCGTGGATGAAATCAAGGGTCTCGCGGCCGTGCTCGGCGAGAGCGACTCGACAATCTGGCTCGGGCCGGATGCCGACGAGCGACGCTTCACCGAGGACGCTCTGCGTGGCTACCAGGTCATCGCGCTGGCGACCCATGGGTTCATGGCCTACGAAATTAGAAAGATTCCGGAGCCCTCACTGATGCTCGCCCTTGTACCCGACGCCAAGGACCGCTTCGATGGTTTGCTGACCACGCGGGAAATTGCCGCCCTGACACTCGACGCCGACCTCGTTGTACTGTCGGCCTGCAATACCGCGGCCGCAGACGGCCGACCCCGGAGCGAGACTTTCACGGGGCTGACGCAAGCGTTCTTCACGGCCGGCGCGAAGACCCTGATGGCGAGCCACTGGCCCGTGATGTCCGGCGCGGCGGTGCAACTATCGGTGGCAACCATAGAGGCGTCTCGTCAGCAGCAGCCGCTGGCGGTGAGCCTGCAGCTCGCGATGCAGGCCGCGCGGCGCGATGGGGCAGCAAGCCCCATCGAGTCGCACCCGTCGTACTGGGGGCCGTTTGTCGTGGTGGGCGACGGCAACCGCGCCCTGGCGCGCTGATTCAGGGGCCGGCGTCGGCCCAGAGCACACCGTCGCCAATGGCCCCGGCCAGCGGATCCCCGGCCCGGATCAGCGGTCGCAGGCGCTCGAAGCTGTCGAAGCGCCACCGGCCCTGATCCTGCTCGGCCAGCCACACCGCCCCGGCCACGATGCCCAGCGGGCTCGTATCGTTTGCCAGCGCCGCCGGCAGCGTCGGGGCCGCGGTTACCACCTCGACGGTGCCGCGAAACTCGAGTCCGGTCGCGTCCAGGATCACAACGGTGTAGCGCCCCAGGTCGAGGGGCACGTCGTCGAGGCGAACCTGGCGTCCCTCCACCGACTCTTGATAAAGCACCCGATCGTCCGCCGCCCGCAGGCGCACCGTGAAGGGCGTACAACCACCGACCCAGGTCAACGGCAAGTCGCGCTCGCCGGCCGCAATTGCGGGCTCGCCGGCGAGTAGCGGTACCTCGATTGCGCGGACCTCCGTGTCGCCACCGCCGCAGTCCTCGCCACTGCGGGACGCGGCCGTGCCTGCCAGGCGATACTCGTCGTCGAACACCGCCGAGATGGAACGAAAAATGGCCGAGAGCCTGCCGAGCGGCGCCGCTGCCGGCACCTCGAAACGGCCCGGGCCGGTGAACTCAAGGCGCTGACCGTCTCCCTGCTGCACGATAACCGCGGCGCCGGCCGGCAGACGGATTGAATCTCCCGCCATCACCACGGCACCGATACGCACGGGTATCTGTTCATTCTGTTCGCGGCGGAACTTGAAACGGCCGATGGCCGGCCGGTACTCAGCCACGATCCCCACCGCATCGTCCGCGGCGGCGACGCCGGTAGTGGCGGCCAGCCCAACGGCCAGCGAAAGCCAGAGTCCAGCAGATATCACAACCGGCATATTAGTCATTCGTGTTCCCTCCGGACGCTGGCTTGCGGCAGGTCGCCCAAAAAGCAGCCAGGCCACCGCGCCAACCCGCAGGCCGCGTCGTTCGTTCGGTCTTCCAGCGTTCGATCGTGTCCAGCACGGCCTGGAAAAACTTGTAGGCGACGACAAGCAGGACAGCGACCTCGAGCGCCTCGAAAACGCGGTAATACTCCCACAACCAGATGGGCACCGCGACGAACAGCAAGCCTCCCGCCACATAGGCACCCGCCGCCGCCAGGCCCCGTAAGGTCAGGCCGATAACGACAAAGAACAGGAATGCCACCAGCACCGCCGCGCGGTGTTGAAGAGCAGGGCCCACGCCGGGTTCGTCGCGCAAGGGCGCCAGCCTGACGGTATGCGCAAGCAACTCGACCCCGGGCAGGACACCGCTCGGCGTGAGCCAGAAGTCGCCGGCCGCAGAATGCGTTGCGCCGATAAGCACCACGCGATCGCCAAAGAACCACGCGTCGTCGCGGTCCATGTCCTGATCGAGCACGGTGGACGCAGATATCGATGCGGCGTCGGCGGTGAGTCCCAGCCGGGCCGGCCCCGGCAGGCGCGGGCCAATCAGCAGGAGCTGGCCTGGGGGATCGTTCTCCCGCC
>Ga0265303_10002832_pt1 | contig 10810 bp, 8 predicted proteins | sample Helome_2_FD_192494 | JGI IMG/M metagenome (GOLD analysis project Ga0265303, IMG submission 192494) | Marine sediment microbial communities from subtidal zone of North Sea - Hel_20160317 (Illumina Assembly) | ecosystem: Environmental > Aquatic > Marine > Subtidal zone > Sediment ...
TCTGGAAAAAGATATAGAACTGGATAAGCAGGGGCATTATCCGCACTCCGGAAAACAGTCATTCAAATCGAAGGGTAGCATTACATACACACTGCTGGATAAAAACATGTCCAGGTTTGAGCTTTCGCAATTCAGTGAACTGACCTCCAGGGACATCGAGTCAACGCAGGCTTATCAACAGCTGAGAGATAAGGTAGAGGGCCTGGGTCTGAGCATCAGGCTCGATGAGATCGAAGTTGAAGGTGATGGCGTAGAAACATGGCATGAGCTCGATGAGTATGCATATGATTTTCCAAGGTTTTATTCAATTACCATCTCAGGCTGGTCAGTCTGAACACGATAGACCAGAGGGCTGACCCGCTTTATATGCCAGGATCATTTGGAACGTGGCTGATAATTGGCGGCTTTGCGAGAGTGAATATCAGTAGTATTTTTATAGGGTCACATCAGGCCATTCGTTTCTGATACCGGGATATCTTCGTCCATCATATCGAGAATTTCATCGTCATTGATCAGGTCAAAGTCACTGTCATCGACAATAGACTCGGCCAGCTGTGTTTTGGCTGCCAGAATGCGTTCAATATCAACTTCGGTTAGCATGGTTCTCTCCTGTGTTTTTCTTGATTCGTCACCATGCTTTATAGGCCCGAGATATGTCAGTTTTGTTACAAATTCATGAATAATGTGTGGCGTGTAAACAGGTTACTTTTCTGCAATATAGATAACATTAAGTTTCCAGTACCTGGATAAATAGATGACATGTGGGACAAACGATACAATACAACTGAATACGTTTATGGCACGGCGCCAAACGACTTTCTGTCCGGTGCTGTTACAGGAATACCTCAAGGCAGGACCCTGTGTATTGCTGAGGGAGAGGGTCGGAATGCAGTATTCCTTGCAGAGCACGGTCATCAAGCCCGCATATTGTACGAAGGCGGACGCGGAATGACCGATAGTGAACGCTCACAAGAAGCTGCAGTAAATTAAATGGGGTTTAAGCTGTTACAGATTTTCCGTGTGGTTGTATGAACAATATTTTGTCAGGAACAAAATATCGTGTTAGCCCCGATAGGGGTGAGTCTCATGGATGAGACTCACCCCTATCGGGGCTTGCGCGGAAAATCTTTCCAGAAGATTTTTTGCCAGCTTGCCCTTAAAATTCAAATCCTTCATGCAATATGTGGGGTAGTTGGTTAAGTATCAGAAATCCCAGCGGTAACCAACCGTAAAAAATAGATTGTTAGAGCCGAGTGATTGCCCGTTGATTTCTTCACTGGTGTCATCGTAACCGATTTCAAAATCAAAGCGAATCTTGTTCAGGTAGCGGTAATCCGTTCGGACTAATGCTCTGAGCTTGTTCTGTGAGCGCCCATCGGTAATCTTGCGTATGTCGTATTGCAGGCGCGGGTTGAGACGCCAGTTTCGGGATACAGGGATCCTTGTGTTGACAATAAATGACCAGGTATTCGATAGCCTGGTGTCCAGGTAGCGAAGGCCGAGTACGCCCGTATCTCTTTTCAGTATCAGGTTATTGCCGACAATCTGTGCGCTGATGAAATAATCTGTACCGGTGGATGGCGTTGCAGGCACCCCGCCTGAGGCTACAGTGCCATCGACCCTGGAGAAAGTGATATCTGCATTTGCCTGGAACTTCTCACTCATGGGCTGAGACCCCCCCAGGGTGATCGTTGCGCTATTGGCTGTGCGGTCACGCGCAAGTTGATATATCTGTTCAATGTTCAGATTCTCTAGAAGCTCGTCGATGGACCCTTCCGGGCGCCCGATCAGTGCGTTGCTGGTAGCAAGTGTCGGTGTTTTACGCATGAAGGCGTTCATATAGGCGGCGCGCCCTCTGTCGAATAACAGGTTGGCGTTAATTTGCAGGATATTAAATTCCTCATAATCCAGATTATAATCAATCATACCGAAGAGTGACTTGGTCCTGTCGTTATAACGCACTTCTGTACCAATACTGCTCTGGTCATCAACACCATCGATACTCTGATCGAAAAAGAACAGGTTCATATCCCAGTACTCGAGAAATGTACCCGTTTCAAAGGTGAATCCATAAAATGACTTGTGTTGATTGATCGAAGTCTTGTTGACGATATCAACAGGGTAACCTCCAAGAACATTCAGGCGTATGCCAGGTGTGAACTGGTAGCCGGCGGAGATGCCGTCAAATCGTTTCAAAATACCGCCGAGTCGTAATGCCTGCCTGCCGATTCTGCCTGATGTCCCTGTTTTTCTCGAACTCAGGTCGTAATACACTTCAATAAATCGAAATGAATTTGCATCATCATCATCAAGAAAATCATAAGTATCATCTGCTGTAAACTGAAAGCGCTGGTCGAATCCAGATGTCTGGTGCAGCGTCGTAAGATCAAGAAATGTGATCAGCTGGGACAGGGTGGTGAACGATTCAATATCATCCGTTTCAGAAACATCTTTTCGATAAAATTGCGAGAAACTTCCGAAAGTCGTCGTTTCAGATCCCTTTTTATCTTGATCAGCTTCCATGCGGATCTTGTCTCTTGGTGCCTGGGTGGCTGTCATCAGGCCTGAAAGGCGCTGCTTGACGCGTATTGCGCCATCGCCAGTCGGGTATGCTTCTAGGTATTCTTTATAAATTGCAGCTGCGTGGGCGTTTTGTCCCTTGCGTTGTCTTGAAAGCCCGAGCAGTTCTAATGCTTCCATGGAGTATTGGTGCTGACCTGCGGATATGACCGCAGTTAAATAACGGATAGCTTGCGAGTAGTCCTTTTTTTTGAAATCATTTTTTGCCCGCTGCATCAGGCTGTCGAGTTGCTTGTCGGTTAATGTTGATTTGTTGGCTGGTGTGGTTTTTTCCCTTGATGCCGGTTCTTTAGCAGCGGGCGCGGGCACTGCCTGCTTTGACACCGTTTTTATTTCATGGGCAGTTGCTGCCCTGAGCCAGGCGCCCGGATACATCTTTTGTACATCGTTCAATACCAGCACGGCCTGTTGTCGGTTGTCGAAAAAACCCAGGTTCAGTCTTTCCCATGGTTTACCTTTAACTGTCGTCTTTGTGACAAAAAGCGTACGACCTTGAAATAATGTGTTTGCCTTGGGTTTCCAGGCCTGCTTTGCACCCGGTGCAGAAGCAAGAACAATAACGTATGAAGTCGACGCTTTTTTGGCTGCACGGGTTTCGCCCGCTACGGTGAGAAGGAGTATCAGCAATATCGTGCTGACTACGGTTGTAAGATGCTGTTGGCGCAACATTATAGGTGGCGTCTCGAATCAGGTGCGGTTGCTGAATCAGACGATTAATGCAGGCTCGTGATACATGTTTATGAGGCAGATCATGGTCGTGTTTTACCAACCACCGCCGCTGGCGCGGTGTTGGCTGCTACGATTCACGCCACCAATGTGACAACTGCCACTGCAATCAGCCACAACGCTGATTGACAGGTTGTCATGCGCGCCCGGTACGTAGTCATCGGCATGACAAGCAGCACACTCCGGCTGGTATGCAGGGAATGGCCATGCAATAACCTGGTTGTTGGTTCTATGGCAGTCAACACAAAGAACCCCTGTTCTGTGATCGCCAGGATAGTCAGCTGAATCATGTCTGAACAGAATGAGTGGTATCCAACGTGTGGTATTGTGGCAGCGGTCGCAATCGAGCGTTGTGACAAAGTGTGTTGTAGATTTACCTGTTGATATAGAACCGTTGTGGCAGCTAAGGCAAAGCCCGGTGACCGTTGAATGGTCAAACGTAGCACCCAGCCATCCAGTTACCATATGGCAGCTGTTGCATTCTACAGTGGTCGGTATATGTGCAGGAGGCTTGCCGATAGCTGTTACATTATTGTGGCAACTGCTGCATGGGCCGGTTACGTCGATGTGGTCAAATCTGGCGCCTCTCCAGGTATTGGTATTATGGCAGACGTCGCACTGGGAAAGTGTAGCAATGTGTTGTGGCGGCATACCGGTGGCCCTGGATCCGTTGTGGCAAGAGTTGCACGTGCCAAGAACAGCTGCGTGGTCGACCCTGCCTACACGGTTGAATGTAAGCGTGTTATGACAATCCTCACATTGCGTGGTGGTGGCAATATGTGAAGGCGATCTGCCGATAGAAATTTGATTGTTGTGACAGTTCGTGCACGGTACCACGACGTCGGCGTGGTCAAACCTGGCGCCTCTCCAGGTCTTGTCGGTGTGACAGTCATCGCATCTATTACTGCTGATAATATGTTCCGCGTGCTTGCCGGGGGCGCGGCTGTTGTTATGGCACAGTACGCACTCAAGCGGTGTACCCTTGAACATTCCGCCAATGTGGCAACTGGAGCAGTCTAAAAACTGGTGTGCTCCGGTTAACGGAAATCCGGTTGTGAAATGATCAAAACTTTCATATTTATCGGTAGCATGTGTTGATGAATTAAAAAACAGCAATGAGCCTGATAGCAATATCAGGCAAAGCGATGTTACAGTGAAACCGAGTAGGTTTTTGGAGTTCGTACTCATGAGATGCGTACCGGTTATCGATTGATGTTGACGTCTTTGAAGCTTTCCGTGCTGTGGCATTTTCCGCACTGTCTGCCGAACTGCCTGTTATGAACATCCTGGCTGCGATGACAGAAAATACAGTCGCGTGATGCTTTCAGTTTTCCTTTGGAATTTGTTTTGTGGCAGTCATAGCAACCCACGTCCTCATGAGCGCCATCTATCTTGAATCGTGTTGCCTTATCATGATCAAACAGCCAGTTTTCCCATGAGTTCGGATTGTGACATGTTTCGCAGTCAGTACCGAGGCGTGTTTTGTGTACATCATCGTCGGCGTGGCACGAATTACATTCGCTATCGGTCGAACTGTAGACTGAAGTCAGGTGGCATTCTTCGCACTGGATTGCGGCATGCATGCCAATCAGTGGAAAGTTGGACAGGTCGTGGTCGAAAAATACATTATCGTGCCAGCCTTTTTCGGTATGGCAGTTGTTGCATAGCTTGCCCTGCTTGCCCTGGTGCACGTCATCTTTTTTATGGCACTCAACACAGGCGGATTTCATCTTGTCTTTTTCGATTTTGCCCTTGTGGCAGTATGAGCATGAAAGTTCCTTGTGCTTACCATGGAGAGGGAAGTCAGTTTCCTTGTCATGATCAAATTTGTGCTTTTGCCATGATTTAGAGGTATGGCAGTCTTCGCATTTCTTGCCATTTTTTCCTTTGTGGCTGTCGTCGTGCTTATGGCAGCTGAAACAATCAGTCGGCAGTTTCTTTTTCTTCTTCTTGTTCTTTTTTAAAATCTCGACTGTGTGGCAACTGTTGCATTGAGCCTTTGCGTGCTGGCCGAGTAACTTGAAATCCGTTTCCTTGCCGTGATCAAAGGAAATCTCGTCCCATTTTTTTGGTGTGTGGCAACGGTCACACTTTTCACCATAGCCGCCCTGGTGGATATCCTGGATCTTATGACAGCCTATACATGTGTCCGGCGTATCCTTGAATTTCTGGTTTATATGACAAGAAGAGCAGAGCGTATCCTTGTGTGCTCCTTTAAGAGGGAAGTCCGTTTTTTTATCATGATCAAAAGCGCTTTGCTTCCAGGTTGTCGGGGAGTGGCAATCGCCGCATTTTTTACCCTGCTTGCCATCGTGAACATCCACTTTCTCGTGGCAGTCAAAACAGTCCTGTGGTGCTTCATGGTATTTTTTTTCAGGTTTGTGACATGCTTTACAACTCGTTTTGGTGTGCATGCCTTTGAGCAGGAAATCGGTTTTTGAATGGTCGAATGTGGATGGGTCCAGTAATATAACTTTTGCATTCCTGCCTTCATGCTCGGTATGGCAGTGTTTACAGTTGGTTTTCACCGAGTCAGGTAAGCGCCCATGAAAGCCCGATTTTTTATTTATATCATTGAGAATGTTTTTATGATCATGGCACTGCATGCATAGCCTGCCCTGCTTGGCCTTGCTTGAAGTGTCATGGCACTGATCACAGTCCTGCTCGTATTTTTCATGAGCTTTGATCACCGGGCCCGGCATCAATAATGATTTCAAGTTGTCTGCGTTACTCTCCGCTGCTATGAACATGATCGATAGAGTAATGATGAGCCGAACACAGGCTTGTAAATGTCGTTGCATGCTATGTAATCAGGCACAATCTCTATCAGTATATGTGTACAGCGAAAATATGAACGACAGCTGTAATGATCATCATGATGAACAGCGGCAGGTGCAGAACATGCCAGAATGAAAACAGCCGTTCATAGACACGTAATACCGCTATCTTGCGAAGTGCAAAAATATAGCGTTTAACAAACGCTCTGGTAATCGTGATATCTGTAACTGCCAAAGATGTATTATTTTTTATGCTGCTTTTGAGTAACCGCATGATTCTGTACTTTAGAAGTCGCGCATCAATAGCAATGAATATGACATGTAGCAGGCTTTTCAGAACGCCTGTGTAGTCTTGCAGTAAGCGGTTTTCCATTTTTGAAAGCCGGTTGTTCAGGTTTGTATCCAGCTTGCAGATGCGTAACAGCTCGGTATGCTTGGTTTCAAGTTCGAGCTTTAATTCTTTGAGTGAAATGCGTTTGCCATAAAGGCCGTGATGGACCCTGGTATAGATATATCGTCCAATCAGTCCACTGCCGGCCACCATTAACATACTGATCAGTGCGACTGTGCTGTTCATGGAACCGATATGAAAGTTGGAATGGAACAACACCATCACCGGACCGATGATGCCAAACAGCATATGAATACCGAACCAGTAACGCATGGACAGCATACGCCTCAACAGCGCCGATCTTTTACTGATCGGGTACAGGATCACTAACAGCATCAGGACGCCGCCAACGATGCCGAGGATATAACCGGCACCATTTTCAGCACTCAAATAGTTGTCATCACGGCGGGCCCAGCCGAGCAGGAGAACGGTGATTACGCTGACCGAAAACAGGTGGTTTTGCAGGAAAGCGAGTGGCCATGCTATGAATCTAAAAGAAGTATTTGCGGATCGATCAGTCCCGGTGGCATTTAACTGGTGTGAAGTTCTACTGCTATCAAGGGTATCTATATTGCTCATAACCAATGTGTACCTATATGCATTATTATTTGGTAATATTATCCCACGCAAGATTATAGCGATCTGCTTCGCACAGTCTAGTAAATTGTGTAAAATTTGTCGGAATATTTTGCACCGCCTGTCGGAAAAATTTCCAAAAAACAATTATATATCGATAATATCAATACGTTACAGCTGGCTTAGGATGTTTTTTTATTAAAAATAAATAGTTATCACTACTCATTGGCATCATGTGCCTGTCGGAAAAATTTCCACTATATCTGCTATATATGGTTGTACCCAGTTAGCACTAGTGCAGGTTTGATCTCTTTATCATGTCAATCTGTGATCAACAGTCATGCAGTAATGGAGTCATTGATTTGGAGGGTTCATCATGTCACAGTTAATGTGGCTGTATTCATTACCATTGTTTATGATTCTCGGGTTTTATCTGTGGAAACGAACACAAAAGCATCGTAACAGCGAGAACATTCTTGAAAAGGCGATTTCCTCGGGGCTGATGGAGCCAGCTTCGCTGCATCCTGTCGTCGATCACGTGCGCTGCCTGGGTTGTGCCAGCTGCGCCAAGGCATGTCCTGAAAAAGGTGTATTGGGTATCATACATGGCAAAGCGCACCTGGTTGATCCAAGCCACTGTATCGGTCACGGCGCCTGTAAAACAGCCTGTCCCTTCGATGCCATCGAACTGGTGTTTGGTACCGAGAAGCGAGGTATCGATATTCCTCACGTTGGCCAGGATTTTCAGACCAATGTATCGGGTATATACATTGCCGGTGAGCTGGGTGGAATGGGGCTGATACGAAATGCGGTCACGCAAGGGGTGCAGGCTGTCGAATCGATATGCAAACTGGACGGGTTTGACCGTGGCAATCAGCTGGACCTGGTGATCGTGGGGGCGGGACCGGCCGGGATCGGGGCTTCGCTTGCGGCCAAGTCACGCAAGCTCAAATTTGCAACGCTGGAGCAGGAGTCATTAGGTGGAACTGTGTCGCATTATCCGCGCGGGAAAATCGTAATGACAGCGCCGGTGAAGCTTCCTTTGGTGGGCAATATGCGCTTCAGGGAAACCAGCAAGGAAACTTTGATGGAATACTGGCAAAAAGTTGTTGCCTCATCAGGACTGGTCATCAATGATAACGAACGTGTCGAGAGTATCGATGCTGGCAGCGGTAGTTTTAACATAAAAACCACGAGAGACAGTTACACAACCCGAGCCGTACTACTGGCGATCGGTCGCCGTGGTACGCCCCGTACTCTGGGTGTGCCGGGCGAAGACAAAACAAAAGTGGTTTATCGTCTGATTGATCCAGAGCAATACCGGGGCCAGCATGTGCTGGTTGTCGGCGGTGGTGACAGTGCACTGGAGGCGGCGATCAGTATCGCCGAAGAAGCCGGGACAACTGTGTCCCTGTCGTATAGAAGCGAAGCGTTTTCCCGCGCCAAGGAAAAAAACCGGGTCAAGGTGGCCAATGCGCAAAAGACAGGCAAGATGCAGGTGTTGATGAGTTCAAACGTTAAACAGATAACCGATGACACGGTCACGATAAATTACAATGATAAAGATATGACGATCGACAACAATGCAGTTATTGTTTGTGCCGGCGGGATATTACCTACACCCTTCCTTAAATCTATCGGTATCGAAGTCGAAACAAAGTACGGAACAGCATAATGAATCGATTTAGTTTTCTGCCATTAATATTTTTACTGTTTGTGCTCACGGTCGATGCGGCAACGCTGACAGATGCAAAAATGGCTATTCGTACCAGGGACTTTACGAAAGCTGTGAAGATACTTGAGCCCTTGTCACGTAAAGGTGATAAGGAAGCGCAATATCATCTTGCAGTAATGTACCGTAATGGCCAGGGAACACGCGAGGATGGAAAAAAGGCTGCATACTGGATGAAAAAGTCTGCCAGCCAGAAATATAAACGCGCCCAGTATTCACTGGGCGTTCTTTATGAAGAAGGGATTGGCGTCAACAAGGACCTGGTAAAAGCGGTTTACTGGTACAAGGCGGCAGCTGACCAAGGTTATAGAAATGCTGCCAAGCGTATAAGTAGTCTTGCTGTCGGCGATAAAAACGATGCGCTGAATACGGCCAATATGGATCCGGATGAAGTGCTATTACTCGCTGTCGGATCAGATGACCTGGCGGTAGCTAATAAATCACTAAGTGACGGTGCTGACATAAACACCACTGATGCTTATAAGCGCTCCGCGCTAATGGAAGCGGTCAACCGGAAAAATGTTGAAATGGTGAGGCTTCTACTGGCGAATGGTGCTGATGCAAATGCTGTAGATATCTACAAGGACAGGCCGCTGCTACAGGCCGCATCCTTGGGTGAGACCATGATCGTGCGCGAGTTAATTGGTCACGGCGTAAAGGTTAATTATAAAGATGCCAATGGAAATACAGCATTGATGCTGGCGTCGGCCAAGGGATATAAAAAAGTTGCTGCCGAGTTGTTAAAAAGCAAGGTGACACACAAGAGCAAAAATCACAACGGTGAAAACGCTATAGAGTTGGCAGCAAAAGGAGATCATAAATCAACCGTTAAATTGCTTCAACGCTATGGCGCTCGCCTGCCTGTTGCGCGCAAGGAGACTTTGACCGCGACCCAGAAGCTGGCGGTAATGAATACCGGTGCAGAAAGTGTTTATAAAAACTGGAGTCCATTGATGATCGCTGTCTGGCGAGGACAGGATGATGTGCTGGCTTTGCTGTTAAAGAAAGGGGCTAATCCAAACCAGAAAGACAAAGAAGGTCATACACCTCTATCACGTGCAGCAGTACAGGGCTATGAAGCTGTCGCAAAGCGGCTTATTGCTGCTAACGCTGATGTTAACAAGAGGGGTGTCAATGGTAAGACACCTTTAATGTGGGCGTCGGAGCATGGCAAAGACAAGGTTGTGCTGACACTGTTGAAATCGGGTGCAGATGTGCATGCGTTTGACAAGAATAAACGAAGCGCCCTGTTTTATGCTATTGCTGGCGGTGATGAGAAAAGTACGAAGCTGTTGCTCGATGCAGGTGCGAAACCGAAAAATATCCTGATAGATGGCAAAAGTGAGCTTATGATGGCAGCCGGTAGCATGTCATTAGAAACAGTCAGTCATCTGCTGCGTTCTGGCGGTAACGCGAGTTTACGTGATGAGTCCGGGCATGATGCGATCTGGCATGCTGTTGGATCGGGCGATGCTGCGCTGGTCGCGCTGTTGCTTGACAACTATAAGCATGTTGACAGGAAAGATAAGCGTGGCTTTTCATTGCTGCATAAAGCTGCTGTATTGGAAGACTCGAGAGTTGCTGCACATTTAATCGACAAAGGTCTTGATGTCGATGTTAGTGCGAGTGATGGGAACACGCCGTTAATGATTGCTGCAAGCAAGGGCCATGCAAGTACAATAAAGATGCTGGTTATCAAAGGCGCCAATGTGGATGCCAAGAATAACATCGGTAATACGCCGCTCATTCTTTCTGTGCTGGCTGATAATGTGGAGTCAGTGAAATTACTGCTGGATGCTGGTGCGGATGCTGATGCGAGAAATGAGAAGCGCGAACAGGCGATTCATATTGCTGAATTATCCAGCAATGAAAGCATTATTGATGTTCTGCGTAAACATGAAGATAGCAAGGGGCTGCTCAGGTTCTTCTGATAATGTGGCAGATGTTTTGTGTCGCTGAGGCCGGGATTGCTATTTTCAGTACAATAGTTGTTTAGGCAGTTTTCTGTATATGCCAGTTAAGTATTGG
>Ga0265303_10002833_pt1 | contig 10804 bp, 5 predicted proteins | sample Helome_2_FD_192494 | JGI IMG/M metagenome (GOLD analysis project Ga0265303, IMG submission 192494) | Marine sediment microbial communities from subtidal zone of North Sea - Hel_20160317 (Illumina Assembly) | ecosystem: Environmental > Aquatic > Marine > Subtidal zone > Sediment ...
ATCGCCGCGGCCACTACCGTGCGCGACATGCTGTCATGAAACGCCGCGGCGCGCGCGGCCGGTGTGCGGGTCGTATCGATCAACATCGGCAGCAATGGCGCCCAGTCGGTCACCCACAGCCCGCGCGCATCGCGCGACAACGGCAGATCCATACCTCCATGGCAACCGTCCGCTGCGGCCTCCAGCAGCATCGGCCCCTGGCCCTCGAAGCTGGCATTGACCGCGAAGCCGGTCAGCGCCGAGGCTGCATCGAACAGGCGCCCCACGGCCGAACTGACCGGCGTATTGATCGACCGGCGCCACGCTTCGGCGACCAGTTCGGTGCCGGCGGGTGTGACCGGACAATCCACCCCGGTCTCCCAGCACAGCGCGGCGGCGCTGCGCCACGGCTCGCGCCCGGCGCGTTCTCCGCCGGGCAGACGGAATTGCCGCATGCTGGCCGCCCGGCGCCATGCGCCCGGCGCGCCGACAAACGTCTCGCCCCCCCACAACGTGCCGTCCTCGCCGAGACCGACGCCGTCCCAGGTCAGGACGATCCCCGGTTCGCCCTGCGGCCAGTGCCTCGCCGCGGCGGACGCGTGGGCAACATGATGGGGGATCTTTGTCGGCGCCAGACCCCGATCCCGGGCCCAGCGGCTGGTCGCATATTGTGGATGGGCATCGCAGACAAACGCCTGCGCCTCGACATCGAACAGGCGCTGCAGGTCTTCCACCACCGATTCAAACACGGTCAGGCTGCGCTCGGTATCCATGTCGCCGATATGCGGCGAGACCAACAGCCGCCGTCCCCATGCCAGCGCGATGGTGTTTTTCATATGGCCGCCCACCGCCAGTGTCGGCTGATCGAGCGGCACCGGCAGCTCGATCTCCAGCGGTGAACTGCCCCGACCGAGCCGGATCGGCTGCAGCCCGTCAGCCATCGGTCGGAACACCGAGTCATCGGCCGGCCGGACGATGGGTCGATCATGATGCAGATAGGCGTCGACAAAAGCGCCGATCCGTGTTTCCACGTCGCGCGCTTCGGTCAGCACCGGTTCGCCGCTGATGTTGGCGGAGGTGGCCACCAGCGGGCGGCCAAATCCGTGCAGCAACAGATGATGCAGCGGGCTATAGGGCAGCATCACGCCAACCTCGGCCAGACCCGGCGCAACCAGCGGTGACAAGCTCGAACGGGCGCGCCGTCGCAGCAGCACGATCGGTCGCGCCGGGCTCAGTAGCCGCTCGATCTCAGCCGGCTCCGGCTCGAGTTCCTGGCGCACCCAATCCAGCCCATCGTCGCCGCCGACCGGCATCATCACCGCCAGTGGTTTGTCCGGCCGCGGTTTTGCCGCGCGCAGCCGCGCGATGGTCTGGTCGTTGGCGGCGTCGCAGATCAGGTGATACCCGCCGACACCCTTGACCGCGACGATCGCACCATCGACCAGAGCCTGCAGGCACAGCGTCAGCGCGTCTTCATTGTCCCGACTCTCGCGGCCTTGCCGATCACGGAAGTGCAGCCGCGGCCCGCACGCCGGGCAGGCCACCGGTTCTGCATGAAAGCGTCGATCAGCCGGGTCCTCGTACTCCTGACGGCAGGCGTCGCACAGCGGGAAACCGGCCATCGATGTATTGGGCCGATCGTAGGGCATGGCCCGGATCAGGGTGTAGCGGGGACCGCATTGCGTGCAGTTGATAAACGGATAGCGGTAGCGGCGATCCGCCGGGTCATTCAATTCGCGCACGCAGTCGTCACAGGTAAAGTAGTCCGGCGGCACATGGATGCGTGCCTCATGGGCGGCCGCGCTGTCGAGGATGCGGAAGCCGTCCATCGGCTGCGGCGCCACCTCTTCCATGCCGGCCAGCGTCGGTCGCGACAGTGGCGGCGCATCGTCGATCAGGCCGCTCGAGAATGCATCCAGATCCGTATTCCGGCCCTGTGCCAGCACCTCGACTTCGCCGAGCTGGTTCTGCACCCAGCCGTGGATGTTGTGTCGATGCGCGAGGCGGTAGACAAAGGGACGGAAGCCGACACCCTGGACCTGTCCGGCCAGGCGGATGCTGCGCGCTCCTTGCACATCGCCGCCGCTGTTCATAGATCGATTGCCTGACGGGGCGCCGGCCGAGATGGGCCGCTCTGCGAGCGCATCCGACTCAGGCGACGTCCCGGCTGCGGATGCCGTTTGACCACCATATCCGGCAGGCGCCCTCGTCGGAGACCATGCAGGGTCCGACCGGCGTGCGCGGGGTGCACGCCAGGCCATAGATGCGGCACTGGTTCGGATAGATCTTGCCGAGTACGACCTTGGCGCAGTCGCATCCCTTTGGCATCAGCCCCGCGCGTTTGCGCTCCTCGCCGCCGTGGTGGCCGAATGCCGCTACCGAGTCACGTTGCGCCAGCGCAGGTTTGAGCGCGAACCCGGATCCGGGGATGGTGCCGATACCGCGCCAGTTTGCATCGCTGACATCGAACGCCTGTTCGAGCCGCGCCCGGGCCGCCGGATTGCCGCCCTCACGCACGACCTCCGGATAGCAGTTGTCGAGAAAACGGCGGTCCTCGATGTACTGACGCAGCACCGAGTACATGGCCGCGAGCAGGCTCTCGGACGTGAATCCGGCTACCGCCGCTGGCAATCCGTGTTGCTCGACCACAAATGACCATTCTTCCGGGCCCATCACCGTGGCCACATGGCCCGGGGCGATCAACGCATCAAAGCCCGGTTCGCCGCTGTCGAGCAGCAGGGCGACCGCCGGCCAGGTGAGTCGACCGGACAGCAGCATAAACAGATTTTCCGGCGCGCCCTCGCACAGCATCGCCGCGACCGGCGCCATCGTCGTCTCGAACCCTGCAGCAAAAAACACCACCGGCCGCTCGGGATTGTCGCGGGCGATGGCGGCCGCTTCGGTGGGTGAGGCGATCGGTCTGATATCCGCGCCGGCGGCTCGCGCCTGCTCCAGCGATCGGACATCGCGCCGGGATACGTTGACCGGGACCCGCAGCATGTCGCCAAAGGTCACCAGGATCACATCCTCCTCGAGCGCCAGATGGATGGCCTCGTAGACGTCTTCCTCCGGACAGATACAGACCGGACAGCCGGGTCCGGGGATCAGTTCGATCTGAGGTGGCAGCGCGCCGCGGATCCCGGCGGCGCCGATCGAACGCTCATGTCCGCCACAGACGTTCATGATGCGAATCTTCTCGGGCAACGGCAGTTTTCGTATCCGCTCCAGCCAGGTCTTCGCGCTCGCCTGCATGCTGATGCCCCCTATGCGCCGGGTCCGGTCCCGGCTTCGCTCAGATGTAGCCGGGCGCCGTCGGCCTGCACCCGCGGTGTCCGTGTCTCACCGGCCGCGACCCGCGCGCGGTGTGTTTCCAGTTCCGCGACCACCCAGTCGCACCAGGCATCGACGCCCGCGCCGCGCCGGGCCGAGAGACGCAACACTGGCGCCTCGGAAGCCAGCGCACGCAGGTGACCCTCGGCGCGGTCGGGATCAAAGTCATCCAACACCGGCAGCAGATCCGATTTGCTCAACACCACCAGGTCGGCGGCGCGGAACATGACCGGATACTTGGCCGGTTTGTCGTCGCCCTCGGTGACCGAAAGCAAGGTGATGTTGAAGTGTTGGCCCAGATCGAAACTCGCCGGACACACCAGGTTGCCGACGTTCTCGACAAACAGCACATCGACCTCGTCCAGGTCCAGCTGGTGTAATGCATCGTGGACCATGTGGGCGTCCAGGTGACACGCGTTGCCGGTGGCGATCTGCACCGCCGGTACGCCGCGTGCGCGGATCCGCTCGGCGTCATTCTCGGTCTCCAGATCGCCCTCGACGACGGCGATGGAGACCCGCGACGACAACGCATCGATGGTCGCCTCCAGCAACGCCGTCTTGCCGGAGCCGGGGGATGACATCAGATTGATCGCCAGCACCTGGTGGCGGTCGAAGTGCTCACGGTTATGAGCCGCGGCGTGGTCGTTTTCGGACAGCAGGTTTGCCAGTACCGTGACCGCTTCCTTGCCACTCTCGGTGCGTGCAAACTTGCCGTCACCGGTGACCAGATGACGGTTGCCGGAGGTCACGTTGCATCCGCAGGTATCGCACATCTCAGTTTCTCCCGGGGCAGCCCGGTCCGCATCGCCGCCGCTCAGGCGTCCTCGGCTGCCAGCATCTGATCAAACAACTCCCAGGACGAGCGGGCGTCCTCCGCGGAGACTTTTTGTATGGCATAGCCCACGTGCACCATCACGAACTCGCCGGGTTCAACGGTCTGATCCTGCAACATAAACAGGCTCACCTCCCGTTCCACGCCCTTGGCCTCGCAGCGGGCGTTAAAACCATCGACTTCCACGATCTTCATCGGTATCGCCAGGCACATCAGACCATTCCATCCACCGGCCAATTAGTTCGGACTAGTGTAATCCTCGTGACCTTCCGAGAACAGGGCCGAGCCGGTAACGGTCCCTGCCGCTGTGGATGGGCGGGAAAAACGCGATCCAACCGCGCTACAATCCGTCGGATATGACCGCGACACCCAAAACAGCTGAGAGTCCTCGCCGCCGTTTGCCTGGGGCCCTTAAGATATTGCTGATCGGGCTGGCCTTGCTGGTCGCAGCCGGATTGGTGCTATTGCCGTACGGCGCCAAATGGTATCTCGAGGACTGGCTGCGAGACCGTGGCGTCGTCAACGTCAGCATCGGCGACGTGGACATCAATCCGTTCACCGGCACCTTTGCCATCGAGTCGCTGGAATTCGAGGACGACAGCGGGCAACATCGCGCCGGCCACGCGGCCCTGAACCTCAACTGGACCGACCTGGTCAACAAGCGCATCCGACTGACTCAGGTAGAGTTGCGTGACGCCGCGCTGGAGATCCAGCGCACCGAATCCAACCGCTGGCTGATCGGCACCATCGTGCTTGGCGCCCAGGAGGCGGTGGAGGAAGTCGAACAGACTGAGGCGGAGTCCGGCTGGGAATTCGGCATCGATCTGCTGCTGTTCGAAGACGTCTCGATCGACTACCGCGACCCGATCATCGTCAGGCAGTTTGCCGTTGACAACTTGTCCTTGCTTGATTTCGCCACCTGGGACCCGGATCAGGTCACGCAACTGGCTATCGCACTTTCCTCCGGGGAAGAAAGTCTCGAGGCATCCGGTGGCGCGCGGCCGTTTGCAGATACCTTAGATCTCGATCTGAGGGTCGAGGGCAAGAAACTGGATGCAGCGGGTCTGGATGCGCTGCTGGAGCCGATTGGCGTGACGTCAGTCCAGGGCATGCTGGCGACCGATTTCCGCATCAAGCTTGTCGCGCCGCCAGCGGACGCCGATATGTCGGTGACCGTCACCGGCTCGCTGGAACTCGAGGATTGGGAGGTCGTCCGTCCGGCGGATCGATTCGCTGTGAGCGGTCTGGTCTGGGATGGCAGCATTGACATGCGCATCGGCGCCGAAGCGTCGAGCATCGATACGGACGGTGAACTGTCCGTCGCCACGGGCGCTGCGAGTCTCACCGACGCGGGGCTGGCGCTTGAGCTGGAACGATTTGGCTGGCGCGGCAAGCTCGTGCACACCGGCGGCGGAGATTCGAGCGCGATATCGGGTTCGGGCGACATCGAGCTTGCCGACCTGGTCACCGAGCTGGGCGTGGCAGATCCGGGATCAGCCGACGGCGCAGAAGCCACCCGTGTTCGTCTGGCATCGCTGGACCTCAGCGCCGCTCAGCTTGACCTGAAAATCATCGCTGACCAGATCGATGGGGCATGGGAGGGGACGCTGCAACTGGAAGACCTGGGGCTGGATTCAAAACCGTCGCGGCTGAGCCTGACATCTCTGGATTGGGACGGCGCGGTGACCGCCGGCGTGAGCGAGCAGAGCCAGGTGATGGTGTTTGACGGCGGGCTGGATGCTGCCGGTCTGGGTTTCCAGGACAGTGTGAGCCAGCTGGACGCGTCGCTCGAGTCGCTGGAATGGGAAGGGCGCGCCAAAGCTCAGGGAACGGATGGCTGGCGCGTCGATGCCGGCGGCGAGATCGTCGCGCGTGAGCTTGGCGCCGGTTATCAGGGACAACAGCGGACGTTATTGACCGTGTCAGCGCTGCGCGCCGCGTTGGCGGATGCACGACCCGGCCAGATGATCTCCCTGGGCGCGGTGGACGTCGTCGAGGTGGATTTGATCGAGCGCGAGCCGGCAGATGACGGTGAGTCATCTCATGTGGTGTCGCTGGCGAAAATCGATATCGACGGAATCGGTATCGCCGCTGACGCGCTTATCCTGGGCGAGGTGATCCTGGAGGACCTCCAGATGTGGCTGGAGCGCGCCCGGGACGGCACGCTCGAGACCCAGGCATTGACGGGTGATGCTGCCCAAAGCCAGGGCACCGGCGAGTCGGCCGGGGAGAGCGAAGACGCGGGCATGGTCATTAGCCTGGCCGGTCTCAAGACCGTAGGCGAATCCCGGCTGGTTCACATAGATCGTTCGGTAAAGCCGGTCGCGCGTCTGGAGCTTGCGCCGCTGGAGGTCGAGATAGGAACGATAGATGCCGCCGCTCCGGACAGCGACACGCCGATCAGATTCACCGCTGCCAACGGCCGCTACGGCAAGATCATATTCGAAGGACAGATGCGCCCACTGAGCACGGAGACGTTTGTCAATGGCGAGGGCACGATCAAGGATCTCAACATGATCCGGCTGGATGGCTACGCGCGGCGGGCGATCGGGTATGCCATCAAGAGTGGCACCTTGAGCGCAGATGTCCGCGTCGATCTGCAGAACCAGCGTCTCGACTCAGCGGCGGATCTGACCATCCGCAAGCTCGAGATCGAGCCGCTGAAACCCGAGGAGCAGGACGAGTTTTCCACCGAGCTCGGTGTGCCGCTGGAAACGGCATTGGGACTGCTGGAGGACGATGAGGACACCATCCGTCTGAACGTGCCTCTGCAAGGCGAGCTGTCCGATCTGTCCGTGGGTGTCGGCGATGCGGTGCGCCTGGTGATGAAGAAAGGTCTGATGGCCGGCATGAGGACGGCGGCGACGACTTACTTCGCGCCGTTATGGCCGGCGCTGGCCGCTACCAAGTTGTTCGCGGCGGCATCGAAACTGAGATTCCGTCCGGTCACGTTTGCGCCGGGCGCCACAGCACTTGAACCGGAACAGGACGCATATCTGCAGCAGATGGCGCCGCTGATGGAGAAACGACCCAAGGTCAGTCTGACCCTGTGTGGTCGCGCGGTGGCAGCCGACCGTGCAGTGCTCTACCCCGATGCCGGCAGTGAACTCGATGACAAGCAACGTGCGGCCATGGCCGAGTTGTCACTGGGCCGCCACGAGGCGGTCAAGGATCGCCTGATCGAGGCGGGTATCGACAGCGCGCGGCTGGTGACCTGCACACCCGAAGCGAGTCCGGCAGACGAAGGGCTGCCGCGGGTCGATTTCGGTGTCTGACCCGGCATGGATTTGACCTGCGGCACCCCGCGTTCCTAGACTCGGCCGCTTGCGGCCCGGCAGGGTCATGCGGAGAAGGCCCGTGGCCAACAGTCGAGGATTGAGTCCCAAGGCATACGTGCCGCTTGAATCCGGGGAGCGGTACCCGCCCTACGTTCCCGCGGCGGCCGACACGACTGAGTTCACCCTGAAGGCCATCCTCCTGGGCATCCTGTTTGGCATCGTATTCGGCGCCGCGAATGCCTATCTCGGTCTGCGCGCGGGCCTTACGATAAGTACGTCCATCCCGGTGGCGGTGATGACCGTCGCTGCATTCCGTGCCTTGCGCAGCGTCGGTCACCCGGGCTCGCTGCTCGAGGCCAATCTGTCGCAGACCGTCGGTTCGGCCTCGAGTTCGGTGGCCAGCGGCGTGATCTTTACCCTGCCGGCGCTGTTCTTGTGGGGACTCTCGCCGGGCCTGCTGCAGATGACCGTTTTGGCGATGAGCGGCGGTCTGATCGGCGTGTTGTTCATGATCCCGTTGCGGCGGTTTTTGATCGACCGCGAGCACGGCAAGCTGCCGTACCCCGAGGGTACCGCCTGTGCCGAAGTGCTGGTGGCCAACGAGATCGGCGGCAGCCGGGCCCGCTTCGTGTTCTACGGGCTGGCCGCCGGCGCGGTATTTAAATTCGCGACCTCATGGATCAAGGTCATCCCCGATCACCTGACCTTGAAGATCCCGTTTTTGCGCAAGGGCGAACTCGGCATGGACGTGTCCGCGGCCTTGTTTGGTGTCGGTTATATCCTCGGGCCGCGGATCGCGGCGATCATGGTGGGCGGCGGCCTGCTGTCATGGCTGGTCATCATCCCGGGTATCGACTGGTGGGGCGCGGAGCGGACACTGCCGCTCTACCCGGAGACCGTGAACCTGATCCGCGACATGACCCCGAGCCAGATCTGGACCCGGTATGTGCGCTACATCGGCGCCGGCGCGGTGGCCACCGCCGGCATCCTGACTCTGATCCGGAGTCTGCCGCTGATGGTCGAGAGTTTCCGTGTCGGTGCGCAACAGCTCCGTTCCCGCGTCGGCGCCGGCGGAGCGCAAGCGCTGCCGCGTACCGACCGCGATCTGTCGCTGCTGGCCGTCGGCGCCGGGGTGATTGTCGTGGCCCTGGTGCTGGCCGTCGTGCCGGCCGGATTCTCAACACTCGGCAGCGTGCTGGCGCGTGCGCTGGCCGCGGCCTGTGTGGTCGTGTTCGCGTTCTTCTTCGTCACCGTGGCCTCGCGCATCGTCGGTCTGGTCGGTGTCACCAGCAACCCGACCAGTGGCATGACCATCGCCGCCTTGCTCGGTACGTCCGGTATCTTCCTGCTGCTCGGCTGGACCGACATGGCGGGCAAAGCCGCGGCGCTGACGGTGGGTTGTGTGGTCGCCATCGCCGCGTCAATCGCCGGTGATACCTCGCAGGATCTGAAGACCGGTTTTCTGCTCGGCGCCACGCCAGCCCGGCAACAGACCGGCGAGCTGATCGGTGTACTGAGTTCCGCCACGTTTGTCTGTCTCGCGGTGTTGCTGCTGGCCAAGACCTTCGGCTTTGGCAGCGCCGAATTGCCGGCGCCCCAGGCGACATTGATGAAACTCGTTATCGACGGCGTCATCGATCAGTCGTTGCCCTGGGGTCTGGTCTCGCTGGGTGTGGTCATCGCCTTTGCGTGCGAATTGTTGCGCATCCCGTCGCTGCCGTTCGCGGTCGGCGTGTACCTGCCCGTGTCCACGATGACGCCGCTGTTTTTTGGCGGCCTGATCCGTTTGTGGATGGAGCGACGCTCGCCTGACGCGCATATCTCGGAGGTGCGGCGCGAGCGCGGCATCCTGCTGGGTAGTGGATTTGTCGGTGGTGAAGGGCTGCTGGGTGTGGGGCTTGCTGGCGCCGCATTCATGCTGGGACGGCGTCCAGGGGGCATCGGCACCGATTGGATCGGCGCCCCGTGGTTGGTGCCGCTGGTGGGCCTTTTCGCCTTTGTGGCCTTCGCGACCTGGTTCTTCAGATCGGTCTCACAACCGCTCGGGGAGGACGATAAACCGGCCCCGGAGTCATAAGACCATGGCGCTAAAGGGAATCCGGCGATAAGCTGGGGGTCGGCCGGCATAGCAGCGGACCTGGGATCCCATGGAACAACTCGAAAGCCTCGACTCCGCATTCCTCTATCTGGAGACGCGCAACGCGCCGATGCATATCGGCAGCGTACAGCTCTATGAGGGCGTCGAGCCGGTATTCGATTTTGCCCGTTATCGTGAACTGATCCGGTCCCGCTTGCCGCTGTCGCCGGTGTTCCGTCGCCGCGCGGTGCGGGTTCCGATGAACCTCGGTCGCCCGTATTGGGTGGAAGATCCGAATTTCGATCTGGACCTGCATCTTGAGCACGTCAGCCTGCCTGGGCCCGGCGGTTGGAAGGAATTGCGCGCGCTCGCCCAGGATCGGTTCTCGTCGCCGCTAGATCCGCATCGGCCACTGTGGTCGATGACTTTTGTCGAGGGAGTGGACGGGATTTCGTCGCTGCCCCCGGGGTCGTTCGCGGTGATTTCAAAAGTACATCATGCTGCCGCTGACGGCATGGGTGGCGTAGATCTGTTCTCGGCCTTGTGGGACCCGTCGCCCGACGGACGCAGCAAGCTGCCACGGGATCGCTGGAAGCCGGAGACGCTGCCGCGCCGGACCGGCCTGATCGGACGTACGGTGAGCCATCTGGTGGGTCAGCCGGCGGCGCTGGCGCGTTCCGCAGGGGCGCTGGTCAGGGGCAGTGTCAGTATCGGCCGGGAATTATTGACCGGTGACAAACAGAGTCCGCGGCTGTTGTTTAACGCGCCGCGCACGCGCTTTAACCGCACCATCGAGACCCAGCGCAGTTTTGGCGGCATCACGCTGCCGCTGGAGGGCGTCAAGGCGATCAAGAATCGTGTCGAGGGCGCTACCGTCAACGACGTGGTGCTGGCGGTATGTTCGGGTGCGCTACGCACCTATCTGAAGGACCATGACGAGCTGCCCGACGATCCGCTTATCGCGATGGCGCCGATCTCGGTGCGCGAGGACATGGAACGCGGTACCAACCGGGTCTCCGCGATGTTGGTCAGTCTGGCGACCAATGTGCGCGATCCGAAGCGCCGTCTGCGCGGCATCCTGCAGAGCACGCAAGACAGCAAGGCATACACGCGGGCGATCGGTGCGGCGACGCTGACCGACTCCACCCAGGTGGTGCCATTTTCGCTGGCCACCGCCGCTTCGCGGCTCTATAGCCGCATGCATGTGGCCAGCTATCATCGGCCGCCGTTCAATCTGATCATCACCAATGTGCCGGGTCCGCGCATGACGCTGTATCTGGGCGGGGCGAAGATGGTCAACGTGTTCGG
>Ga0265303_10002834_pt1 | contig 10800 bp, 9 predicted proteins | sample Helome_2_FD_192494 | JGI IMG/M metagenome (GOLD analysis project Ga0265303, IMG submission 192494) | Marine sediment microbial communities from subtidal zone of North Sea - Hel_20160317 (Illumina Assembly) | ecosystem: Environmental > Aquatic > Marine > Subtidal zone > Sediment ...
CGAAAATTCGTGTACGTCGCTTCGAAAATGGCAGCGTAACTTTGCTGACCGGCGCACGGTTTTTTCTGGACCCGGGACTCGGGGAATCCGACGGCAACTGCGACGGCGTCGGCGTCGCATACCAGCGCCTGCACGAGGATGTACAAGCGGACGACGTATTACTACTGAACGACGGGCAGATGACGATACGGGTCGTGCGCGTCGACGGCACGCGAATTCATACCGAAGTCCTGCAGGGCGGCGTGTTGTCGGATCACAAAGGAATCAATCGTCAGGGCGGCGGTTTGTCGGCGCCGGCACTGACGGACAAGGATCGTCAGGACATTGTGATCGCGGCGGAGATGCAACTGGATTTTCTCGCGGTTTCTTTCGTGCGCAGCGCAGACGATGTCAAAGAGACCCGACGCCTGTTTCACGAAGCAGGCGGCCGTGGCCTGATTATTGCCAAGATCGAGCGTACGGAAGCGCTGGAACAAATAGATTCGATCATCGATGCGGCGGACGCGATCATGGTTGCACGCGGCGACCTCGGTGTGGAAATGGGCTACGCCGAACTGACCGGCATGCAAAAGCACATCATTCGTCGCACGCGTCACTCCAACAAAGTGGTTATTACGGCGACCCAGATGATGGAGTCGATGATCATCAATCCGATTCCAACCCGCGCCGAGGTGTCCGACGTCGCGAATGCCGTTATGGACGGTACCGACGCCGTCATGCTGAGCGCGGAAACCGCGGTCGGCCAGTACCCGGTCGCCGTCATATCCGCGATGAGTGAAGTTTGCAAGGGTGCTGAGAAATATTCGCTGGCCAGGGGCCGTACATCGCACCGGCTGGATGATCAGTTCCATGCGGTCGACGAGGCGATTGCCATGGCCGTCATGTATACGGCGAATCATCTGGCGGTCAAGGCGATCATTGCGTTAACAGAGTCCGGTTCGACCACGCTCTGGATGTCACGTATCAGATCGGATATTCCTGTCTATGCGTTTACCCCTCACGAAACGACCAGCCGTCGCGTGACCCTGTATCGAGGTGTTTACCCGGTATCGTTCGAACTCAGGAATGCCGATCCGCGGCAATTGTCGGACGATATTTTCTCCACCCTTTTGCAACATAAGTTAGTCGACGTCGGTGACCTGGTGATATTTACCAAGGGCGATCTCAGCGGTGTTACCGGGGGCACTAATAGTATGAAAATCATAAGCGTACGAGCGCCAGCCTGAAGGCATTGCCGCGGGGGCGCTTGTACAGTGGCCGGCCAGCGGTAATACTTGCTGATGCCGGCTATAACGGACTGAGGGCGAAATGGCAGAAAATCGATTCACCGGAACCAGTTCGTACATTGCAACTGACGATCTGATGATGGCGGTCAATGCGGCAGTGACCCTGGAACGGCCAATCCTGATCAAGGGTGAGCCGGGCACCGGGAAGACGCAACTCGCAACAGAGGTCGCCGGGGCCCTCGGCAGACCCTTGTTCGAGTGGCACATAAAATCCACGACCAAGGCGCAGCAGGGCCTGTACGATTACGACGCGGTCGCGCGTCTGCGAGATTCGCAGCTCGGCGATGAACGCGTGCACGATATCGGCAACTACATTGTGCGCGGCAAGGTTTGGGACGCCTTCGAGTCGGACATTCAGCCTGTCCTGCTGATCGACGAGATCGACAAGGCCGACATCGAGTTTCCGAACGACCTGCTACGGGAACTCGACCGGATGGAATTCTTCGTCTACGAGACCAAGCAACTGGTGAAGGCAAGGAACCGGCCGATTATCGTGATTACCAGCAATAACGAAAAGGAGTTACCTGACGCATTTCTGCGGAGATGCTTTTTCCATTACATAAAATTTCCGGACAAGGATACGATGGGCCGCATTGTTGACGTGCATTTTCCTGACCTGAAAAAAAACCTGCTGCGCGAGGCGCTGGACGCGTTCTACCAGGTGCGCGAAGTGACCGGGCTGAAGAAAAAACCCTCCACCTCGGAATTGCTCGACTGGATCAAATTGTTGCTCGCAGAAGACATTCCGCCGGAGGTCCTGCGGTCAGGCGACAAGAGCAAAGCCATACCGCCACTCTATGGCGCGCTGCTGAAGAATGAGCAGGATGTACACCTGTTCGAACAACTGGTGTTTCTCGACCGCAGGTCCCGCACGCAGTAGTTTCCGAGCCATGCTGACAAGCTTCTTTTACATGCTGCGCGAAGGCGGCGTGAAACCGTCGATCACCGAGTTACTGATCCTGCTTCAGGCAATGCAGCGCGGCGTCGCGGGCCAGAGCGTGGACGATTTCTACTATCTGGCCCGATCATGTCTGGTCAAGGACGAATCCCGATTCGATCGTTTCGACCGAATATTCGCAGCACATTTTCACGGCATGGAAGACGCGTTAAGGGCACTGGCGTCGGAACTGCCGGACGAATGGTTGCATCGCCAGGCTGAGCTGGTCCTCTCGGACGAGGAGCGCGCACAGATCGAAGCGATGGGTGGTTTCGACAAATTGATGGAGGCGCTTATCGAGCGCCTGGAGGAACAGGAAGAGCGCCACGAGGGCGGTAATAAATGGATAGGCACTGCCGGCACCTCGCCGTTCGGCGCACATGGTTATAACCCGGAGGGCGTGCGTATTGGTCAACAGGGGTCCAGGCACCGCCGCGCGACCAAGGTATGGGACCGGCGCGAGTATCGCAATCTCGATGACACGGTAGAACTTGGCACGCGCAATATCAAGATTGCACTGCGCAAATTGCGGAAATTCGCGCGCGAGGGCGCTGCCGATCAACTGGACCTGGACGATACGATCGACAAGACAGCCCGCAATGCGGGGCTGCTGGATATTCGTATGATCCCCGAACGACACAATGCCGTGAAGGTGTTGCTATGCCTCGACGTTGGCGGCTCGATGGACGACCATGTGCGCATCTGCGAAGAAATGTTCTCCGCGGCACGCAGCGAGTTCAAGCACCTGGAGTATTTATATTTTCACAACTTCGTATACGAAAGTCTGTGGAAGGACAATCGCAGGCGGCACGCGGAACGCGTTCCGACGGCGGAGATCACCCACAAGTACGGGCCTGACTACAAACTGGTATTCGTCGGCGATGCAACGATGAGTCCGTATGAAATCGTGTACGCGGGCGGTAGCGTCGAGCACTGGAACGAGGAGCCCGGCGCAGTATGGATCAGGCGTCTTCTCAACTCCTACCCGAAAGCGATCTGGCTGAATCCGGAGCCGCAGGAACGCTGGAACTTCACGCCATCAATCAAACTCACGCGGGAAATAATGGAAGATCGCATGTTTCCGCTCACCGTCGGTGGCCTTGATGACGGCATTAAACGATTGCACTGACGCGGTGGATAAGTGCCGGAGGAGTGCGAGGCAGTGCAGGTATCGGCGAATGCCGTTCACGTCCGTTTTTTTTCAGCAAGCTGCTAGTTCAGCTGCAGGGACTCAAGGTCCGCCAGCAACTCTGCTGAGTGCGTTTTGGGATCGACTTTCGCGTAGTGTTTGACTACGTTGCCTTCGGGATCGATCAAAAACGTCTGGCGTTTTGCCACCGTCATACCCATGAATTTCGATTTGACGCCGTAGGCCCTGGCGGTCGTGCCTTGCGTGTCCGCCAGCAACGGAAACGGCAATCCATACTTCTCGGCGAACTCCGCATGCGACGCTACGTCGTCGAGACTGACGCCGAGAATCTGGCAATCGAGGTTCCTGAAGGCAAAAATGTTGTCACGGAATTCGCACGCCTCGGTGGTACAGCCCGGGGTGTCGTCCTTCGGATAGAAATACAGCGCAATCCATTGCCCCCGGTAATCCTCGATCGAGTGCATTTCTCCGTTCTGGTCCTTCAGTTCGAAATCCGGTGCAGGGGCGCCCTCACCGACAGTGTCGGCCAGCGAGGCCGGCAGGCCAGCGGACAGCAAAAACGTCGTGATCACGGCGGAAAAAACTCGGTGCATGGTGGAAATCCTCTAGTCTGTTGCAACGTGCGTTGCAGCCTGCAGCGATTTCACTGCCGCAAATTGGCACAGGGGCAGGCGCATTATAATACGCCATCAGAATGAAAAATCATCCAGAAGATATCGAAGCTGCACTCGTCCTTCCCGGCGGCGGCGCCAGGGGAGCTTTCCAGGTCGGCGTTCTCAAGGCACTGGCAGAAATTATGCCTGCCGGCAGCCCAAATCCTTTTCCGATCATCAGTGGCACATCGGCCGGCGCGATCAATTCGGTCGTGCTCGCCAGCAAGGCTCGCCGGTTCCGGACGGCGGTGAGGGAACTCGACCGCGTCTGGGGCCATTTCCGCAGCGCCCACGTATTTCGGGCGGACAGCCTGACCATGCTCAAAAGCAGCCTGCACTGGCTGGCTGCGATCGTGTTGGCGGGATACATCGTCGGCACACCGCGCTCGTTGCTCGATAATGCGCCGCTGCGGGCGCTGCTCAGTCGCAATATTCGCTTTCCGCGTATCGCGGCCTCGATCGACGCCGGTCACCTGAGCGCCGTGGCCGTTACCGCGGCCGGCTATGGCTCGGCGCGATCGACATCTTTCTTCCAGGCGGCGCCTGGCAATCCGGCGTGGTCGAGGACGCGACGTGTCGGTTTGCGCTGTGACCTGAATCTCGATCACCTGATGGCGAGTATCGCCGTGCCGATGATTTTTCCTCCGGTGCGGATTGGCGGTGAGTACTTCGGTGACGGAGCGATGCGCCAGGCGACTCCGCTGAGTCCGGCAATTCACCTGGGCGCGAACAGGATCCTGGTCATTGGCGTGCGTGACGAAACGGCAGATTCCGATGTTGAGGGCGAAGCGCAGCCATTTCCAAGTTTCGCAAACATTGCCGGATACATGCTGGACACGCTGTTTCTGGACGGCCTTTACTCGGACCTGGAACGCATGACGAGAATCAATCAGCTAATTGACTCGGTCGCGCCCGAACAACGCAGCGGGCCTATGAAAAGGATGCGCGCCATCGATACGATGGTCATTGTGCCGAGTAAGGATCTGCGGGTCATTGCGCACGAGCATCGTCGCGATCTGCCAGTTCCGGTACGTATGTTGCTGCGTGGCATTAGCGGGCGGCGCTCAAGCGAGAACCGTCTGTTGAGTTACCTGCTGTTCGAACAGGGATACACCCAGGAACTCATCGAGCTCGGCTACCAGGATGCATTGCGAGTGAAGGATCAGTTACTGACTTTTGTGACGGGCCAGGACGTGCCGAGGTTGTTTGCGCCAAGCTGGGTCAGGAAAGACCTGAGTGGCTTCGAACATTGACAATTGGCCGCAGTTCCGGGCCTCGTCAAAGCAGAAATAGCGCTCCCAGGCCGAGAAAAGACATATAGCCGACGACATCGGTAATCGTGGTCAGGACGACGCCGCCAGCGATTGCGGGATCGATGCCGAGTCTTTTCAGTAACAGCGGGACCATGAATCCGGCGGCAGCCGCGACAATCAGGTTGATGGCCATTGCACCGGCGATCACCGCGCCGATTTTCCAGATGCCGAACCAGAGAAAAGTAAATATGGCGACCACGATCGACCATGCGAGTCCGTTCAGCATGCCGACGAACAACTCTTTGCGCAGGATGCCCTGCGCGTTCGTCCGGTCAATCTGACCGAGCGCCATAGCTCTGGTGATAATCGTAAGCGACTGGGTGCCGGCTACGCCCCCCATGCTCGGCACGACCGGCATGAGTACTGCGAGCAGCACGAACTTGTCCACTGTTGTCTGGAAAAGATCGACGACTGATGCCGCGACGAATGCGGTAATCAGGTTTACGCCCAGCCAGATCGCTCTGCGCTGCGCACTCTTGACTGCTGGCGCAAACATGTCGTCTTCTTCGTCAAGGCCGGCAGCACTCATCAGCGAATGCTCTGCTTCGTCGCGAATGACGTCGACGACGTCATCTACCGTGATGCGGCCGACCACCCGATAATTGTCGTCAACGACCGGCGCCGACAGCAGATCACGATTCTCGAACTCCCACACCACTTCCTCGGAAGGCGTATGGGCCGGAATCGGTAGTACATCCGTCGACATTACCTCCGCCACCGACTGCGTCGGATCGAGCGTCAACAAGCGCGACAGATACAGCGCACCGAAGTACTCGTTATTGCGATTGACGACGTAGATCAGGTCAGTGCCGTCCGGAATCTCGCCCCTCGCACGCAGATAGCGCAGCACGACTTCGAGAGTGACATCCGGGCGAACCGTGACGATGTCGATGTTCATCAGTCCGCCGGCGCTGTCCTCATGGTAGGACATCACCTGATCGAGGCGGTCGCGGTCCTGCTGGCCGAGCGATCTCAATACCTGTTGGGTAAGCGCCTCCGGCAGGTCCGCAACGAGGTCTGCGAGATCATCGAGCTCCATGCCATCGATTGCGGCAATGAGTTCCTCCGTCTGCATGCCCTTGATCAGGCCGTCCCGCACCTCCTCGTTGACCTCCACCAGAACGTCGCCCTCTGCGTCCGGGTCAACCATCTCCCAGATCACGGCGCGTTCCTCTAGCGGCAGAGATTCGAGAAGCCTGGCGAGTTCCGCCGCGTGCAGGCTGCCAATGAGCATGCGTGCAGAACGCATGCCACCGCTGTCGAGCTTCTCTCGCAACAGTTTCAGGTTGGTTTTTGTATGCTCTGTCGCTTCCATGTGCTCCGTCCGGATGCGGTGCGCAGGCGGTCGTTGCGCAGTTTATCCGTCCTTTAAGTCCAAGTCAGGAACAAAAACCGCCGGGCTCGTCGAGGCAGTTACTGAGCGCGGGCGATCTCGTTATGACGGGTAAGGACCGGATCGTGCTGTCGCTCCAGTGCCCTGGCCAGCTTTTCGGTCATATATACCGAGCGGTGCTGGCCGCCAGTGCAGCCAAGCGCAACCGTGAGATAGCCGCGGTCGAAGCTGACGTACTTCGGAATCCACTCACTCAGAAACGCGAGGATGTCATCGTACATTTTCGTAAATAGTGGCTGATCGTCCAGGAATTTGGCGACTGCCGAATCGAGGCCCGTCAAACTCCTCAGCTCGGACGTCCAGTAGGGATTCGGCAGGCAGCGCAGGTCGAATACGAAGTCGGCATCTGCCGGGATACCGTGCTTGAATCCGAACGACTGAATCAGTACCGACAGAGACTGGGATTCGCGCCTGTCGACACGTTGGCGGATCGCATCCGCGAGTTCGTAGATGCTGGTGCGCGAGGTATCGATGACCAGATCTGCAGCGTTGATCACCGGGCCGAGCAGTTCCCGCTCCTGAGCGATTGCCGACCTGAGTTCGGTCGTATGATCAGCGAGCGGGTGACGCCGGCGGGTCTCGCTGTAACGTTTCAGCAGAATATCGTCGCTTGCCAGCAGAAAGAGCACCTCGGTGGAGATATTGTCTTTGCGCAGGTCCTCAATCAGATCCGGCAGCGATTGAAGGTCGCTTTGCGGGCTCCTGGCGTCGACGCCGACGGCAACCCGCACGCCGGTCTGTTCCGAGGATCTGGTGATTTCCTGCAGCAACGCCGAAAGCAAGGCGGCAGGCATGTTATCGATGCAGTAATAGCCGAGGTCTTCGAGGACATGCAGCGCGACGGTCTTGCCCGATCCGGACAATCCGCTAACGACGATCAACCTCATTTCGTCAGACATCGTAACGACACACTGGCGCGCACCTGCGGCGGAAAGAGATTATTGCTCCGTCAGCTGCTATTGGCACTTTGCAGCTTCTGTGCTGGCTTATGCTGGCCTCGCAGCAACGCATCGAACAGTTCGCTGCTGCTGTTCGCATTACGAAGTCTAACTCGCAGCGCGTCATCGTTGAGAAGCCGCGTGATCATCCTGATATCCGCATAGTGACTTTCGTCGATTTCCGCCGGCACCATCAATCCGAAAACCAGATCTACCGCTTCTCCATCCGGCGAATCGAAATCGACGGGCGAGGACAATTTGATAAGAGTAGCGGTACTATTGCGGACGCCGTTCACCCTGCAATGTGGGAAAGCCACGCCTTTGTCGAGGCTCGTGCAACCCAGGCGTTCACGCTCGATCAGCCTGGAGAAAATTTCCTCCGCGGCGATATCCGGATTCGGCCGAGACAATAACTCGCTCAGGATTTCCAGGCAGTGCTTTTTGCTGCGCGCTTGTGCGTTGCAAAGCACGTTGTCGGGCTTAATCAGGTTTTCAAGGCTCATTTCTTCGGTTCGCTATGATCGATCGTAATCGTGATGCGCATTCAGTCTTTGTCAATTGCCACAAAATCCGCGCTCCGGGGATTACACCGAAGACAATGAAACCGTGATGTTTATGGCTGCCGGTCAGCCGAAATGACGTTTGTTCGCATCCCTCGCGTGATGGTCGCTTAGTTTTTCCTTGTATTTCTTCACCCGCCGATCCAGTTTGTCTACAAGTCCATCGATTGCCGCGTACATATCTTCTTCGGTGGCGTCAGCATATATCTTGCCGCCATTTACGCTAACCGTCGCCTCTGCCTTATGCCGGAGCTTTTCTACCTTGAGGATGCAATGCACATCCGATACAAGGTCGAAGTGCCGTTCCAGTTTTTCGATTTTGCTGGCAACGTAAGCCCTCAGCGGGTCGGTAATTTCAATGTGATGGCCTGTAACACTCAACTGCATAATTTTCTCCCTTTTGTCTGCCTGGTCAGTGGAGATTTCCCGGCGCCCCTCCCGAGACGCGTTGCCGGTCTTCAATGGTGATATATAGAGCCTCGGTTCCTCCTGAATGTGTCTGCCGCAACTCGGTTACTTCGGCTTGCGAACTTTCCTCTCACTTGATGAAGCAATTTTCATTGCTTCCCGGTATTTCGCGACTGTCCGTCGCGCAACGTTAATTCCTTCCTCCGCCAGCATGGTTGCGATCTTGCTGTCGCTGAGCGGTTTCGCCGGATTCTCCGCCCCGATGAGTCTGCGAATTTTTGCGCGCACCGAGGTACTTGATTGCTCGGCGCCATCGACGGTCGAAAGATGACTGGAAAAGAAGTGTTTGAATTCAAGGACACCGCGCGGCGTGTGCATGTACTTGTTCGTAGTGACGCGGGAAATTGTGGATTCGTGCATGCCAATTGCTTCGGCGACATCCCTCAATACTAACGGCTTCATGGCCTCGTCGCCATGCTCCAGAAACTCCTTCTGGCGCTGCACAATGCAGGTCGCAACCTTGAGCAGGGTTTCATTCCGGATTTCGAGGCTTCGCACAAGCCACCTGGCTTCCTGCAACTGCGATCGCAGCGCCGCGTGGTCGCCGTTGCCGCGCAGAAGCTGCGCATACTGCTGATTTACCGACAGCCGCGGGACGCCGGTCGAGCTGATTTCGACCTGCCATCGATTGTCGATTTTGCGCACGAAGACATCGGGGATCACGTATTCGGCGGCATTTGGGCTAACGGCAAGTCCGGGTTTCGGATTGCAGCCGCGAACCAGTGCCAGCGCATGGTCCAGGTCGGCTTCCGAGACACGCAATGTGCGTCGTAGTTCCCCGTACTCCTGGCTGGCAACCAGGGCGAGATGGCTCTCGGCGAGGCAAATCGCGAGCTCAATTCCCGGCGTGCTGCCGTCCAGTGCGTTGAGCTGCAGGATAATGCACTCCGACAGCGACCGCGCTCCGATCCCGACGGGATCGAGTTTCTGGACCTTGGCCAGCGTCTGTTCGATCTCCTCCAGGGTAATGCTCGCATCGGCCTCGATATATTCTTTTATGGCTTCAGGCTCGATCGTCAGATAGCCGTCGTCGTTGATTGCGTCGATCAGCGTTTCGCCGATTACGCCCTCTCGCGGACTGAAATCTTCCAGTTCCAGCTGCCACAAAAGGTGCTCGCGCAGCGATTGTCCGCTCTGGTCGGCATACTCGTTGATCGGCCGGCCCTCACCGTTCCAGCCGCCGTCCTGTATGCGCTCGCGGGCACTGGATTGCCAGCTGTCTTCGGCCCGGATGGTCTCGATTTCTGCGGTCGTCTCTGCGCTGGTTTTCGGAACGTCGGGCAGTTCCTCGATTTCCAGCATTATGTTTTCCTCGAGCGCGTCGAGGATTTGCGCATTCAGGTCGAGCACGGGGAGCTGTAGCAGACGGATCGCCTGCTGCAGCTGCGGCGTCATAGTGAGCGTCTGCCCGAGTTTGAGTTGCAGCGACGGTTTCAGCATGAAATCTCAGTGGGACCGCAGATAAAACGGCGATTGTGCCGTTGCGGACCGGACCGGCCAAGGTCCGGTGCGGGTCCCGGGATATTAAAACGCGTATTTTGACTCAGAGCTTGAACTCCTGTCCCAGATACACTTCGCGAACGTGCTGATTTCCCAGAATGTCGTCCGGAGAGCCTGAAGCAATAAGACTGCCATCATTCAGTATATAGGCTCTCGAACAAATTCCGAGGGTCTCGCGCACATTATGGTCAGTAATCAACACGCCGATGTCCCTTTCGCACAAATGCCTGATAATTCGTTGAATGTCGAGTACCGAGATCGGGTCGACGCCGGCAAATGGTTCATCCAGCAGCACGAATCTCGGATTCGCGGCGAGCGCCCTGGCGATTTCGACCCGCCGTCGTTCGCCGCCCGACAGGCTTATGCCGAGGCTCGTGCGGACGTGACCGACGTGCAACTCGTCGAGCAGCTGATCGAGCTCCTGCTCGCGACCGGGGTTATCCAGGTCACCGCGATTTTCCAGAATTGCGAGAATATTCTGTTCCACGGTCAGCTTGCGGAAAATCGAGGCTTCCTGAGGCAGATAGCCGAGACCCAGCCCGGCCCTCCGGTGCATCGGTAGCGGCGTCAGATCTTTTCCGTCCAGCAGGATTTTACCGCGA
>Ga0265303_10002836_pt1 | contig 10798 bp, 9 predicted proteins | sample Helome_2_FD_192494 | JGI IMG/M metagenome (GOLD analysis project Ga0265303, IMG submission 192494) | Marine sediment microbial communities from subtidal zone of North Sea - Hel_20160317 (Illumina Assembly) | ecosystem: Environmental > Aquatic > Marine > Subtidal zone > Sediment ...
AAGTTCCTGGAGCAGGTAGGCGAGAACGCCCTGGAGACCGCCGCCAACGCGCGCGCGCTGCTCACTTTTACCGGCGAACTGGTCTTGTCCTGCAAGCGATTCCTGAGCGGCAAGGCGACATTCCTGCGCTCGGATGTCGTGCAATACATGCAGGAGGCAGGCGCAGAAGCGTTTTCGATCGTGTCCCTGATCAGTTTCCTGATAGGCATGATCTTCGCATTTGTCGGCGTCATGCAGCTCGAACTTTTCGGTGCCGGAATTTTCACGGCCGATCTCGTCGCGATCGCGATGATTCGTGAAATGGCCCCGATCATGACCGGCATCATCATGGCCGGACGCACCGGGGCGGCATATGCCGCCCAGATCGGCACGATGAAGGTGAACGAAGAGATCGATGCGCTGACGACATTGGGCATCAATCCGATCGACTTCCTGGTGACACCGAGGGTTTTTGCCCTGATCATTATGATGCCGTTGCTGACCATGTACTCCAGCCTGATGGGCATAATTGGCGGCACGTTCGTCGGGCTCGCCATGTTGGACGTCAGCCTGCTGCAGTATGTGACACAGACGATAAACTCGGTTCACCTGAACTCCCTTTTCGGCGGCTTGTTCAAAGCCCTTGTCTATGGAAGCCTGGTCGCACTTGCGGGTTGTCAGAATGGTATGGCGTGCGGCAACAGCGCTCTCGCCGTCGGCGAGTGCACGACCAAAGCCGTGGTATCGGGAATCGTAATGATTGTCGTCAGTGCCGCGATCCTTACGGTAATCTACATCAACCTTGGAATTTGACATGGCTGAGTCCCAACCACATATCGCCGCACACGACCTGACCATGGCCTATGGCGACTTTCTGATTCAGAAGAATTTGAACTTCACGATCAACCGCGGCGATATCTTTATCATCATGGGGGGATCAGGCTGTGGCAAGAGCACGCTGCTGAAAATCATGATCGGCCTCAAGAGCCCGGCGACCGGCGATGTTTTCTATGACGGCGAGGCGTTTTGGGCGTCGAGTGACGCAGCCCGGGAAGTGGCGAAACGCAAATTCGGCACGCTCTTCCAGTCCGGTGCACTCTGGAGTTCGATGACTCTGGCCGAGAACATCGGTCTGGCACTGCAACAGTACACCAACCTCGGGGCCGCCGAGATTCGCGAGGTGGCGGCCTATAAACTGATGCTGGTCGGCCTCGCCGGCTTCGAAGACTATTATCCGAATGAAATTTCCGGCGGCATGAAGAAACGGGCCGGGCTGGCGCGCGCCATGGCGCTGGATCCGGAGATCCTGTTCTTCGACGAGCCGTCCGCCGGACTCGACCCTATTAGCGCAAAACTCCTGGACGACCTGATCCTGGAATTGTGCGAAAGCCTGGGAACTACGGTCGTAATCGTCACGCACGAACTCGCGAGCATTTTCGCCATCGGCAATAACTCAGTATTCCTGGACCCGGTCACCAAGACTCAACTGGCCACGGGCAATCCGAACGAACTCAGAGATCACCATCCAAACTTCGAAGTGCGCAACTTCCTGCAACGTGGTGAGGCGGAGGGCAAGGCGGCATGAGTAAAAAGTCCAATCCCACTTTAATCGGCGCATTCGTTGTGGGGGCCGTTGCGCTGCTTGCAACAGGCGTGGCGCTATTTGGCGGCGCGGAGCTGTTTGCCAAGCGCGACGCCTACGTCGCCTACTTCGTCGAAAATACCCAAGGACTGCGAACAGGATCAACTGTCATGCTAAACGGTGTCGCCATTGGCCATGTATCAAGTGTTGCACTGCTTCTCGATGCCGACTCTTACGAAGCGAAGACCGAAGTCATTATTGAAATATTGCCTGACTCCTACATTGTCATCAGCGACGGCAACCCGGTAGGAAGCGGCCTGTCCGCAAGGGATGAGATCGAGAAAGTTATTTCTGCTGCTGGCCTTCGTGCCGTGCTGCAGGTGGAGAGTTTCGTCACCGGACAATTGTTGATCGAGTTCGATTTCAGACCGGACACCGAGCCTGTAATGCGAGGCGGCGACGACCCGCCTTACCCGGAGATCCCCACGATTCCGTCCCGAACCCAGGAAATGATGGCCAATGTCCAGTCCTTTATCGCCGACCTCGGCGAAGGTTTCGATTTCGACGAGTTAGGTGAGCACGTTGAAAATATATTAGAGGGCGTCGATGAACTCGCAAACTCCGAGGACATTCGCGAGTCTCTGGCAGGCCTCAACAGCATCATCAATCAGGAGGATACGCAGGCGCTGACGGCGACGTTGCGTACGACGCTCGACAAGCTGAGCACCGCTGCCGCCGATACCAGCTCCCTGCTGCAGAGTGCCGACGGCGCCGTGGACGCGCTGCAGCCTGCCATAGACAAGCTCGTTGTTGCACTGGACGAGGCGAGCGCTGCCCTTGCCGCTGCCAGAATCGCATTGCAGGGCGACTCCAGCGAAGCGTATCAGCTCAGTACGACGCTCCATGAAGTCGAGAGTGCGGCGAGAGCATTGCGGGAGTTCCTCGACTATCTCGAGAAAAATCCTGAAGCATTGCTGCGCGGCAAGAAATAATGACAAGAGGCAAACCCATGATAGTCACCGCCAGAACGACACTACTCTGCATCCTGTTGGCGCTCGCAATCGGTGCGTGCGGCTCTTCGCCACCCGTTCAGTACTATGCTCTGTCCGCATCCGGCGGCGCCGACCTGGCCAACAGCGAAGACGCCAGGACGATGGGCCTGGGCCCCTTACGCTTGCCCGAATACCTCAATCGCACCCAATTCGTGACACGCTCTTCCGGCAACGAACTGCAGGTCGATGAATTCAACCGCTGGGCCGAGCCGCTCGGTACTTCCATACACCGCATCGTCGCCGCTGATGTCGACGGCTTACTCGATGAACTGGTCGTAGTCGCTTTCCCCTACGGGACCGTCATCCGGAGCATCGTCGACTTTCGTCTGCATGGCGATATCATCCGCTTCGATGCTGACCAGTCGGGCCGTGTCGTGCTCGAAGTGCAATGGGGCATTTGGTCCGACGACAGCGTAACCGTCGTGAGAGCGCACCGCAGCCGCTACACGACTCAGGCGAGCCGAGCCGGCAACCCGGCCGCGGTTGTAGCCGCGATGAACGAGGCGCTGAGTCTGTTCAGCCAGGACATTGCTGATGAGATGGCGTCTGTGCTGTAGGATTGGCGCTCGACAAACGCAGGAGACTTACTTGCAGCGCAAGCCCACATTCGCACTCTTCCTGGTCCTCGGTGCCACGGCATTGTCCGTCAGCTGTGCGTCATCGAGCAGCTCCTCCGGATCCGCCCGGAATGACTCGACATTTGATAACTTCCTGGTGCTGGCGATCGCGGACGACTATACGAACCGCGCGCACTTCGAACGCACCGTCGTTTCCAATCTCAAAGCCGAAGGCGTAGCAGCAACTGCCTACTATCAGGCCGCCGGCGGTAACACGCCGATAGAGCGTGAAGCCGCACGTGTCATCATTGCCGACAGCGGTTCTGATGCATTGCTCGTAACACGGGTACTGGCCTCCGATACACAGGCGAAGATCAAACAGGGCTCGGTCTCGGCAAAATCGACGCGGCGCGACGGGCGGCTCGTCGACTTTTTCCGTTACGACTACGAAGAACTCGACGAACCTGGATCCTTCGAGGTGCGGACCGAAGCGACCTTGCGCTCGGAACTATACAGCGCCGGCGACGAAAGCCTCGTCTGGTCTGCCGAGTTCTCAACCAAGCGCGCAGACAACGTGGGCAAGGTCATCGATGAAATTGCGCAGAAGGTCGTCACGCAATTGCGGCGAGACAAACGGCTCGCCCGATAAGTCCTTTATGCGAATTGCCGCCGGCACATTAGCGCTCTGGTCGTTGGCACTCCTGACGTCCTGCGAAAAGAGTCCGCATGAGTTGCGGCTCGCAACGCCTTTTGCCGGGGTCGACCGTGAAATCGCACAAGAGCTGACGTCGTTCATTGACGGCGATTCGCGCGTGCGCATCACGTTGACAGAATCACCCCTCGACGAAGCTGCGGCCCTCATCGCCCTGGCTGCGGGTGAAGCCGACATCGCGCTGGTTTCCAACAATCTGCCCTTCAGAACCGAGATCGCCACTGTGATGCCGCTCTATCCGGCCGTCTTGCACATCGCGCGGCGCGCCGACTTTGTCCGACCGGCGGGACCGGCGTTTTTTCGCAACGCGACCGTGTTCGCCGGGCTCGAGGGATCGGCGTCGCGCATCATGTTCGAACAAATCGCCGAACGAACAGGACTACGGGAAGGCGACTTTCGCTACTCGAAGGATCCCGATCAGGATAATCCGGACGTGGTAGTCCTTTTTGCGCCGATCTCTCCGCAGCGCATGGCCGAGTTTCCGGATCTGGTCCTGGCGTCGTTCGGAGAACCGGAGGGCATCGGTTTGGGCGGCATCATCGACAGTGCTGTAATGCTCAATCCGCACTTCCGGCCGTTTGTGATTCCGGTTGGCACGTACGGGGAAGCAACGCCCCGCCCGATCGTCACTCTCGCGGTCGACAAAATGCTCGTGGTACGTGCCGACGTTGACAGCTCGGTGGTTTACGACCTCATCAACGAGATCCTTCGACTCCGGCCTGCGATGGCCGCCAAACGCCCCGGGCTGTTTCAGAACCTGTCCGAGGATTTCGATGTCAGTCGATCACGTTTCGTGCTGCACGCCGGTACGCAGGATTACCTGCAGCGCGACGCACCGTCATACATGGAGAGATATTCCGGCATCGCCGAAGTCGTAGCTACCCTTGTTGTGGGATTCGGCGGTGCGCTGATCGCCGGCGTCCGGATCCTCGCTCGACGGCGCAAGAATCGCATCGATTCGTTTTATAGCAAAGCCCGCGAACTCCGGCGCTCCGTCAGCGCCTCGTCGAGCGCTCAGGAAAAACAACGCGTCATTGACGACGTTCGCAAGCTGCAGTCCGAAGCGTTCGACATGCTGATCGACGAAAAGCTGGCCGCGGACGAGAGCTTCCGCATTTTCATTACGCTCTCGAATGACATCCTGCAACAGCTCGGGGTGACAGACGCCGCTCGGCGTCTGTCAGACGCCTGAGCGCCAGAGCTCAACGACGCCGGCGCCCTGCGGGCCGACTGCGCGGCGTGCGGTTATAGCTGCCGGCACCGGCCCTGCGATTGTTGTAGCGCTGGTAACCCTGTGAGCGTGCGTTATGACTCCGATTGAGGTCGCTACGTCTGCTGCCATCGAGCGAGCTACGTCTGCTGCCGTCAAGCGAGCTACGACTGCGTGTGCTGTCGTAGGTACGATTGGACCAGTCGCTGCCGCCTGAGCGATAACTGTCTGCGAAACTGCCCGTGCTGCGCTGCGAACGGGCCTGTCCGGCCCGTTCCTGAATCTGCGCCTGCCGATCCGCCGGGATCGACTGCGACAGGCTGTCTCTTCGCGTCGAGACGTCGCTGCGCCTCTGATCGATCTGCGCGGCGCGATCGTCCGGGACGTCAACGTGGTTCCAACCATCACCCGTGTTTTGGTGCCAGCCGTTGTCGTCACGCCGGTACACGCTGCCGTCCTTGCCGGCGTACAAGTCACCCTCGGCGGAGCGGCCGATGATGCCCTGTTCGCCACTTCCCGTCTGACCGGCAATGATCGTGCCCTGCTCGTTCCTGGCCGACCGCGTCGTCAGTGATTCGCCGCCCCGTTCGAACTCGCCAGCGCCGTATACAGTGTCGCCCTCGCGCCGCCTCTCGATCGTGCCGGTACCGCCTTCGGAACCCACCAGTTCGGTCGTCTTCCAGTCTTTGCCCCATTCGCTCTGCGTCGCGACCCATTTGTCGTTGTGCGTGATGAGCGACTCGCCCCACCCCTTGCCGTTCTTGTCGTAACCGCGGGTGGCAACACCAGTGCCCGTGCGTGGGTTGTAGGCAACCCCTCTGCCAGCGATTTCATTGCTGTCCCAGACAGCCTCGCCGCGGGCGTACGTGCCGGTTCGCGGGTTGTACGATGCAGAGCGCCCATAACCGCCGTAAGGGCCGTAAACGCTTGCCGAGCGACCGTACCGGCCGGTGTTCGGGTTGTACCAGGTCGAGCCGCCGTAGCTGTAGGGATAGCCCCAGTAGTACGGGTAGTACGGATAGCCGTAGTACGGGTAGTAGCCGTAGTAAGGCGGGTAGTACCAGCCGCTGCCGTAGACCACAACACCGTACGAGACGTACGAGCCGTAATAACCACTTGTGTAACCCATCGATACCGAGGAAGGGTCGCTGTCATACACCTTCACGTGCGTGACGTGATAGGACGGCGACGACGGCGGAATATCGTAAATCGCAACGGGTATCGAATCGGCCACGACCCAGGGACCGTCAGTGCTGGCGGCCACGTACCAGACGGCGTTATCACACAGGTAGTACTGGTTTCCGACTCTGAGGATATCGTTGTAGCTGTTCGTCGCCCGCTCCACCGTGGTACCTGGTATCAATTCGAATTGCGGGTCGCCCTGGAAGAAGACATTGACGTCTTTGCCAGCGTCCCGACTCACCGTTGCCTTGCGCGGGATCAATGCCTCGAGCATGGCCAGCCGCGCTTCGTCGGAATTCGGTACCGCAACCAGTACGTGCGATTTCTCATGATCTTCCGGGATCGTCGCGAATACCTCGGGCAACTCTTTGGCGTGTTCCCACGGGCCGCGCAATGAATCAGCACGGAACCAGCGTCCGGACACCAGGTAGTAGTACTTGCTGCCGTAGCGGAACAGGTCGCTCTCCGTATCGGTGGCATACGACAATCCAGGACCACCAACGGTTCTGAAGCCGGGCTGCCCGTCCGTCACGATCAGCTCGGCGGGCCGATCACTGATGAAGACCGTCGGCGGCTCGTCGCCTTTCTCCGGCTTCGTCGGCGGCATCGCTGCCTTGACCTTGGTCCAGTTTTTATCGTCAGGCAGCTTGTTGAAATCGCGCGGCAAGCGCTTCGTGTATTCCCATTCACCGGACAGCGATTTGTTCTTGAGCCAGTGATAATCGACCCGCAGGTACCACTCTTTCTCTTTGTATCGAAACAGGTCCCAGTTGGTGTTCACCACGTACTCGAGTTTGGTATCCGGCAACGGTGCATACAGAGGCTCCGCCTCGGTCATGACGAGGATCGCCGGCGTACTGGAGTAAAAAATAGGTGGTGGTTCAAACGCGAGGCCCTCGGTCTCCGACGGCTGCGCGTTGGGTGCGATATAGGTCAGGATCACATCCAGCGGTACGAAATGCGTACGATACTGCGCGGTCTCCCGCACGATTGCATCGAGCTGCTCGCGCCGTTTTGCGTCGGGCTCCGGGAAGCTGGTGACGGTGATGGCGAGGTTCTCGACCGCCACGACGCGCAACTCGAGGTTTGGGTCGGAATCGGCTGTAAACTCGGCGACCCCGTACACCGGTTCGGTTTCGCCGGCAGGCGTTACGCCAATCGCGATGCGCCCCTCGATCTTCGCGAAATCGTCCCAGGAGTCGATCTGCGGTGCGTAAACCAGGACAGTACCGACGTCGCTCGTGACCTCACGCGGAAACGTCAGCGGCTCGGGTTGGTCGGCAGCTTCGGCAGTCGGTATCGAAGTATCCGCAGGGTCGGCATCCGGCTCTTGTGCGACGGTGGTGAAGGTAACCAGCGCAAACGTGAGCGCCGCAGTGCCTGTCAGGGACTTTCGAAATGCGTTCATAGAGTTCGGGTCGTCGTTGCTACGAAATTACTGCGGCGGAAAACCGGCGAGAATCGCGTCTACGGCAGCCTTGATCGTGCCCTCGGCGTCCTCCCTGTCGGCTTCGCTGATGCTTTTTTCCGCGACGCCGTGCCACACGGGGCGGCGCTCGGCAACGTCAAAAATGTCCATCGCGAGCATGCCTTTCGTGTACTGCCTCACCCGGGTCTCTGTGCCGTAGCCGTGGTAACGCCCACCCCAGCGATAGTGACCGCCACCGTAGTAGGTCGACGGATACGAATCGACCCTGATCTCCTCACGAGACCCGATCGTGAACGCCAGGACAAAATCCGGGGATTCGGCCCGGCTGACTTTCCGATAGCCCTTGGCGGTCAGCGCCGTCTCGACGGCCGACAGGATGCGCGGCTGCAGCAGCGGATTCGGCATTCGTTGCGTGGCACCAACTTGGATTGGATTCTCGGAAATCCACGCAAATGATTGATAATTTGAGAAATCATGAGCTGGATCGTGATCATGGGTGGCCTTAAATGTCGACGCACAGGCGCCGAGCAAAACAGCTACACCAAATATCGCTGCGCCTTTACCAACGTTCATCATTGCGTTTGCTCCTTCGGCCCGTTCAGGTCGGGCACACGATGTCGCCGGCACGCGCCGGCGACAGTTCAGAGATTGTTACAAGTGACACCACGGGGCATTTGCCCGCACCGGGGTGCCTTAGATCATTATTCCTCGGGTTTTTCAGGCTCGATCCAGATGTCGGCGCACGCCTCCCATTCAAGCTCCGGGATTTTTGCGTTGCTCAGGACGCAGGTCATGCGCGCGCCAACCGTCTCGAACACCGCGTCCAGTTGCTGCCAGGAGACGATGTCTGCATCCTCGCCTTTGCTCTTGCGCATGCCTTGTTGAGAAGAAATAGCAGCGGCGAGTATTTCACCCGTCACCATATCGCTGAGTTCCATTTCGACGCTGAGTTCGGCGATGTCGATTTTCTTCCAGAGGTCACGAACAGCCGCCGATTTGGTCGCGTGCACGACCATGCCTATCGGCGTGTAACTGAGAAAACCCCTTTTCTTTTTCTGCAGATATAGGTCGGTAATGGCCCAGCGCATGTAAAGCACGTCAGGCCCCGGCTCGCCGACGATGTTGAAGCCGCCAGACTCGAGTCGCCCCATGACTGAAAGCCGCGCAACATCCGCGAGCGCCTTCAGTTGATCGCCCTTTGCGCCTTTGTATTTCGAATCCGCCGCGATGAAGATCTCCGGCTGATCCACAAGGACTCCTTTGTAGTCAGCCAGCCTCTGGATGGCGTTGGGGGGAAGGTATTTGGCTTCAATGAAATTCCCCTCAAGCGGTTCCAGCAGCGAGTAATCGCTCAGGAAATCGTTGTGCTGACCTAGGGCCGATGCGGCACCAAACAGCCCCAGTGCGAGTACTAATAGTCTCTTGGTCACAATATCCTCCCGTTATTCGCCGCCGCGCGCGGCACATCTGTTATTGCGCGGAGTCTAGTACAGCATCCTAATTCGACAAAGCCGTGCTTGTACACTGCGAAGCAACACTCCATTGCCTGGACCACCGTCCGAGCATGGCGCAGCGTGACTGGATCGGCCGCCACGATCAGCGTCCATCTCCCTAAATGCCGATGCTATTATGGTTGCAAAGAACACATCGTAACGCATTCTTCATTGGACAGGCGGTTATGGAACAAAAAGACAAAGACGCCTTGATCATCGCTGCAGCACTCGAGAGGCTTAACAAATTCCGCCTGCCGAGAGTCTTGTCACTCAAGAAGAAAGTCGACAGCGGCGACGTTCTGGATAACTACGACCTCAACTTCCTGCGACGAATCCTCAACGACGCACGTGATATGAATCCGATCGTTGAGCGAAACCCGGAATATCTCGAGTTAAGAGACAAGGCGCTTGGACTCTGCGAGCAAATTCTGCAGAAGAGTGGCGAAAACGAGGCCAGTTGACCACAACATTCATCATCCTCGGCATCACGATCGTGCTGTTCGTCTGGGGGCGGTGGCCGGCGGACCTGGTCGCATTGCTGTCGCTCCTCGCGCTCGCGCTGTCCGGCGTGATCGGCGCGAGCGACGCGGTCGCCGGGTTCGGCAACCCGACCGTCGTGATGATCGCGTCGCTGTTCGTCGTAGGCGAAGGGCTGGCGCGGACCGGTGTGACCGGTTGGGGAGGCAAGCAGCTTCTCGAGGTGGCGCGCGGCTCCAAGGTCCGGCTGCTCGTTGTCGTCATGACCGGCACCGCGCTCCTGTCCGCATTCATCAGCAACACTGGCACGGTCGCGACGTTGTTGCCGGCCGTTGTGGCGGCGGCGTGGACGGTCGGCAGCGTACCGTCCAAGTACCTCGTGCCGCTCGCGTTCGCCGCGAATACCGGCGGTCTGCTCACGCTGACAGGCACACCGCCCAACATCGTCGTCGCGCAGACGCTCGAGCAGTCGGGGCTGCGGCCTTTCAGCTTCTTCGAGTACGCCCTGATCGGCGCGCCGCTGTTGATCACGGCCGTCGCCTACATGAGGTTCGTTGGCCACAGAATCCTGCCGGACCGGGCCGCGGACCAGCGGCCGGTCGACGCTGCTGCCGACCTTGCAGACCTCGCCTCGGCGTATTCGCTTGGCGAAAACCAGTACCGCCTGCGCATCCGGTCTAATTCGAGCCTGATCGGGAAAACCGTGAAGGAGGCCGCCCTCGGCCCTACCTACAGCGCGCCCGTGCTGCGGATCGAGGCGCGCGAGATCGCGCCGGACCTGGTCCTGCAAGAGGACGACATCCTCGTCGTTCTCGCACCGTCCGAGACCATTGACCAGCTAATGCAGGAATTCGACCTCGGCCTGCAACCGCCGGCCGATTCGGCAGAGGACGTCGTGTCGAAGGAGATCGGCCTTGCCGAAGTCATCCCGACACCACGGTCAGAGTACCTGGGCAGGCCGGTGGTCCTGGGAACGATATCCGAGCGCTTCCGGGTGCAGCTGTTGGCCGTCCGGCGACGCGGGAAACCGGTCGTCGAGGACAAAGAGATGACTTTGGAACTCGGCGACTCCCTGCTCGTGCGCGGCACGTGGGAAGCGATCGGCAAGCTGCAGAGCGAGCGGCG
>Ga0265303_10002837_pt1 | contig 10797 bp, 13 predicted proteins | sample Helome_2_FD_192494 | JGI IMG/M metagenome (GOLD analysis project Ga0265303, IMG submission 192494) | Marine sediment microbial communities from subtidal zone of North Sea - Hel_20160317 (Illumina Assembly) | ecosystem: Environmental > Aquatic > Marine > Subtidal zone > Sediment ...
GGTTCCCTACACACTGGACGCCAACGACATGCGTTTCGCCACGCCGCAGGGTTTCAATTCGGGCAAGCAGTTCTACCGTTACCTTAAAGACTCGTTCAAGGTGCTTCACGCTGAAGGCGGTCGCATGATGTCCGTTGGTCTGCATTGCCGGCTTGCGGGCCGCCCGGGTCGCGCCGCGGCCGTTGCGAGGTTCCTCGACTACCTGGCTAAACGTGATGATGTCTGGGTAGCAACCCGATTGGACATTGCGTCACACTGGCGCAAGCAGCATCCACCGCAGGAGAGTTCTAGTGGACAGTCATGATTTCATCGCTCGTTACGGCGGCATTTATGAGCACTCGCCGTGGGTGGCCGAACACGTTGCGATGTTCGCGGCGGATCTTGAAGACCCGGAGCGTCTTGCTGACTTGATGGCAGACTGTGTGGACAACGCCGACACCGAGCGTCAGCTTAAACTGATCAGGGCGCACCCGGACCTCGCCGGCAAGCTGCAGGTCGCCGGAGAATTGACCGTCGAGTCGAGCGAAGAGCAGGCTAGTGCCGGGCTCGATCAATGCACGAAGGTCGAGTACGAACGCTTCCAGGCGCTGAACGAGGCGTACAAGGAAAAATTCGGGTTTCCGTTCGTGATGGCCGTGCGCCAGAGCAATCGCACCGAGATCCTGGAGGCCTTCGGTGCGCGGCTGCAAAATGACTACGATGCAGAATTTGAAACAGCGCTGGCCGAGATCCACAAGATCGCGCGCTTGCGTCTTGACGCCATGGAGACCACGCAATGACACACAGTGTCAACAAGTGGGTACAACTCGAACGACCGCGCCTGGGTTCGCGCGTGACCTACGCGACGGACGAGTTCTTCGGTGCCAAGGAGCGCATCATTGGCAACACGGACCCCGTGTTCATCGATGACAAGTATGACGACCATGGCAAGTGGATGGACGGCTGGGAGAGTCGCCGCAGGCGCGAGCCGGGGCACGACTACTGCGTCATTCGCCTCGGTGTGCCGGGCGTGATTCACGGCTTCGATATCGACACGACACACTTCACCGGTAACTATCCGCCGCAAGCTTCGATCGAGGCCTGCGTGAGTGACATCGACGTGCCCGAAGAGGGCTGGGTCGAATTGATCTCAAAGACGGATCTCGCCGGCGATTCGCATCATTACCTCGATGCACGAGACGACACAACCTTCACTCATGTGCGCCTGCACATTTACCCGGATGGCGGTGTCGCACGCCTGCGTGTTTTCGGTGAAGTAAGAGCGAACTTCACAGACGTCGATGGCTACGTCGACCTGGTTGCCGTCGAGCACGGCGGTCGACCAATCGCCTGCAGCGACGAACACTATGGCAGCGTGCATAACCTGACGGCGCCCGGGCGCGGGGCGAACATGGGTGATGGCTGGGAAACGGCGAGACGGCGCGGCCCCGGTAATGACTGGGTAATCTTTGCACTGGGGCAGAGCAGCGAGATCGAGCGGGCCGAGATCGATACGGCGCACTTCAAAGGCAACTATCCCGACCGGGTCTCGCTGGAGGCTGCAATGTTCGATAGCGACGACGAGGCGAGCAATGATTCGCCCAAGTGGCAGACCCTGCTGCCCGAAGCCAGGTTGAAGATGGACCAGCAGCACTACTTTGATGAGGCGCTTGAGAAGATCGGCCCGGTCAGCCACGTGCGTATGTCCATCTACCCCGATGGCGGTGTGAGCCGTGTTCGCCTGTTCGGCCAGGTTCATGGCTGAGCAGGACGAGCTGTCACTGCAACCCGAGCCCCTGACGCGTGAGCGGTTTGCCCCCTATGGCGATGTGATCGAGGGCGCGCTGGATAGCCCGAACGCCATGAACGAGGCGCGCTTCCAGCGCTTTGACGATCTGTGCCAGGTCGACCTCGGCGACGGTGAGGTTTCGGTAAGCATTGCGCGTTGCCGCGCAGCGACGTCACTGCCGTTGCGCATCGACATGGTGGAAAGGCACCCGCTCGGCAGCCAGGCCTTCGTACCATTGAAACCCTGCCGTATGGTCATCGTGGTAGCGCCACCCGGCGAAAGCGTCGAGGCAGACGACCTGCGGGCCTTCGTGACCAACGGCCGCCAGGGCATCAACTATCACCGCGGCACCTGGCATATGCCGCTCATCGCCTTCGATGCCGGCCAGGACTTTCTTATTGTCGATCGCGGTGGCAATGAAACGAATTGTGAAGAGCATTCGCTCGACCGCATCGTGATGCTGGAAGCTATCTGATGCAGGCGTTACGTGCATCGATACTGCATTGCCTTGCAGATCCTGGCGAGCAATCTGCGGCGACCGCCTGGGAGTACTTCGAGGACGGGCTGCTCGTTGTCGATGGAGGTCACATTGTCGAAGCGGGCGATGCCGTTCGAATGTTGGATGAGCTGCCTGCCGATACGCCGGTACACGACCACACGGGCCATTTGATCGTCCCGGGGTTTGTCGACTGCCACGTACATTTTCCGCAGCTCGACATCATTGGTTCCTATGGTGCGCAGTTGCTGGACTGGCTGAACCAGTATGCGTTTCCGGCCGAGGCAAGATTTGCCGACCCGGACTATGCGCGAGAGGTCGCGGGCGTATTCATCGACGAACTGCTCGCAAACGGCACGACAACGGCACTCGTATTCGGCACTGTGCACGCACATTCGGCGGACGCGATTTTCGAGGCGGCCGAGGCGAAGGGCATGCGACTTATCGCGGGCAAGGTCCTCATGGACTGCAATTGCCCGGAAGAGCTCCGCGATGATCCTGAGACCGGGTATGCGGAAAGCAAGGCGCTGATCGAACGCTGGCACGGCAAAGGTCGACTCGGCTACGCGATAACGCCACGCTTTGCGCTTACGTCATCCTCCGAGCAATTGGCCGCGGCGGGCCGTCTTGCTGCGGAGTATCCGGATGTCTGGATTCACACGCACCTTGCGGAGAACATGGAAGAGGTGGAAGAAATCGCGCGACTGTTTCCGGACAGTCGTAGCTACCTGGACGTGTATGAACAGCATGATCTCATTCGTGACCGGGCCGTGTTCGCGCACTGTCTGCACATGGATGACCAGGACCGGGCGAGCATGGCGAGCAAGGGCGGGGCAGCGGCGTTTTGCCCGACCTCCAATCTCTTTCTCGGTAGCGGCCTGTTCAACCTGCATGCGATGCGTAACGCCGGCATTCGCTGCGGACTCGGCACCGATGTTGGCGGCGGCACGAGCCTGTCACTGCTAAGGACGGCGAGCGAGGCCTACAAAGTGCTGCACCTGCAGGAACACGCACTGCCCGCGACGCGCGCCCTGTATCTGGCGACGCTCGGTGCCGCTGAGGCACTGTACCTGGACGACAAGATCGGCAATTTTGAGAAAGGGAAGGAAGCGGATTTCGTGGTACTCGACTACGCGGGATCGAACCTGACAGCGAGACGCATTGCCGCTGCAGAGACCATCGAAGAAAAATTGTTTGCACTGATGACGCTGGCCGACGACCGCAATATTGCGGCGACCTACGTGAATGGAGTAGCCGTTCAATGAAAAGAACAAGCACTACCTTGTTAACCGCGCTGGCTTTGACTGCCGGCTGCCAGACGGCACCCACGACCGAACCGGGCAACATGCAGAACAGCATGGCTGCAACAGCACACCCCGTTGCGACAGCCGCTGCGCGGGACGTCCTGAGCCGCGGTGGCAACGCGGCGGACGCTGCGGTGGCGGCGGGGTTCATGCTCGCTGTAGTGGAGCCCTCGATGAGCAATCTCGGCGGCCGCACCCAGATACTAGTGCGGTCTCCGGAAGGTGAGTACCAGGGCTACAACGGCATGACAGAGGTGCCGGCTGCATACGTCGCGCCCGAGGAACCGGTCTCGCAGGGGTACGGGACAGTCGCCACACCGGGCGTTGTTGCCGGATTGGCTCGCTTGCATGCCGAGCATGGCTCCATGCCCTGGTCAGAATTGCTGCAGGAACCGGTACGGATTGCAGCCGAGGGATTTGAACTGTTGCCCGGTGCCGCAGCTCGTCATGAAAACGGGCTCGAACGCTTCAAGGACAACCCGGGCTTTCAGCAGATCTTTATGGAAGACGATGGCAGTGCCTACGATGCTGGAGACGTTCTGCGGCAACCGGCGCTTGCCCGCACGATCGCGCACCTCGCCAAACACGGTGCCAATGATTTTTATCACGGAGAAATCGCGGAGCAGATTGCCGCCGACATGGCAGCAAACGGCGGCTATGTGAGCACTGAAGACCTGGCCGCGTACGAGGTCTTCGACGGTCGTTACATCACGACCACGTATCGCGATGTTGAGGTTCACTCACTGGCCGCACCGGCAGGTGGTGGCCTCGTCATGAAGGCGCTCAACATCCTCGAGAATTTCGACATGGCCACGCTGTCGGAGGCGCAGTGGGCGGCGGTTGTGAACCAGGCGCTCGCGTTGACCATCAACAGCATGGCGCTCGATCGGGCAGAACCGGATCTTGCCCACGTGACGGATAAGGGGTGGGCCGCGCAGCAGGCCGCAGCTATTCGGGTTCCCGCTGTGGCGGTTTCGAGTTCCCCATCGCAGCGTGAAGGCTCGCTCGCGGCGGCTACTGACTGGAGCGGCAGTCACTGGGGAGAAGACAGCCATCACACATCTCACTTTACGATCGCCGATTGTGACGGGCGCGTTGTGAGCATCACGCAGACGGTTGGCCCGCTGTTCGGCGCCAGGGTAATCACTCCGGACCTCGGATTTGTCTATGCAGCTACGATGGGAAGCTATCTGTCAGCGGCAGATCAGAAACCAGGATCGCGGCCCCGGACGACCATCGCGCCGACTGTCGTAACCCGAGATGGCGAAGTGGTACTGGCACTGGGTGCAGCGGGCGGCATTCGTATCCTGTCGGCGATCGTGCAGACCATTTCACGCTACGTGGACCAGGGGCACGATCCGGTTACGGCCGTGGCTCTGCCACGAGTACACCCGGCGCGAGGCGAGACGGAGTCGGGCGAACGGACGACGTTTGCCGAGCAGGTGAATCTTGAAATGACTCCCGAGCGGGGTTGGCCAGACGGGATTGCGGATGACCTCACGCAGGCAGGCTTCGAGGTGGCCCAGGTGCAAAAGCACGCGTCGTTCGGTCGCGTTCACCTGGTGGCGCGCGACGGTGATGCCTGGCAGGGCGTAGCTGACCTGGATTGGGAAGGATCGGTAGAGAGCGCGGGCTGCGCGTCTCCTTAGTCCGAGGGGAGGAGGATGTCGAACAAGAAAAACGTTCACGATGGTGCTTGTGCCTGTGGCCATGTTCGCTACAGGGTGAGATCGGAACCGCTCATCGTTCACTGCTGCCATTGCAGTTGGTGCCAACGCCAGAACGGATCGGCTTTTGCGGTGAACGCGCTTGTTGAAGCAGAGCACGTGCAGATTCTCGAAGGAGACGTAGTGGATGTCACGGTGCCTTCTCCGAGTGGTGCGGGTCAGAGAATCTGCCGCTGCCCGAAATGCCAGACTGCAGTGTGGAGTTATTACCTGGTCATGTTCGGCGGCATCGGAGAACTCATCCGCTTTATTCGAGTTGGAACACTCGATGATCCCGACGCGATGCCCCCGGACGTGCACATTTTCACGTCATCGAAGCAGGCCTGGGTGACGTTTCCGCCAGATGCCCGTGTCTTTGAGGAGTACTACGATATTAAAGAGGTCTGGTCCCCGGAGAGCTTCGCGCGCCGCAAGGCCTTGTCCGATTCAGTGCAGAACTAAAGAAATGTGAGCTTGATATGGCTGGAGTAGAAGGGCATGTCGCCCTCGTAACCGGCGGCGGCCGAGGAATTGGACGTGCGACGGCGGACCTCCTGGCGTTACGAGGCGCGCAGGTGATGTGCGTTGCCCGAAGCGAGCAGGAGCTGCAGGAAACAGGTCTTGAATACGCGGTGGCGGACCTCGGAACCCAGGAGGGTTGTGCAGCGGCGGTTGCCGATACCGAGCAGCGACTGGGACCCATCGATATTCTCGTATGCAATCACGGTATCGGCTCAGCGCATGAGCAGGTCCTCTGGAAACAAACACCGGAGGTCTGGAATGAGTCGATGCGCATCAACCTTGAAGGGCCCTTTCATCTCTCGAGACTGGTGCTGCAGGGAATGGTTGAGCGCCAGTATGGGCGCGTGGTTTTCACAAGTTCTACGGCGGGACTGGTCGCCGAACATGCCGGCAGCGCATACAACAGTTCCAAGCACGGGCTGCTGGGCCTGATGCGCTCGGTCGCGCAGGACGGCGGTCCTTATGGTGTTACATCGAACGCAGTCTTGCCGGGCTGGGTGCGTACCGAAATGGCTGAACGTTCAGCCCGTGCCGAAGCGGTTGATCGCAATATTTCGGTCGATCAGGTCTGGGAGGAGCGGGCCGCATTGTATCCGCCGAACCGGGTTGCAACTCCCCAGGAAGTCGCCGAGATGATCGCATTTCTCGCATCCCGGGAATCCAGCGGTGTGAGTGGAGAAGCGATCAAGGTCGCGCTCGGAAGCGTCTGGTAAAAAGTCCGCCCGGTGGTGGTATTCTCGTATTGTCGGATGAGCCGCACATCGGCCTAATTCGGAACGACCATACCCAACCAGGAGATGATTCAATGTCCACCCGCCTCGATCTGTCCAAACTTAGCCTGATGGACGCCCTCGACCTCGCGAAGCTGATAGAGATGGAGGCATGCCACCGCTACCAGATGTTTTCTACACAGCTCGGTCGCACTGGCGGCTATGATGCTGGCGCCTTCTTTGCCTCGATGGCCGAGTATGAGGCGAAGCATGGTCAGGAGATTGAGGAACGGCGCAAGACCCTGTTCGGTGACGCCGCTGTGCGGGTCACACTGGACGACCTGTTCGATGTCGAAGCGCCGGAAATGGGCGAAGTGACTCGCAGCATGTCCACGCTCCAGGCCTTCGAAGTCGGGCTTGCTGCTGAGAAGAAGGCCTACGACTTCTATGACTCGGCCCTGGCCGGCATTGTCGATCCGGATGTCATCGAGCTGTTTACCGAGCTTCGGGACGAAGAGACCGAGCACGTCGAGATGCTTAAAGAGCAAATGGCCAGGTTGCCCGAGAGCGCCAGCCAGGAAGTTGCGTTCGACGTCGACGAGACGCCCGCCCTGTAGGGCGTGCCTGTCGCGCCTCGCGCGACTTACATAGCTGATCTTGATTCTGTCGGCGCGGCGCTCTGCCGCGCCCAGACAAGCCCTTGCTTCAGTGCAACGACTTCACCCTCGGCCAGGGGCTCCCACGGTTCGTCATCCGTCAACGGTACACTGGCAACCAGCGTTAGTTCCTGGGCCACGGGCGCCAGCATGACACCCGACTCGGTCAGGTCGACTGCCTGTTGATTGCCTGAACGCACGAGCAGGTGCATTCCTGGTGGTCGTTCCGTGCCGTCGTCCTGTTTTCTGCGGTCCGAGTGGACAAATAAGGTATCGCCGTCGGAATAGACGAAATTGGAAGGGCCAATCGGTCGTAGCCATGCTGCAAAATCAGCGACAAGCTCGAGGCGCGACTCCACCGGCGGTGGCTTTCCGTTTGCCTGGTCCCACAGCGCTCCAAGCTGCTCCAGGAGGCTGCAAAACGCGAGTTCGGAGTCGGTGTCGCCAACGGGCGTAAAGCGGGGTGAGTCGAGTCGGCATTGGTCATAGATGCCGGGCATGTTGCCGTTATGCGCGAACACGTGTGTGCGCCCACCGAGTTCGCGCTGGAAGGGTTGTGTATTACGGAGTGCTGGCTCGCCCTGGGTCGCGAGACGGATATGGGAAATAACGAGGTTGCTGGGAGGGCCGTTTTCCTCCATAAATCTCACGAGATCACTTTCGGCGGCCGGGCTCGACTCGCGGAGCAGGAAGACGTCACGGTCCTCGTAGTAAGCAACGCCCCAGCCGTCTTTGTGGGGCCCGTCGTGTCCACCCCGCCTGGCCAGGGTTTCAAGAGAGAATCCAACCTCGGTCGGATACCTGCTCGACATTGCAAATAGTTCGCACACGCCTGCTACAGCTCATGGCTAAAAACCTGAACTCATACAAGCACATCATTTCGGGGAATTCGACCGATTGTGTAGCAGTTTTTCTCAGCCCTGCGCCGAATGTGCTTCGTTGAAGGAGCGTGCGTTGTAACGCAGGTAGGTAACGTAAATACCGGCGATCACGCAGGACAGGCCAATTGCCATGTAGACAGGCATAAGCCCTTGACCCACGCCAATGTACAACGCGCCCATAAGGAACAGTGCACCGATCGTGGCGTAAAGCAGCGGTAACGCTTCATATAGTTTCGTAGGCAACCACATAAGTCGATCACTCCAACAAAAGAACCAGTCAGCACAATAGCCTGTGGGCGTGCTGTTAAGAGCTGCAAGCGCCTCACAGGATCGTCACAAATTGTGACGGACTTCAAATAATCAGTGTGTTAAATGGGCGCACAGAATACGGCCAGCGAATTCTCGCAGATGCGTTGGCTTTTCTATTTGGTGTCGGCAATAAACTCGACCCGCTGGACTTCCCAATTGTGGACGTCCGGATGGTCGGGGATCATCTTGTGATTGATAATCTCGCTGTAGGTGCCGCGTACCCGCAGCTCGAATGGGGCATAACGCCGATGCCCCAGCCTGTTGGTGCCCGTCAAACTGATCCGCAGTAAGCCCGGGCCGGATCGCGTTTTTACCCGCGCTCTCAATTGCAGCAAGCGCGGATTGGATTCGTACGAGAACGTTCCGCGAAAGCAGAGAACCTTATGGGTGTCGCAAACGCGCTTGTCCTGAAACAGGTAGTCCGGCGGGCCGGCGAGAGCACTGGCCAGGAAGAGCAACGCCGCTGCACCGAGGAGTAGAGGCAGGCTCGCTTTCACGGGTTAGTCATCGACTACGATAACTTCGGCTTCGAGCTCCGTAGCTGCCTTCATCGAATTTGACACCAGGCAATACTTCTCAGCCTTCTCGAGAATCGTGTGGGCTTTTTTCTCATTGCCGCCGGCGGGAATGGTCAGTCTCGCTGTGACCTTGAACTCCGTGAACTGGGTGAACTTCTCAATCTTCTCCAGTACACCCTCGGCTTCACAGTCGAGAGTCAGCCAGTCAACTCTCGCCGATCGGGCGATCGCCCTGAATGACAGGATAAAGCAGTTCGCGACCGCACCAACGAGCAGGGTCTCGGGCGACCAGACATCGCCGGGTCCGCCGAACTCGGGTGGGCCAGCCGTCTCGATATCGGATAGTCCCTCGGCAGATATGAGGACGTTCGCGGCGCCTTCTGCTGCCGCACTTACGCGATAATGATGGGGAAGGTCTTGCATGGTCTGGCTCTCTGAAAGGGGGGGTGTACGTATAGTCCCGACTAGCTGGCGGCGATGCAATCAATTCATAGTTTCGGATAACCGAAACAGGACGGCTGATGCGCGATATTCCTATCGATCAAATCATGACGCCTGACCCGGCCACGATTAGCCCGCAACGGAAAGCGGCAGAAGCGCGGCGTCTACTCGATAGTAATGTCATCAATCACCTGCCTGTTGTCGAAGACGGCCGCCTGGTCGGCATCGTCTCTTCCTCCGATTTCATGAAGTTACATTTGCTCGACGGCAAGCTGCCGATTTTTGCCGATGCGACCGTAAGCCAGATCATGGAAACCAAGGTGGTGGTCGTGAGCGCCAAATCGACGTTGCTGGATGCGGCGGAGAAGCTGGCGATGGGGAGTTTTCATGCGCTGCCGGTCGTGGGCCGCAGGAGAAAACTCGTCGGCATGGTGACGTCCAGTGATCTGATCAGCGAGCTCGTCTCGCGGTTGCGTGATTAGCGTACCAGGATCGCTCGAAAGTCATTGACGTTTGTACGCGTCGGGCCCGTCATGACCAGGTCTCCCAGCGCCTCAAAAAAAGCATAGCTGTCGTTATTGGCCTGCATTGCGACGGCATCGGCATCAAATCGAGCCAACGTGTCCGGTCCGACCAGGCAGCCGGCATTATCGCCCGCCCCGTCAATGCCATCGGTATCGGCAGCAATGGCCGAGATGTTCTCATGGCCATCGAGCGCGATAGCGAGCGCCAGCCCGTATTCACCGTTGCGGCCACCGCGACCGTCACCCTTTACGCGTACCGTGGTCTCGCCGCCTGAGAGAATGAGGCACGGCGGCTCAACAGGACCTCTGCCTGCGGCGATTTCGATAGCGAGTCTTGCATGTTCAACCGCGAGTTCGCAGGCGTCACCGGCCAGATCGCCCAGCAGGTGCGGTGTGATGTCCATCTCCATAGCGCGCAGCGCCGCGGCGTGTATGGCATCGTCGCTGGTGGCCAGAATCCGGACATCGCTCTCGCGTGCGGCAGCGGCGTCCACAATGGTCGGGCCAGACGCAACGACCGATGGATCATTGCCGGGCACGTCGGAGATAAGCAGCGTGATCACGTTTGCAGGCGCACACGCCTCCGCGAGCTTGCCGCCTTTGACGGCTGACAGTTCCCTGCGAGCCCGGTTGATCTCCTGAATCGGGGCGCCGCTCTTGAGCAGCTCCGAGGTCCTGGCTCGTTTTTCTTCAAGTGTGATGCCGGGCGCGGGAGCGCACAGTAAGGATGAGCCACCGCCTGAGAGCAGGCAAACAACGGTGTCCTCTTTCGTCAGGCCGGAAACCAGGTCCAGAATGCGCCGGGTTGCCGCGATGCCGTTTTCGTCAGGGACAGGGTGTGCGGCTTCGACCACTTCGATGTACTCGCAATCTGCGGCGTGGCCATAGGGCACGATGACGAGTCCTCGCAGCGGACCGGCCCACTGCTGTTCGAGTACGAGCGCCATGCTCGCTGCAGCTTT
>Ga0265303_10002838_pt1 | contig 10796 bp, 7 predicted proteins | sample Helome_2_FD_192494 | JGI IMG/M metagenome (GOLD analysis project Ga0265303, IMG submission 192494) | Marine sediment microbial communities from subtidal zone of North Sea - Hel_20160317 (Illumina Assembly) | ecosystem: Environmental > Aquatic > Marine > Subtidal zone > Sediment ...
CCAGCAGCAGGCGGCATACGAGCTAACAAGGCGTGACTCGGGGGCAGCCGCGGGACCGGCCGTCATCAATGAATACAGCGAGCGGCCCGCCGACGAGCTCCTGATCGGCCTCGCGGACGACCCGCAGGCTGACGAATACACGATTGCGGGAATCGGACTCGAGTATGCCGAGGTTTTCAGCGATACGGAAGCAATGCGGGCGCTGCGCGAGGCGATACCCTACACTGCTCGAACCCAGGAACCCAGCGGGCGCATGGTCTACAAGAATCACTCCGATGCAAATATTCGGGTTTCAGCGGATGCAGTTGCAGCAGTTGCAGAACAGCTGTGGAAGATTAACCGCGATTACATCGTACGCGTTGAAGACTACTTTGCCGGTGACAGTGAAGTAGACGGTCAGATCCTGGTTTATGGCCACCTCAATCCCTATGGTCTCGATCCGCATAACCGGGTCACGATGAGCAGCAATAGTGATTCTTCATTTCGACAGGCCCGCGAATTTCTGATCGAACAGCGCGCGCATTACTACCGCGCGCTGGCGGCATTGTGTGAGGATGGCAGCGCGGTTTTCGTGGGTGGCGAAAAAGCGGCCGATTCGGAACTTGGTATATACCTTGCCCTCGGTGGTCCTGAGAACGCGCCACCTGCCCTGTTCAAGCGCTTCAAACAACAGCAGGCAACGATTCACCGGGCCGCGAAAATGTTCAACTGGCGAGCTCCACCACCCTACGGCTGAGGCGGGAGTTCGATAAACCGGTCAGGTTTTATCCGGCAGCAATCGCGTGAGTCCCGGCAGACTGATCGCGGGATGCATACCCAGTGCCTTCAGGTCATCGACAACCGGGACCGGCAAAGCCTCCGCATCGATCTTCTGGTTTAGCACACCACCGATAATAACCGGCGGCGACAGGGACGCATCGTCGAGCAACCGTTTTAACTGGTTGGCGTACTCGAGCGCCATGCCGTTGTGGGTACTCAACAACAGGGCATCGACCGGTTGCGCCAGCAGTGCGGCCACCAGGTCGGATGGATTCTGCTCGGCGCCCAGGTAAACGACATCGGCCTCGGTTTCACTGAGCAACTGTGCCAGCGCCCCGGCGGCATGTTCGTGCACGTCGCTGGAGGCAACCAGGAAACGTTTCCCCTTGACCCGGGCTCGAAACGCGGCATCCGCAAACATCGGACGATGCGTCTCGATCACGTCCTGCGCCATAGCATACATATCGGTCAGGGTTGCTGGCTCGTTGGCCTGGTTTGCGGCAAAAAGCACCTCAAATTGCTGTGGACCGAGTTTTTTCAGCACGTAGAGCATTTGCAGCGGATTGTTGATATCGACACCCATGTCGGCCAGGCCCGACAGTGCATTCTGAAAGATCTCTTCCCCGTGGTGACAGACAGTCTCGGCAAAGGTTTCGGCCGCGGAGAAATCTATATGCGGGTAGAGACGCCGCGCGCTCGCCTCTACCTGGCGACCGAACAGTTGCGCTTCAATGATTTCATCGGCCGACGGAATCCTGATCGCTTCGGTCACCGGCAGCGGTAATACCGCGTGACCGCTGGGTGCATGCAGCTGAACCAGGATGTCCCACAACAGGTATTCCGCGGTGACAGCACGATTCTTATCGAATTCATGGCCAAAGGAAAGGGTATCCCCGTAGATCATTGAACCCACCTGCTCACCGCGATGGATATTGTGCAAGGCCAGTACCCAACCGGCGCGTTTTACCGGATCCCGGGTCAGGCCACCGATACAGTGCGTCAGGCGCGCACCGATGAGTTCTTCAACCAGGTAACGCTCCAGCAACGCCCAGGCCGCGACGGTAGAACAGTTCTGGAACAATGCGCCATAACCATCTTCCAGGTAGGAATGCAGCATCACTCCCTGCTCGCGAAACTGGCCTAGCAAGGCCATCGCCGTGTAAGTCTGGACAGCGGTCTCGGCTGTATCACGCCAGCCGGGTGCCTCAAAGGTAAAATACTGGGACAGGTTGCCGATCGTGGTACAGCCAATACGCAGCGCCTGCACTACGTTGCCAACCGAAGCCGGCTGCCCGATCATGAAATCCCCGAGGTGTGGCTGGATCGGTGCCGCCTGCGCGAGATTGCGCCAGTCTTCATCCTGTACCAGCATCGGCCCGGTTTCGGCCGCCGCCGCGGCACGCATCCCGGGGGGCAATCCCATGCGCCGATCGATTGCAAATCCGGCCCGATCGAGTCGATACCCTTTTAGCGCCAACTCCTGGTCGATTCTGACCAGCGCCTGCGTGGTCGCAGCAATATCATTCATACCAATATGCGCGTGGTACATGATGCGCTTATCCCGCATCGCCTGCTGCTTGTATTCCAACTCGGACTGAACACCGAACTTGTCCAGGAATGCAGATCGGCCGATAGTGATCTGCGCCGCCAGGTCAATTGCCTGCTGCCGTAAACGGTTGAAATCGGGCAGGCTGTCCAGTGCGGATTGCCTGACCCGCTCGACCGCTTTATCCATAACGGTTAAACGCCATCTGCCTGCAGGTAAGCTGCTACCCGTTTATCGGGGAGCCTGCGCAGCATCAGCCTGCCGCCTCCGGTTTGTCGCTCCAGGCTGCAAATTCGTTACCACTGGGTTCGCTAAAATGGAATCGGCGTCCACCCGGAAATTCAAATATCGGTTTTTCGATGCGCCCGCCCGCCTGTTCCACCTTTAACTGGGTGGCCTCGAGGTCATCGCTAAAAAATACCAGCAATGCGGCGCCGCTGAGCGTGCTTGAATAAAGTTCCGAGCGATAGAATCCACCATCCAGACCCTGGTCCGAGAAAGCACAGTAGTCCGGACCGAAATCCTCGAATCTCCAGCCGAATGCCTGCTCGAAAAAGTGTCTGGTGGCACCCAGGTCACGCGCCGGCAATTCGACATAGTTCAGTTTCTCATGCTGCTTCATACTGCCCCCTTGGTTTCTGCCTTGAGCCACACCGCGGTATCGTGATAAATCGCGCCGCCATTCGGTAAACCGGGCTCGGCAGACACCAGCGCGTTAACGCCCAGCCCTTCGATGAACGCGTGGTTGGGCCATATGCTCTCGATAATAACGACCCCGGGCTGCATACCGTCAAAGAATTTCGCGTGCAACAGGATGTCCGCGATGCGATTTCCGACCCTGACGAGACCACCATCCTCGATTTCGTAACGCGCGGCGTCGTCGGCCCGCAACATCAGGGTCGGCCTGTGTTCGGCTTTCTGCGAGGTCCGGGTTTCGGTGAAACTGGTGTTTAGAAACTGGCGCGCGGGTGCCGCGACCAGGCGAAAAGGATGCTCATTGTCGGTATCATTAGCCACCGGCATGTGATCCGGCAGTTCGGGCATCTGCTCGAAATCGGGACCTATACGGCTCCAGTCCGGTTTGAAATGAAAGCGTCGATCGGGCGTCTCGAAACCGTCCAGAAAATTACCGGTTTCAAATTCGGGGGCGCAGTCAACCCAGTGATCCCGGTACAGTGTCTGCTCGTCGGGAAGTCCGCTGAGCCTGAGACTCTCATCGATCAGCTCACGTGCTTCCTGCTGGAAGCCGGCGTGTTCGAAACCCAGTTGCTGCGCCAGCTGGCCCAGCACCCAGTGATTACTGCGACACTCGGCAAACGGTTTTACCAGTCCGCGCGTGACCTGCAGGTGCGTATGCCCCCCGGCCTGGTAAAAGTCATCGTGTTCGAGGAACATCGTTGCCGGCAGCACGATATCCGCCATCGCCGCCGTCTCGGTCATGAATTGCTCGTGCACGCAGGTAAACAGGTCATCGCGCGCAAAACCCTCGATAACCTTGCGGGTTTCGGGCGCGACCACGACGGGATTGGTATTTTGCACCAACAGTGCGGTCACCGGCGGGCCTCCCTGCAAATCCCGCGGATTTCCACACAGTACGTCGCCGATGCGCGACTGATCGAGAATCCGGGTACCAGCGTCCAGTACGTCCAGCCCCTTGATGACCGACTGGTCGATCGCGTAGAGGCCGCCGTTGGCATACAGCGCACCACCGCCCGGGTAGCGCCAGGCCCCGGTCAGGGCAGGCAAACAGCTTGCCGCGTGCATGTTTGCGGCCCCGTTGCGCGAGCGGGTAAAGCCGTAGCCGAGACGCAGGAAGCTGCGCTCGGTGCGGCCATAAAGCCGCGCAAATTCGATGATTTCCGCCGCATCGAGACCGGTAATCACGGCCGCCCAGTCGGGCGATCTCGACTGCAGGTGATCCTCGAGTTCCCGTGGCACGTCGCAAAACCGTTCCAGGTAATCCCGATCGACCAGGTCATCGGCAAAAAGCTGGTGCATGACCGCACAGGCCAGTGCGCCATCGGTACCGGGTCTCAGCATCAGGTGCTGGTCGGCTTTTTTGGCGGTCGCGGTGTAATAGGGATCGACGACGACCAGTTTGGCTTTGCGCTCGCGGCGGGCTTTCGCAACGTGATGCATGACGTTAACCTGGGTATAGACGGGATTACCGCCCCACATCACGATCAGGTCGCTCTGCGCCATGGTTCTCGGATCGGAACCGCGTTTTACCCCGGTACCGGCGAGCCATCCCGCATCGGCGAGCGTAATGCAAAAAGTCGAATGCTGGCGCGATGTTTTCAGCAGGTTACGAAACAGCTCGATACTGTCGCGCTGGATCAGGCCCATGGTCCCAGCATAGTGATAGGGCCACAGCGCTTCGTTGCCGTGTTTTTGCATGGCGCAAGCAAAGGCCTCGGCAACCTCGTCGAGCGCCTGCTCCCAGCTGATTGCCTCGAACGCCGACCGCCCCTCTCCTTTGCCACCGCGGCGACGCAGCGGCTGACCGATTCGCGCTGGATGATGAATACGCTCGGCATAGCGGGCCACCTTGGCGCAGACGACACCAGCGGTATAGGTATTGTCCCTGGCGCCAGCGACCCGACCGATAGTGTTGGCATCGAGCAGCTCGACCTCCAGTGCGCAGGTGCTGGGGCAGTCGTGGGGGCAGGTGGAATGGGCCCTCTGCGGATAGTTTACGGCCTTCATGCGACCCATTTTGCAAGATTGCCCGAATCTGCGCCAGCACTAGTCAATGTGCTTTTTTAATTCGTCTGACTAATGCTAGAATCGCTTCCCTTTGCAAATCAATAACCGGGGACCCCAATGAGCGGCAAAGACAATCGACATTTCAAGACACGCGAAGTACGTGCCGGGGTCAAGCCAGACCCGGTCACGGGCGCAATCCTGACACCAATCTACCAGACCACGACCTACGTCCAGGAATCTGTCGATCAATACCTCGAAAAAGGCTATTCCTACAGCCGTTCCGGTAATCCGACCGTGTCGGCACTGGAAGCGAAGATTACCGCGCTCGAAGGCGGTGTCGGCAGCCTCTGTTTCGCGACCGGCATGGCCGCCACCAGCTGTACCATCATCGGCATGGTCGGCACCGGCGAACACGTGATTCTGTCGGATGTTGTCTACGGCGGAACCCATCGCGTTACGACCAAGGTATTGAACCGCTGGGGACTGGAATGCAGCTTTGTCGATACCTCCGATCCTGCAAATGTGCAAAACGCAATCCGTGAAAATACTAAATTGATTTTTACCGAATCGCCGGCTAACCCGACACTCAAGCTAACCGATATCGCCGCCATTTCGGAAGTGGCGCAGGCGGCCGGGATTCCACACGTGGTCGATAATACTTTCCTGACGCCCTACTACCAGCGACCGCTCGAACTCGGTGCCGATATCAGCCTGCACAGCACCACCAAGTTCATGGAAGGCCACAACGTCAGCGTCGGCGGCTCGATTACCGCGGCTAACCAGGAACATCTCGAGCGAATCATGTTCGTGCGCAACTGCCTCGGCAGCAACATGACGCCGATGGTCGCGTTTTATACGCTGCAGGGTGTCAAAACCATGAGCACCCGGATCGAGGCGCAGTCGGCCAACGCGCTCAAGGTGGCCCAGTTCCTCGAAACCCATCCTAATGTCGATCGCGTCTGCTACCCCGGGCTCGAATCGTTCCCGCAAAAAGAACTCGCCGACCGCCAGGCCAGCGGCCACGGTTCGATGCTGTGGTTCGATGTTCACGGCGGGGTCGAATCGGGTAAAAAACTGATGGATACCCTGCAACTCTGGAGTCTCGCGGAAAACCTCGGGTCGGTCGAATCGCTGGTCACGCACTCGGTGACCATGACGCACGCCGATATGCCCAAGGAGGAGCGACTTGCCGCCGGTATTACCGATGGCCTGGTGCGCCTGTCGACGGGCCTAGAGTCACCCGAGGACCTGATTGCCGACCTGAAACAGGCGCTGGACGGACTCTAGGCACACAGCGCATGCTGATCACCAGCGTCGAAACCTTTGCCACCGAGTACGTAACGCTGGTGCGGGTACGCACCGATGATGGGGATGAGGGCTGGGGACAGGTATCTCCTTACAACGCGGATCTGACCGCCGAGGTTGTCCACCGCCAGGTCGCCTGCCACGTGCTCGGCAAGGATGCGGCCGACATAGACGCAATCACCACCATCGTGCTCGATCGCGAGCACAAGTTCCAGGGCACTTACCTTTACCGGGCTCTCTGCGGTGTTGATACTGCGTTGTGGGATATCCACGGCAAACGCGCGGGTAAAAGCGTTCAGCAGCTGTTGGGGGGAAATCGTTCCGAGTTTCCGGTTTACGCCTCCAGCATGAAGCGCGACATCACGCCGCAACAGGAAGCCGAGCGTATGCTCGCGTTACGCGACGAATTCGGCTATCACTCGTTCAAATTCCGTATTGCACAGGAATGCGGGCACGATATCGATCAATGGCCCGGGCGCACCGAGGAAATCGTCAAAACCATGCGCACTACCCTCGGCGACGATGTCACCCTGATGGTCGATGCGAATAGCGGTTATACCCCGACGAAAGCAATCGAGATCGGCCATCTGCTCGCAGATCACGGCATTAGCCATTACGAAGAACCCTGCCCTTACTGGGAGCTCGATTGGACCCGTGAAGTAAGCGCGGCACTCGATATCGATGTCACCGGGGGTGAACAGGACAACAACATGATCGTCTGGAAACAGATGATCGACCGCCATGCGGTTGATATCGTACAACCCGATATCTGCTACATGGGTGGTATAACCCGCACCCTGCAGGTTGCCAACTACGCCAAACAGGCCGGTATTCCCTGTACGCTGCATTCGGCGAATCTGAGCCTGGTTACCCTGTTTTCGATACACTTCATGGCGGCCATCGAAAATGCAGGCAAATATGTCGAATTCTCGATCGAAGGCAGTGACTACTACCCCTGGCAGGAAAACATTTTCAGCCCTGCTTTTGAAATCAGGGATGGCAACGTATTAATATCTGATAAACCCGGCTGGGGGATCGAAATCGATCCTGAATGGATTGCGCTCAGCGATTATCGGATCAGTTATAATGGCTCTCGATTCTAACCCTGATCACGGCAACCGAAACATGACGATTTATAATTCTGTACTTGAACTGATTGGCAACACCCCGATTCTGAAACTCAAGCAATTCGATACCGGGCCATGCGACCTGTTTATAAAAATGGAATCTGAAAATCCGGGTGGATCGATCAAGGACCGGATCGCGGTAACCATGATTGAAGCCGCCGAGGAAGAAGGCAAGATCCAGCCTGGCGGTACGATCATTGAAGCGACTGCCGGTAATACCGGCCTCGGCCTCGGGCTGGTTGCCGCACAAAAGGGTTACCAGCTAATCCTGGTGATTCCCGACAAAATGAGCCCTGACAAAATACGACATATACGCGCAATGGGCGTCGATGTGCGTTTGACCCGCTCGGACGTGCAAAAAGGCCACCCCGAGTACTACCAGGACTACGCCAAGCGTCTCGCCGCCGAGATCCCCAACTCTTACTTTATCGACCAGTTCTCCAACCCCAACAATCCAAAAACCCATCGGATTGATACCGGCCCGGAAATTCTGCGGCAAATGGATGGCAAGCTCGATGCAATGGTGGTCGGGGTAGGATCGAGCGGCACCGTGACCGGCCTCGGCTGGTATTTTCACGAACATGCGCCTGGTTGCGAAATGATCGTTGCCGACCCGGAAGGCTCTATTCTCGCCGAAACGATTAACACCGGTCATACGCCGAAGGCAGGTTCGTGGCTGGTCGAGGGTATCGGTGAAGATTTCATGCCGCCGATCTGCGATATCAGCCTGGTTAAGAAAGGTTATTCAATAAGCGATAAAGAAGCGTTTCAGACCCAGCGTGAGCTACTGCGAAAAGAAGGCATTATCGCGGGTTCGTCTACCGGCACCCTGCTTTCAGCTGCACTGCGCTACTGTCGCGAGCAAACCACGCCGAAGCGGGTCCTCACTTTTGCCTGCGACACCGGCAACAAGTACCTTAACAAGTCATTTAACGATTCCTGGCTTGCCGACCAGGGCCTGCTGGAGCGGGAAAGCCACGGTGACTTGCGGGATATTATTGCGCGGCCAATGGATAGCGGCGATGTCGTTACCGTCACCTCTGAAGACAACCTGCTCACGACTTATAAACGGATGCGCATGTTCGATGTGTCGCAACTGCCGGTTGTCGACAACGGGCATATCGTCGGATTAATCGACGAGTCCGATATTCTACTCGGCATCTACGAAGACGAGGATAACTTCCAGATGAAGGTTGCCGAGGTCATGGTAACCCGCCTCGAGACGGTCTCCCCGACCGCCAGCATCGCTGACATCGTCGCGCTGTTCAAGGAGGACAAGGTAGCGATCATCGCCGGGGACGATACCTTTTACGGCCTGATTACCCAGATCGACCTGATCAATCATCTGCGTAAAACCACACACTAGCCGGATCGACCCGGGACATCAAACGGCCCGTCATCGGGCCGTTTTGACTTCCATCAGAAAACATTATTAAATGCCGGGGCTCGCCCGGCTATTGAGATGAGCTAATCTAACAGAGATTCCCGCTATGGAAGTTCAGCGCCTGCACACCAGTCTCAGCTCCAAGATCATCATCCAGTTCAGCGTCGTGATTATCGCGGTGATCATATTGATCGCCCTTAATTTTGACGTCATTTACCCGTTTTACTTTGAAAACCAGCTGACCAATATCGGGATTGCGATCAATAGTGCGATCCTCGGCCTGCTGATTATTGGACTGGGCAATATTCTTTATAACCTGCTGCGCTATCGGAGCGAGGAGGCCACCCTCGCCGCTTTTGTCAACAATGTCGATTCGCTAAAACCTGATCTCATGGAGGGCCTGCCGTCCGATTCGGTTGTCGCCCGGCGCCACGTTACGATGCGCTCCATCCAGAAAGCCCACGGTGAAATCAACCATGGCGCGCTCGCCGCGATGCTTAACGCCGATGAAGCCACGCACTTCGGTTTAATTCGCTACATCAACAATATTTTAATCCTGACCGGTGTTTTCGGTACCATCGTTTCATTGTCGATTGCGCTGCTCGGTGCATCTGACCTGATCGACTCGGCCGATGCCAGCCTCGGCGGTATGGGACTGGTGATCTACGGCATGTCAACCGCGCTTTCAACCACCATTACCGCGATCGTGGCCTATGGCATATTCGGTTACTTCTACACGCGACTGAACGACGTGCAAACCCATTTTCTCAGCGGGGTCGAGCACCTGACCTCGGTCTACCTGCTGCCCCAGTACGTGCGTTCCGGCGACGACATCCTGCACAAGATGGGCGACCTGATTAAATCGGTCATCCACGCCACCGACAATTTGAAAAAGACCCAGCAGCTATACCATGAATCCGCCGTTACCCTGCAGCAGACTATCGATGCCAACCAATACCAAATCGACAACCTGAACCACGAGATGGAGGCCATCAAACACATACTGCGTGAAGGCTTTCGCCTGCCCTCCATCGACAGCGAGCGCTAGAGAAAGATGAATGCCGGCTTTCCATCTATCGGCGGCAGCCACGCAGGAATCGGCGGCGAAAATAGCTTCTGGCCGTCTTTCACCGACATCATGATGGTGATCACGATGATTTTCCTGATGGCGACCAGCCTGCTGGTGGTGCGCAACTGGCAGCTGGTCGCAGAACTGCAGGAAAGTATCGCGGCAGAACAAATAGCGTCACAGATGATCGAGTCGACAACGCAGGAAAACATAACGCTCGAAGAACGTCTTGCCAATGCCGAGCAGAGTAACTCTATCTTGCGTCTGCGACTGTTAAAGAAAGAAGAGGAGCTCGATCTTGCGCAGACCGCAATACGCGAGCAGGAAACCCGAATCGCCTCGATAGAGCTGCAGAATACCGAGTTGCAATTCACGGTGCAGCAATCCCAGTCACAGCTCGAAGCGGCTGGTCTCGAAATCGATGCCGCAACCGCGCAATCCCAGGCGCTGTCGCAACAGATTGCCGAATTGAATCAGCGGCTGTCACAGCAGCAACTGGAAAGCGATCAAACCCGGACACAGCTCGACAGCGCACGCCAGCAGATTGCCGGCCTTTCCGAATCCAGCACCCGTCAGCAGCAGAGCATCGCCCAGTTAACCCAGGAAAAGTTGTTACTGAACCAGGAAGTTGAATCCTATAACCAGCAGCTGTTGACGCTCAAAGGCGACTACGAAACGGTCAAATCCAAGTACCAGGAATTAATCAAGCCCGCGCGCACCGCCAGGGGCAAGTACATCGCCGAAGTCTATTACGTCAAGGGCGAATCCGGGAACGTAATCCGCTATCGACAGCCCGGCGACAAGAATTTCAGCCGGCTCAGCCTGGCCGAAGTCGAGGCCCGCCTGGACAGGTTGAAGCGCGAGCAGGGTGAGAATCTTTATGTCAAGATCATAATCCCC
>Ga0265303_10002839_pt1 | contig 10795 bp, 7 predicted proteins | sample Helome_2_FD_192494 | JGI IMG/M metagenome (GOLD analysis project Ga0265303, IMG submission 192494) | Marine sediment microbial communities from subtidal zone of North Sea - Hel_20160317 (Illumina Assembly) | ecosystem: Environmental > Aquatic > Marine > Subtidal zone > Sediment ...
CAGCCCGCGAATCCCCAGTGCGATCGGGATCAGACCGAGCAGACCCACGTATCGGGTATCGACCAGATCGCCGAGGCGGGCGATCAGCAACGCGGCACCGATGACGATAACGGTGGTGAGCAGAAAACCGGTCACGACCGGCAGCGGGCGCACTGCGGACATAGCCAGCAGCGCTGAGAGCATCAGCAGATTGTCGATATTGGTGGAGACGAACGCGGCCGCGGAGACCGCGACCAGCATCCACACCTCGGTCATGAGCCCGGTTTCGGTTCGAGGCCCAGACGCCAGAGGATGAACGCGTACTCGAGCGCCGTCTCCCGCAGCACCTCGAACCGACCCGCGGCGTCAAAGTGCCCGGCCTCCATGTTGGTGCGGAACAGCAGCAGATTCTCGTCAGTCTTGCGATCGCGCAGTCTGGCGACCCACTTGGCCGGCTCCCAGTACTGGACGCGCGAGTCATAGAGACCGGCCGTCACCAGGATGTCGGGATACGCCTGATCCCGGACCTGGTCATAGGGCGAGTACGACATCATGTATGCGTACTGAACGGGGTCCCGCGGATCGCCCCATTCGTCATACTCCGACGCTGTCAACGGGATGCTCTCGTCAAACATCGTGGTGATCGCGTCCACAAAGGGCACGTCGGCGACGATCACGCGATACAGCTCGGGGCGCGCGTTGGCGATCGCACCCATCAGCAAGCCACCCGCGCTGCCGCCGCGGGCGACCAGACCGTCGCGACGACTCCAGCCAGATTCGATCAGAAATTCGGAGGCGTCGATATAGTCGTTAAAGGTATTTTTCTTGGCCAGAACACGGCCCTGTTCGTACCAGTCCCGACCTAGCTCCTGACCACCACGGATATGGGCGATGGCGAACACGAATCCCCGATCCAGCAGGCTCAGACGGTTGGGATTGAACTCCGGATCATAGGACGAACCGTAAGCGCCATAGCCTGCGAGCAGCAGCGGATGGGTCGCGTCCGGCTGTATGCCCTCGGCGTGGAGCAGGGTGATCGGGATCTGGCGGCCGTCGCGAGCCGGCGCGAGCAACAACTCGGTCGCATAAGCTTGCGGATCGTAGCCGCCGGCGACTTCCTCGACCTTGAGCACGCGTTGTTTGCCGCTGTGCATGTCTTCGTCGATCAGCGTCTCCGGCGTGCGCAGAGAGCTGTATTCGTAGCGCAGCAGCGTGGTATCCACTTCCGGGTTCAGATCGAGGCTCATGGTGTAGGCGGGCTCCGGCGCCTCGAGCAGGCGGGAGCTCCCGTCGCGGCGATCAAATATGCGGATCTTTGACGACGCATCGCGGCGTTCGACGATGGCGATGTGATCGCGGAAGACGAGGAAGTCCTCGAGCAAAACGTCGTCGCGCGCCGGGAGGATCTCCGCCCATGCATCGAGATCCGTGCTTTGGGTCATCGGCACACGCATCAGTCGGGAATTGAGTGCGTGGAGGTTGGTGAGGATAAAGACCTCGTCACCGATGACTTCGACGTCGTGCTCGTGTCCGGGTCGCCGGGCCAACACCAGACGTGCCTCGGCATCGGGCGCATCGGCATCGATCACCCGATATTCGTCGCTCAGGCTGGTGCTGGCACCGATCACGATCCAGCGGCTGTCGCGACTCTTTTCAAGACTGACCGAAAAGGTGACATCGGTCTCTTCGTAGACCAGCACATCATTGGCGGGATCGTCTCCGAGCGGATGCCGGAACACTTTGTCCGGCCGCAGGGTCACGGGGTCCTGGGTGACGTAGAACAGCGTGCGGTTGTCGTTGGCCCAGGTGTAGGCACTCGCGGTACCGTCGATGCGATCTGGTAACCATTCACCGCTTGCGAGGTTACGCACGCGCAGGGTATAGATCTCGCGGCTGAGGTCGTCCTCGCCATAGGCCAGCAGCCGCCCATCCTCCGAGATGGTCAAGCCGTCGACAGTGAAGAATTCGTGCTCGCGCGCCAGCACATTGACGTCGAGGATGACCTCGTCTGCGGCATCTTCGGCGCCACGCCGGCGCAGATAGACCGGGTGCTCGTGGTCGGCTTCATAGCGCCACAGGTAATACCAGTCGCCGAGTCGGTAGGGAAAACCCGATTCTCGTTTGGGGATCCGAGCCTTGAGCTCTTGAAACAGCGTCTCACGCAGGGGGCCGGCGCGGCCCATGACCGCGTCGGCATAGGCATTCTCGGCGCTAAGATATTGCAGTACTTCCGGGTCGCGACGGTCATCGTCACGCAGCCAGTAAAATTCGTCGATACGAGTCTCGCCATGGGCGATGAGCTCGCGGGGCCGTTTCGTAGCAACGGGTGGCTGCGGCCAGTCCTCAGCCACGATGGCGCTGCTCGTCGCAGACGTTGCCGTGTGCGTGCAGCCGGCGAGGGCGGATAAACAGGCCAGCAGCGCCGGGACCCGAAACCGGCCGTGCGCCGTACTGCGGTCGCGCAACCACGCAGCGGCCGCGCGCGCCGATCTCCGTTGCGGGGAACATCGCAATGCCTATTGCTCTGCGGCCCGGTTGATCTCGCCGAGGATGTAGCCCGCGTCGTACACCTTCTCCAGGGCTTCGAGCATGATGGCCGGATGCACCGCGACGGCCCGGTTCAGATCCGGATCGTACCAGTAGGCTCCGGCGATAGAATGCCGATTGCCGTCAAACACCAGCCCCACGAGCCGTGCGTCCTTGTCGATCAACGGGCTCCCTGAGTTGCCACCGGTGATGTCGATCGTGGAGATGAAATTGAACGGCGTTTTCATATCCAGTTCGGACTTGCGTTTGAGCCAGCGCTCCGGCGCATCAAACGGCGGTTGTCCGGTATTGCGTTCGTAGAGACGGCCGAGATACGCGAAGGGCGGGATCTCACGACCCAGTTCATTCCAGCCTTCCACCGCGCCATAGCTGACACGCAGCGTGAACGTTGCGTCGGGATAAGTCGCTGTGCCGTAGACCGCAAAGCGTGCCCAGGCGATCTGCTCATAGGCCTGGTCGATAGGGGCTTCGTAGGTCTCTTCGAAGCGTTTGCGCAGGGCCCGCGCCTGAGGATCTATCGCCCGGGCGAGGCGGATCATCGGGTCTTCCGATGCGTCAATCGCCTCCAGACCGCCTTCCCATAATTCCTTGCGCACTGCCGGGTCCGCCAGACCCGATCCGTCGACCAGCTTACCGGCGAGCCCGGCCGGCGACTCGTTGCCGAGGATCTTGTGCACCATGGGATCGTCGGGCCCGAGCAGTTCGCGCATCTTGTCCAGCGAATAGCCCAGCTGCAGCTGTTCGAGCCGGGGATGGATCGGCGTCGCGGCAAACAGGGTTTGCTCGAGTCGCGGCAGCGCGGTCTCACGGAATTCCCGCAGACGCTCGTCGCTGGGTTTCACACGCTCTGCCGCACCGCGTACGAGGACGCGGGCATAGTCGAACAGGCGCCCGGAGAATGCCGCGCCCGCTTCGATAAACAGATATTGGTAGCGGAACGGCAGATATTCGACGATCGCGCGATCGATACGTGACCAGGGATCGCCCAATTCACCCGCCAGCACCGGGTCCGCGGCCACCGCCGCGCGGAACACGGCCTCATTGGCGCGTTTCTCGGTCATCAAGCGGTCGTCGAGCAGGGCTGCCAGCTCGTTGCGGCGGACCTTGATCCCGTTCTCGATCCGGACCAGAGGATTCTGCACATCGCGTGAGGCTTTTTCGTCGAGCGTGGCGAACTGGATATAGCGCCCGCGCAGTTCCACGTTACGTAACAACCAGTCAGGCACGATCACGTTGCGCAACAGTTCGAGCTGGGCCACGGTCAGCAGACGCTGGGTGCTCCCTGGATGCCCGGAGACAAACACCGCTTCGCCGGCATCGGCTCCCTGTGCTCGCCAGCGCAGGAAATCGGGGGTGCGCGCCGGTTTGTCGTCGTCGTCATAGACACGGAGGAAGGCGGCATCGAGACACCAGCGCGGGAAATTGAAATTGTCCGGATCGCCACCGAAGGCGCCGATCCCGGCTTCGGGCGCGAATACCAGACGCGCGTCGCTATAACGACGATAGGCATAGATAAAATACTGTCCGCCGTTGTAGAGCGAGACCGCCTCGCATGACAGCCTGGCGTCCGCATCGGCTTCGCAGGCCTGTTCCAGACGTGTCAGCGTCTGCTTGCGGACCTCGTTGGCCCTTGCCTCGTCGAGTCCCTCGATAGCGCGGGCCACCTGCCCGGTGATATCACGCGTCTCCATCAGCACAGAGACCTGCTGGGTCGAGCAGCGACGCTCGTCGCCGGGATGACGCGCCACCATGCCGTCGCGCCAGACGTTTTCTTCGGCGCTCGTATGCTCCGCCAGGCAACTGAACAGACAATGTCGATTGGTCAGGATCAGGCCGCTGTCAGACGCGAACGAACCGCTGCAGCCGTTCTCGAGCCGCACCGTTGACCGGCGGACCCGGTCCAGCCATGTCTGGTCGATCTCGACGCCGTATTTGGCTTCCACCGCCGCGGCGGGGAAGTTCTCCAGCGTCCACATGCCTTCATCGGCGAGCGCGGGCAGCGCCAGTAACGCAAACAAGACACCTGTTGATTTCACCCGGACCTCCTTGCCCGAAACAGAACACCCTATTAGGGCGGCGAATTATCCCCAACCCGGGGCGCAACCACCAGCGATGCGGCGATGCACTCTCTCGTCCGCGCGCGGCCTCCACGAAAGCCTCGGGCGGAAAATACTTTAAGATTTATTTAACAGATACTTATGATCGATAATTAATTCGTTTTCTATCTAGTTATCCGCCCCGGTCGTCGCGCCGTCGGCCCGTGCCTCCAGATCCGCGCCGGTGCCGAGAGTGCCGTGAGCGTTGGCCACGACCTCGATCTTCAGATCGAGCGCGCGCAGCCCCTGGTAGAAGCCGTCAAACATCTCGTTCGCCGGAAACGAAGGCCCACTGGCCGGCAGGTTGAACACATCGGCGCCGTAGAGGAGTTTCTCCCGCGGCAGATAGACCACGTAATAGTCCTCGGCGTGGGCGTTGGGCAGACGATAGACCTCGACCCGGCGTCGGCCCTCTTTAAACGTATGTCGATCGCCGATCGCGAGATAGGCCGGTTCGACCGCAGGCTGCATCGGCCGTTCTGCGTTGGCGGCCAGATAACGACGTCCATTGACCAGGGCGGTGAGGTATGCGCGGTTACGCTCGCTGCTGACCACGGTAGCTCCCGTGGCGGACAAGGCATCGACGCCGTCGGTATGGTCGCTGTGATGGTGCGTCATCACTGCATAGCGCAGAGGCTTGCCCTCGGTCAGGGCGTCGAGCTGCGCCAGATCCGACCGGACCAGCGCGGGACCACCACCGGCATCGACTGAAATCAGATACTCGCCCATATCGATATAGAGGTTCTGATAAGCGCCATTGCCCAGATAGACGCCCTTGGCCAGCTCGCGCAATGCACTCGCCGCTGGCGCCGGCGGGAGCAGCTCGACATACCCGATCGGCACCGCAAAGCGGCCCTCCAGGTCCGGTGCGAGATCGACTTCGGCGGTGCGGAAATCGACCGTCTTCTGGCCACCGATCTGCTGCCAGCGGCGCATCGGGAACGGGATGCCGTCCACGTCCTCGTAGTCGGAGAAATAGCTCTCGGCGATGGCGTCACCGACGACCTGATCGGGGGCCAGGATGTCGTAACGAGAGATCAGACCAGTTTCCCGGGCCACATGGACCATATAGAGATTGCCGTTGTCCCAGGCGAGCGACAGCACGTCGTTGAGCTGACCATCGATCGTCGAGGTGCCGGCCAGCGTCACCGAGCGAGAACGTTGGTAGAGCTTTAACGCCAGCAGCGGAGGCACGATGCGCTGAATAAAGTGCTGGCGCAGATCCGGCGCATTGGGCGCCTCGGTCCAGGTCTCCCGCACCAGATCCAGGTTGTAGGTCTTGCCGTCGCGGATAATCAGGCCATTGGCAAAGACCGGGCCGCGGAATTCGCCCCGGAACTGGTCACCGGCAAGGTCCAGCAGATAGGTACTCTCGCTACCCTCGAGCTCATCGAACGGCGGTCCCGGCACGCGGCTCTGATAGCGCTGGTAGATCGTGCCTTCAGTTTTTAAATAGATGGTCTTGAGCGCCTGCAGCCGGTCTGCACCCCCATAGGCGCTGATGGTGCGCTGGATCACCGGCTGTGCGCCCGCGTAAGCGCTGAGAAAAACGTCGGCCGCCAGCGAGCCGGTCCATCCCAGGCTCGCCAGGCCCAGCCAGGGCAGGAGATGGATGCCGCGCGAGTGAGTGCGCCCAGGGGTGCTCAATCTTGTTTTGACCATCATAGGTTCCTCGTGTGATCCCGTTCCCGATGGGGCTCTTACTTTGGTGACTGTGCTGACGACCAGTGGTTCATCCTTTGCGTGCCCCGAAGTCGCCGTGTCGGCCCTCACCGGCGGCGAATCGTTGAGCGCCTGCGATCCCCTCGGCCTTGATCACCTTGAGGCTGTTCCAGAATTCCTCCTCCAGCGCGCGGCCTGATTCGAGCCCGGCCTGATTGATCGCCGACCCGCGGTCGGCGCGCAGACAAGCCTGGGGGAACGCGGCCAGTTCCCGTGCTACCTCGACCGCTGCCCGCCGCGCATCGCCTTTGTCTACGATGCGCTCGCACAGACCGATCCGCGCACACTCGTCGGCGTCGACCCGCCGCCCGGTGAGGATCAACTCCATGGCCCGACCCGAACCGACCAGACGCGGCAGCCGCACCGTGCCGCCGTCGATCAGCGGTACACCCCAGCGGCGGCAAAACACCCCCATATAGGCGTCACTGGCCATGATGCGGAAATCGCACCAGAGCGCCAGCTCCATACCGCCGGCCACAGCAGCGCCGTTGATCGCGGCGATCACCGGTTTGCTCAGGCTGAGCCGGGTCGGACCCATGGGGCCGAGCGGTGGCGCGCCATCCTCGACGCCGAAATGCAGCTCGCTCAGCCATTGGTCCGCGCCAGCGGCGATGGTGCCGAGATCAAAGCCGCCGCAGAAGGCCTCACCGGCACCGGTCAAAACTGCCACACGCGCATCCGGGTCGGACTCGAAATCGACAAAGGCGTCGTACAGGGCACGCGCCGTGGCTGGATCGACCGCATTCCTGACTTCCGGGCGCTCGATCGTGACGATCGTTACCGCGCCATCGCGATGGATATCGATGCTCATGGGAACCGTCCCCCGGCTGTTGTCGCTTGCCGGATAGTAGCACCGGGCTCGCCGGCGGAGGGTCGCTAGGCAAAAGCCCGCTGCATCGCTAAAATCACCCTGGTTGCGCCGCTCGGGGATGGATCCCGCGTAATGGCGATAGAGCTATCCCGGTCCGCCGACCGGCTCGTCCCCGACCTCAGCATAAGGAACCCAGACCCAATGCAGATCAGGTTGAAACGGGGCCTCGATCTTCCGCTCGAGGGTGAACCGGAACAGGTCATCCATAACGCCCCGAGCGTGCCTCGCGTCGCGGTGATGGGCCGCTCCTTTGTCGGTCTGAAACCCGCCATGCTCGTCGAGGAGGGCGATCGTGTGCGACTCGGCCAGCCCTTGTTCTCCGACAAGAACAACCCCCGAGTCTCGATCGTTGCGCCAGGCGGCGGCACGATAAAGGCAATCCATCGAGGCGCGCGCCGCGTGCTGCAGTCGATCATCATCGATCTGGACGAGCATGAGGAGGGCCGCGAGTTCAAAATCTGGCCGCAAGAGCGGCTGACGTCTCTGGCGCGAGAGGAGGTCATCGAGCAGCTGCTGGATGCCGGTCTGTGGACTGCGTTACGCACGCGACCCTACAGCAAGATTGCAGACCCGGACACGACCCCGTCGGCGATCTTTGTCAACGCGATGGACACCAATCCACTCGCGGCGAATCCCGAAGTCGTGATCGCGGACGCGCATCAGGATTTCCTCGATGGTCTCGATGTGGTCTCGCGCCTGCCCGCAGGGCCGGTGTATGTCTGTTGCGCCCCGGACGCCAACGTGCCGGTACCGGAGCGGGAGGGCTTTACCCGGACCGAGTTTGCCGGTCCCCATCCGGCCGGGCTGGTCGGCACCCATATCCACTTCCTGCATCCGGTCGGCGCTCGCCGCCACGTCTGGCATCTCAATTATCAGGATGTGATCGCGATCGGCCGCCTGTTCACCAGCGGCCGGCTGAATACCGAGCGCGTCATTGCCCTGGCCGGCCCGCCGGTGCTCAAGCCGCGTCTGCTGCGCACGCGCATGGGCGCCCACGTCCGCACATTGCTCGACGGCGAGCTGGAAGACGTGATCGTCCGACCCTTGTCCGGATCGGTTTTATCGGGTTATCGAGCCTCCGGCTGGGCCGGTTATCTGGGCCGCTACCATCTGCAGATCTCGGTGATCAAGGAAGCCCAGGGACGTGAATTCCTCGGCTGGATCCGGCCCGGTCCGGAAAAGTTCTCGGTGACCAACGTGTTTATCTCCAGCCTGTGGCGTGGCCGCAAAATGGATCTGAACACATCGCAGAACGGCAGCCCGCGCGCGATGGTGCCGATCGGATCGTACGAGCGGGTGATGCCGCTGGATATCCTGCCGACCCAGCTGCTGCGTGCCATCCTCGTGCGTGATACCGACAGCGCGCAAAAGCTCGGCGCGCTGGAACTGGACGAAGAAGATCTGGCGCTGTGCACCTTCGTGTGCCCCGGCAAACATGATTTTGGTCCGCTGTTGCGCGAGAGCCTGGACCAGATCGAGAAGGAAGGCTGATGGGTCTGCGCAAGATACTCGACGATCTCGAACCGCTGTTTAGCAAGGGCGGACGCCTGCATCGTTTCGAGGCGCTTTACGAGATGGTCGACACCATCTTCTACTCGCCCGCGGACCGGACCCGCAGCGCGCCCCATCTGCGTGACGGCATCGACCTCAAACGGGTGATGATCTACGTGTTCCTGGCGGCCATGCCGGTCGCCATCATGGGCATGTACAACATCGGTCTGCAGGCGAATACCGCGCTGCAGACGATGGGTTTGAGCGGGATCGGCGGCTGGCGTGGCGACATCCTCGCGATGCTCGGCATCGGCTATGACCCCGACAGCATCGGCGCCTGTTTCTGGCAGGGTTTCCTCTACTTCTTCCCGGCCTATGTGGTGACCATGGTCGTCGGCGGATTCTGGGAAGTGCTGTTCGCCATCACCCGCAACCACGAAGTCAACGAAGGATTCTTCGTCACCTCCCTGCTCTACGCGCTGGTATTGCCGCCGACGGTCCCCTTGTGGCAGGTGGGGATGGGTATCAGTTTCGGCGTGGTAATCGGCAAGGAGGTTTTCGGCGGCACCGGCAAGAATTTCCTCAACCCCGCCCTGGTCGGACGTGCCTTTTTGTTTTTCGCCTACCCGGCGCAGAATTCCGGCGATGCGGTGTGGACCGCGGTCGACGGGTTTAGCGGCGCCACGCCGTTGGCGCTGGCCTATGAGGGCGGGGTCGACGCGATCATGGCCGCCGGCGTGAGCTGGAACGATGCCTTCTACGGCCTGATCCAGGGCACGATCGGCGCCGAGTCGACAATCGCCTGTCTGATCGGCGCCTTCTTTCTGCTCTACACCCGTGTCGCCTCGTGGCGGATCATGCTCGGCTGCGTGATTGGCCTGGCGGCGATGAGCCTGCTGTTCAACACCATCGGCAGCGACACCAATCCAATGTTCGCATTGCCGTGGCACTGGCATTTCGTGCTTGGCGGCTTCGCTTTCGGTGCCATCTACATGGCCACGGATCCGGTGTCGGCCTCCATGACCTCGACCGGCAAGCTCTACTATGGCGCCTTGATCGGGGTGATGTGCGCACTGATCCGGGTGGTCAACCCGGCTTATCCCGAGGGCATGATGCTGGCTATCCTGTTTGGCAACGTGCTGGCTCCGCTGATCGATTATTTTGTCGTCCAGGCCAACATCCGCAGGAGGCAGAAGCGTCATGCCTGATGCAGGGTCCAACAAAGGCTGGTTCGCAAGCCTGCCCAACGACAGTGTGCTCAAGACGGTGATTGTCGCCACCGTGTTGTGTCTGATCTGCTCGGTGGTCGTCTCGGCCACCGCGGTGGGGCTGCGGCCGCTGCAACAGCGCAACGCGATCCTGGCGATGAAACAGGAGATCCTGCGCGTGGCCGGCCTGGACGATCCGTCGCGGACCGTGGAAGAGTCCTTCTCCCGGATCGAGACCCGGATCATTGATCTGTCTACCGGACAGATCGCCGCGGACATCGATCCCGAGACTTTCGATTTCCAGAAGGCCGCCCGCGACCCCGAAACCAGCGAGGCGATACCCGCCGGCCAGGACATCGCCAGCCTCAGCCGGCGGCCACTTTACGCGCCGGTCTACGTAGTCCGGGGCGACGCCGGGCCGAGCATGATCATCCTGCCGGTGAGCGGCTATGGCTTGTGGTCGACGATGTACGGTTTTCTGGCCCTGGAGACGGATGGCACCACCGTGGCGGGTATCACGTTTTATCAGGATGCCGAGACGCCGGGACTCGGCGCGGAGATCAACAACCCGCGTTGGCAGCGCGTCTGGGAGGGCAAGAAGGTCTATGGCCCCGACGGGCAGGTCGCGCTACGCGTGGTCAAGGGCACGGTCAATCCGGGCGCTGCAGGCGCCGAGTATCAGGTCGACGGCTTGTCCGGCGCCACGCTGACCGCAAACGGCGTAAGCCATATGATCGATTTCTGGATGGGCGAGCAGGGGTTCGGGCCGTTTCTGCAGCGCGTGCGCGATGAAGGGGGTGTGACATGAGCGACTCGGGCAGAAAAATACTGATGTCGCCGGTGATCGACAACAACCCCATCACCTTGCAGGTGCTGGGCAT
>Ga0265303_10002841_pt1 | contig 10792 bp, 9 predicted proteins | sample Helome_2_FD_192494 | JGI IMG/M metagenome (GOLD analysis project Ga0265303, IMG submission 192494) | Marine sediment microbial communities from subtidal zone of North Sea - Hel_20160317 (Illumina Assembly) | ecosystem: Environmental > Aquatic > Marine > Subtidal zone > Sediment ...
GACGTCCCTAATCTTCGTTCCACAGGCTTGCTCGAAAAAGCAATGTAAGACCGACCGGGCACCGTGGCCCGGACAAAAGACGGATAGCCGCCTGCTTCCTAACAGTTTCCTTCGTGCAGCCTGCCTGCCGGTGATGGTACGCTCATGTTCGATAATTGCGTGTGCGTGGAGGCAGCGATGGTAACGGCAATTGTATTGATCAGTGCGGAAACCAACCGGATTCCGGATCTGGCGGGTCAGATCGCAGAAATGGATGGCGTGCAGGAAGTCTTTTCAGTCGCCGGTCGCCACGATCTGGTCGCCATCGTCAAAGTCCAGAAAAACGAAGATCTGGCCGAGGTCATTAGTCATCGCATGCGCCGCCTCGAGGGCATCGTCGCAACCGAGACGATGATCGCTTTTAGAGCGTATTCCAAACAAGAACTCGAAGCAGGCTTCGAGCTCGGTCTCGATTGAATAGTAACTTTCGGCTCAAGGTGAATTAAGGCATGGCACTTCGGAACACATCGACGAATTGGGGCGCGCTCGCTAAAACACTGCACTGGCTAATCGCGATTGGAATTTTCTGGATAATCTGGCTCGGATTCGAGCAGGCGGACATGGAGCGCGGGCCAGAAAAGCTCGCGGCACGCATGACACACGGATCGTGGGCATTGCTGGTCTTGACGTTAATGACGGTTCGCATAGTTTGGCGGCTGATGAACGAAACGCCAGCGCATCCGGACGACATGCCTGGTTGGCAGCGTGTTACCGAATCGATCACACATTGGGCAATTTACATTGCGGTATTCACGCAGCTGATCGCCGGTTCAATGACAATGGCGACCGGCGGGTATCCGCTACCGTTTTTCGGTATTTTTAGCCTGCCAATACCAGTCGCGGAAGATGAAGATGCACATCACTTCTGGGAAGAGGTGCACGAGTTCACGTGGAAACCGCTCGCCGCACTGATCCTGCTGCACGTCATCGCGGCGTTGTATAACCATTTTGTGCAGAAAAATGACGTTTTGCGCCGCATGACGGTTGGCGCCACCGATTGATATGTCCTCGGTCGACGTCCTCATCTGTGACGCTGTAAGGACGCCGATTGGCCGTTACGGTGGCGCACTGTCGTCAGTGCGGGCCGATGACCTTGGTGCGATTCCGCTCAACGCGCTCATCGAGCGCAATGCCAGTCTCGATCCCGATTCAATTGAAGACATCGCTTACGGTTGCGCGAATCAGGCGGGCGAAGACAATCGAAACGTCGCGCGCATGTCATCGCTGCTGGCCGGCTTGCCCGTCTCGGTCCCTGCCGTGACGGTCAATCGCCTATGCGGCTCCGGCATGAATGCAATTGGCAACATCACTGACGCGATTAGTGCCGGCGGCATCAGTGTAGCTATCGCGGGTGGTGTCGAATCGATGTCACGCGCACCTTTTGTGATGCCGAAGCAAACCACGGCTTATGGCCGCAAGGCGGAGATATACGACACGACCTTGGGCTGGCGCTTCATTAACAAAGCGCTCGAAAAACAATATGGGGTCGACTCAATGGCGGAGACCGCCGAAAATGTTGCCGATGAATTCGGCATTTCGCGAGACGATCAGGATCAATTCGCACTGCGCAGCCAGCTTCGGGCCGAGGCGGCGTCCGGTAATGGGCGATTTGATGATGAAATCGTCACAGTCACCGTGCCTCAACGTCGTGGCGACAATTTGAGCGTCCATCGGGACGAACATCCACGATTCGGCTCGACCATCGAAGGGTTGGCAAAATTGCGACCGATTGTTCGCGCGGACGGAACGATCACCGCGGGAAACGCTTCCGGTATAAACGATGGTGCTTGCGCGGTATTGCTTGCGAACGAGTCGGCCGCGAAAAAACAGGGTCTCGAAGCAATCGCGCGTGTTGTTGCGTGGGCCATCGCGGGCGTTGAGCCGCGTATTATGGGCATCGGTCCGGCGCCGGCATCGAAAAAAGTCCTGCGGTTGGCCAGGCTCTCAATGGATGACATGGATGTCGTCGAATTAAATGAGGCGTTCGCCGCCCAGGGTCTCGCTACGCTGCGAGAGCTTGGTGTGAGTGACGACGCAGATCACGTCAACCCCAATGGTGGAGCGATCGCGCTTGGGCATCCGCTCGGCATGTCCGGCGCAAGACTCGTCACAACCGCGGCGTACCAGTTGCGGCGCACGGATGGCCGCTACGCACTGTGCACAATGTGCATCGGCGTCGGCCAGGGAATCGCAATGATTATTGAACGCGTGTAGTTCTTGCCGATGAAGAAACCGCCACCGAGCTACGAAACACCAGAACTGCGTGCGTTCGCCGAAGTCATTCGCGGTCGACGAACAATAAATTTGTTTCTGCAAACGAAAATCCCGGAAAAACTCGTGCATGACGCGATCGAAGCGTCAACCTGGGCGCCAAATCATCATGTTACCGAGCCATGGCGCTACTATCTTCTCGGTACACAAACGATCGAACGCTGTCTGGATCTTTGCCGCGATATCGTCACTGAAAAAAAAGGCCAATCGGCGGGAGAGTTCAAACGTCAGAGCTGGTCGGAGAAGCCCGGCTGGCTCGTCGTTACGTGTCAGCGCTCCGACGATCAACTGCGCCAGCAGGAAGACTATGCCGCGTGCAGCGCTGCAGTTCAGACTCTGCTGCTATATCTGTGGCGCGCTGACGTCGGTTCGAAGTGGACGACCGGGGCAATTACGCGTGACCCTCGCTTCGCGGAAATCGTCGGCTTCGACCCTGCGGAGGAGTTCGTTGTCGGTCTCATCTGGTACGGCTACCCAAAAGTAACGCCGACGCAATCCCGCATCGCGCCGGGCGAAGTCCTCAAAAAACGCCCCTAAACGACGGTTGTCGCCACTGTGCCCAAAATAATGTCGTATTAGGGTAAATACGTAGTTGCGAATCATTCTCATTTAGATTAGTGTTTGGCGTGAACAGCTTCTTTGTCTGAGGGAACAGCAATGAATTTGGCGGTTTTGGGGCGCTGCACGGCAGCCATAGTCATGTCAGTTATGTCGGTATGGCCCGGATTCGTGTCGGCGCAAGCCGTGAATGAATCTGAGGTTGAGGCCGCGATTGAGCCTATCGATGTCGTGACGATTATCGGCCGCGCCACCGATACCGCCGACGTTCCGGGATCGGCGCACATCATCGATGCCGAAGTCCTGGCGGCGTTTAATCAATCCGACATCCTGCGGGTTCTGCGTGCGGTGCCCGGTGTTTACGTGCAGGAAGAAGAGGGCTTTGGACTGCGGCCAAATATCGGAATTCGCGGGTCTGGTCTCGATCGCAGCGCACGCATTGCATTGCTGGAAGATGGAGTCTTGATTGCGCCCGCGCCATACGCTGCATCGTCCGCTTACTATTTCCCGACGCAGCGACGCATGCACGCGATTGAGGTTCTGAAAGGTCCGGCCGCCGTAGCCGTTGGACCGCGCACGACCGGCGGTGCAATCAATTTGATTTCGACGCCGATCCCGAATGACAAAAGTCTGAACGCGGATATTCGAGTTGGTGAAAACTCTGCCCTCGACGCTCACCTCAACGCCGGCCATCGTGGCGAGCGCGTGAGCTGGCTCATCGAAACGGTGCAGGCGTCAAGCGACGGTTTTAAAACAATCGATGCGCCGGCGACAGAGAATACCGGATTCGACCTGGAAGATTATGTCGGTAAATTGCAGATCGACAGCGATGCAAGTAGTCGCGTCTATCAGAGTTTGCGTTTGAAAATCGGATTCAATGACCAGGATTCGGATGCCACCTATCTCGGGTTAACACGTGCGGACTTTGAAATCGATCCATACCGTCGTTACGCCGCATCCGCGAACGACGAATTCACTGGTGAGCACAAACAGATTCAGGCGACCTACGTTGTCGACCCCGGAAAGCTGTGGCGTGGTGAGGTGACCACGTATAAAAACGACTTCGACCGTAATTGGTATAAGTTGCAATCAGTCGCCGGAAGTAGCTTAAGCGGCGTGTTGGACGATCCGTCGACTTTTGCCGATGAGTACGCATACCTTACCGGCATAAGCAGTCCGGACGATTCCCTGCAAGTACGGGCGAACAATCGCAGTTATTATTCAAAAGGGATTCAGGGTCGTATCGAATGGAATCTCGCCTTCGCTGACACGGAAGTACTGTTGAATACGGGTTTTCGCATCCACGAGGATCAGGAGGATCGGTTTCAACATCAGGATGGTTATCGAATGCAGGATGGCCTGCTGGTATTGACCAGCCAAGGCGACCCGGGCTCGCAAAGCAATCGCGTATCAACTGCAAACGCCCACTCGATATTCGTCGACGCAAAGGTCTACGCGGGCCGCTGGGTGCTGACACCAGGGATTCGTTACGAAGACATCGACCTTGAGCGGCTGGATTTTTCAACCGCTGATCCCGCTCGTGCAAACGGCCCATCCCGCATCCGCGATGATTCACAGTCTGAAGTAATACCCGGATTTGGTGCCTTGTATCGTCTGAACGACGACTGGCGACTATTGGCTGGTATACACAAAGGTTATAACCCGCCTGCAGCGGGCAGTTCGGCAGATGCGGAGACGAGTGTTAACGTCGAGCTCGGTACGCGCTTCGATAACGACGCTTTTCATATGGAAGGCATCTACTTCGTCAACGACTACGACAATCTTGTTGGAACCGTCACGGAGTCAACAGGCGGCGGTGGCCAGATAGGTGATCAATTTGACGGCGGCGAAGCTGTAGTGAGCGGTGTCGAACTCAGCGTTGGCAGTGAGCTCGCATTTCGCACACTCAGGTTGCCATTCGATCTTCGTTATACGTGGACGATGGAAGCGGAATTTGAGAATGCGTTCGAGTCCGATTTCGATCCATGGGGCGACGTGCAAGCTGGCGACGAATTACCCTACATTCCAGAGCACCAGCTACGTGCAACGGCCGGCATTGATATGGATCGTTTTCGCGTCAATCTGGGTGCGAGCTATGTCGATAAAATGCGCACTGTGGCGGCCCAAGGAGGATTCGGTCCGGATACGACGATCGATTCTCATATTGTCTGGGACATTGTCGGTACCTGGGACTTTGCATCAAGCGTATCGGCGTACATTAAGATCGACAATTTGTTCGATGAGGCCTACGTTGCGTCGACGCGGCCTGCGGGTCTGCGGCCCGGCTTGCCAAGAACAGCCTACTTAGGCATCCAATATTCTTTGTAGCGTTGCCTCGGCTTTGCAATCAGACGCAAGTCCTGCGATCAGTCTCTAGCGAGTTCGTCGGGATGGTGCACCAGCGGACCTGGTGCGATTAGCGGTCGCAGCAGAAAAATGACGGCAACGGTTGCGCCAACAGCCCCCATGATCAGAACGGAATTCCTGATGCTCCCGTCATAAATGCTGGCGGCAATCAGTGCGCCGGCGGCTCCGACTATGTTTTGCAAGGTACCTATTATCGAGGACGCAACGCCAGCAATTTTTGGCAACGGATCGAGTGCCAGCACGGTGCCGTTCGAAACGACGATTGCGATCGTAAACATAAACATGCAGACGCATAGCCACACCCACCAGAACGGCGCGCTGTCGAGCCAGGCAATTAACAGCAGTTGAGCCCCAGACAGGCCAATCAGCGCGACGCCAAGTGCGATAAGCGATATCTGACTGAGACGAGTAACCAACCAGCGATTCAGCGCCGAACCAACAAGAATCGAGACACCAGCGAACGCAAAGATAATTCCGTACTGTTGCACCGAAAAACGGTAGATTTCGACCGTCAACGCCGCCGAGATTGCGATGATCGACATGTAGCCGGCGGGCGGCACAATGACCAGCAGCAACCCGAAAATGCTCTGTCGATGAGAAAAGAATTCCCGAAAGCTCATTTGCAGCTGGCGCAACGGATGGCCTTCGGCGTTAGGCACATGGGTCTCGGCAAGGTTGGCGCGTATCGCAAACAGCATCAGCAATGCGAATATCGCGATAACAACAAACGGCGCGCGCCAGCCCCATTGTATGATCAGCAGCGCACCAATACTCGGCGCAATAACCGGTGCCGCCGTGAAAATCATCGCCATCAAGGACATCAAGCGTGCCGCCGCAATCCCGGACGCAACGTCGCGAACGATAGCGCGTGACAAAACTATCGCCGATGCGGCGCCAAAGCCCTGCACAAACCGCGCAACAAGAATGAGCCCAATATTGTTTGAGGCTGCGGCAACGACGGCCGCGACCGAAAATATCGACATGCCAACGTACAACACCGGCATGCGGCCCATGCGATCGGAAAGCAATCCCGACGGGATCTGACCAAGCGCCATGCCGGCCATAAAAACGCCAACGATTTGCTGTGCTTTCGGCAAGCTGGTCGCCAGCGCGTCGACCATGGCCGGTATGGCCGGCAGGCTGATGTCCACCGTCATAGCCGCAATACCGGTCATTAATCCAAGCGTAACGACAAAGCTACGCTTTTCGATCAGATGTTCGTTCAACGCATGTTCGCTTCGATGATTATCCGCGACGGGAATGACACGGCAAGCGACGCAGAATAGAGTGCTGACGAAGTCGAGTAAAGCGGACCTAACTCACGGCAAGACCGGCAACCAACAAAGTGTCGAGCGGGTTTGTGCCCATCCAGTACGCCAGGTCGCGCGGGTGCTCGACGTTCCAGATCGCAATATCGGCGCGTTTGCCCGTCTCGAGTGTGCCGCGGTCCTCAAGCATTCCGAGCGCTTTCGCCGCCTCGCGCGTTGTACCGGCAAGACATTCTTCCGGCGTCAGACCGAATAGGCGGCTGCCCAGGGCCATCGCATAGGACAGCGAACACAGCGGTGACGTACCGGGATTGCAGTCCGTTGCCAAGGCGATAGGCACTGCGTGATCACGCAGTGCATCGACCGGAGGTTTTTGGGTCTCGTTCAGTGTCAAGAATGCGCCGGGCAACAATACGGCAGTGGTCCCGGCTTCGGCCAACGCGCGCACACCTCTGGTCGTCGTATATTCGAGATGATCAGCCGATAAGGCATTGAAGTGTGCAGCGAGTTCAGCACCGCCGCCATCGCTTAGTTGGTCAGCATGGAGTTTCACGCGCAAACCGGATTCAGTCGCGGCACGAAAAAGCTTGGCGATCTGCGGCGCATCGAATGCAATTGTTTCGCAGTAGGCGTCCACCGCATCGGCTAATTCACGTTCGACCACTTCTGGCAGAATTTCATCGATAATCAGATCGATGTATCGGTTCGGGTGACCGGCGTACCCGGGCGGCAACGCATGTGCCGCGAGCAGCGTGCTCTTGATTGATAGTCCCGCCGCCCCGCCAAGATTGTGCGCAACGCCGAGCATCTTCAACTCGTTTGCGACGTCGAGTCCGTAACCAGACTTAATCTCAACGGTTGCGACGCCGCTTGCAGCCATCGCGCGGATGCGGCGAAACGCCTGGTCGTACAGCGTGTCAATTTCAGCCTCGCGGGTCGCTCGTACCGTCGACAGCATACCGCCACCGTCGCTTGCGATTTGCTCGTACGACACACCGCTAAGCCGCTGTTCGAATTCGGCGGCACGATCGCCGCCAAACACCAGGTGTGTGTGACAATCGATCAGCGCCGGGGTCAGCCATCGACCGGCCACCGACCGTATTTCGCCGGCGCTTTCGGCGGGCTGCTCTGCGGCCGGGCCGAGCCAGGCAATCTTGCCATTCGCAATGGCAATAGCGCCGTCGTCGACAACGCCGTAGCCGGCCGCGTCGGCATCCATCGTCGCAATCCGCGCATCGGTGATCAGCAGGTCCCAGTCAGGCATGCGGAAAATGCTCGCGTCAGCAATTGCAAAGCAATCTACCCTAGTCTAACCTGTATATACAACCTAGAAGAACCTAGATGACCGCCATTTTCACCCGAAAAGCGTTACTCGCGTCGGGCTGGGCCGAGGACGTCCGGCTCGTCATTGCCAATGGCCACATTGAAGCAATCGAGACCGCGGCGGTAGCCGCCAGCGGTGACCATCTAACCGGTTGCGTAATCCCCGGCCTTTGCAACGCACACAGCCACGCATTTCAGCGCGCGTTGGTCGGCTGGACAGAGCAGAGTTCACCGGCAGGGCGCGACAATTTCTGGACTTGGCGCGAACGAATGTACGCGTTCGCTGCGGCAATGAACGCCGAACGGCTGCAACGAATTGCGCGGCAGGCCTACGTCGAGATGCTGTCGGCGGGCTATACTTCTGTGGCTGAGTTTCACTACCTGCATCGTGATTCCGGTAGTGGCGAAAATTCGATGTTCGACGCGATTACAACAGCTGCTGCCGCCAGCGGTATTCGTCTGACCTATGTCCCGGTTCTCTATGAACGCGCCGGTTTCGATCGACCCGAACCTGAGGGTTCGCAAGCGTTGTTCGCACTGAATCTGGACGAGTTTCTGCGCCATGCCGAACACGCGCGAAAGTCTTTGCGCGGGCGGATGTCGGTCGGTATTGGGGCGCACAGTATTCGAGCGGTAAGCCCCGAGTCGCTGACCGAAATCGCGAAGATCGCCAACGCGACCGGGATGGCGATGCACATTCACATCGCCGAACAGCAGCGCGAGGTCGATCAGTGTCTGGCATTTTACGAGCGCCGCCCGGTTCGCTGGTTGCTGGAAAATTTTGACGTACAGAAAAACTGGTGTCTGGTGCACGCGACACATATGGACACTGACGAGATCACGCAGCTCGCGGCGACGACGGCAGTCGTCTGCTTATGTCCGAGTACCGAGGCGAATCTTGGTGATGGCTTGTTCCCATTGCGGCGATTCATGAGCGCCGGCGGTCGTATAGCCATTGGATCGGACAGCCATGTCTCCATCAATCCATTCGAAGAGCTGCGCTGGCTGGAATACGGTCAGCGCCTCGCGGCGCAAACCCGTAATGTCGCTGTCGCGCAGAATGGGCGCGACAAGCATGTCGGTCGCGAACTGTTCGTGCAGGCGGTTGACGGTGGGGCGCAGGCCTGTGGCCAAGGATCATCCGGCATTGAACAAGGCGGCAAAGCAGATCTTGTCTGTTTGTACGGTGACGACCCAATGTTGGTCGGTCATGACGACGCATCGCGGCTCGACGCGCTGGTCTTCTCGGGTTACCAGTTGCCGATCGAACGCGTCATGGTCGATGGCAGCTGGTGCGTTGTCGACGGTGAACACGTTACGTTAGAAGCGAGCCGCGCGGACTACGGGCGCACTGTTCAGGACATCGCGAATGAATGGAGTGCACGATGACGTTGCACACCACTCCACGTTATCAACAACTCAAAGATTTGATAATTGAGCGCATCTCGAACGGGGAGCTGCGACCTCGCGATCGCGTGCCCTCCGAAAACGAATTGGTGCAGTCGATGAGCGTATCGAGAATGACGGCTAATCGCGCGCTACGCGAATTGACTGACGAAGGCTACGTCGAGCGAATCGCGGGGCGCGGTACTTATGTTGCTGACTTTCGATCGCAGTCGCACGTGCTCGAGGTTCGCAATATTGCCGACGAGATTGCGCGCCGCGGCCACGTACATGCTTCGGAAGTTATCCGTCAATCGAGACAGCATGCCCGTGGCGAAATTGCCAAAGCCTTGCATGTCGAACAGGGCGTCGATGTTTTTCACGTGCTGCTCGTGCATTTCGAGAATGCTACGCCAATCCAGGTCGAAGATCGGCACATCGTCGCAGACTTTGCGCCGGATTGCCTCGATCAGGACTTCACCGCGATTACGCCGAGCGCCTATCTGACCGCGATATCTCCGCTAGCCGAGGCCGAGCAAATTGTTCGTGCGCAGATGCCGAACGCGGCAGTGCGCGATCGACTTTTGATGACGGACGATGAGCCCTCGCTGGTCGTGATACGTCGTACCTGGTCGAACGGAAGGCCGGTGACGTTCGCGAGGCTCCACCATCCAGGCAGTCGCTACGAATTAACAGGGCAGTACGCGCCTGCCGGCACACCGCAGTCGACGCCGGTCGGCGTCGTACAGCTCGAGGCATTAGCTCAATGAGATTAAGACAGTGAACAAGCCACGCGTCATCAAGGCCCCGACAGGAACCAAGTTGTCGGCAAGAAGCTGGTTGACTGAGGCGCCGTTACGGATGTTGATGAACAATCTGGATCCAGCGGTCGCCGAACGACCGCAGGACCTTGTTGTGTACGGCGGTATCGGCAAAGCGGCACGTAACTGGGAAGCGTTCGATGCAATCGTCAGGTCGCTTCGCGAACTTGCTGAAGATGAAACGCTGCTCGTGCAATCGGGCAAACCGGTTGGCGTTTTCCGCACACACATTGACGCGCCGCGCGTGCTGATTGCCAATTCGAATCTCGTTCCGGCCTGGGCCAACTGGGAACACTTTCGCGAACTCGACAAAAAAGGCTTGATGATGTTCGGCCAGATGACGGCAGGTTCGTGGATCTATATCGGCAGTCAGGGCATTGTCCAGGGGACGTACGAGACCTTTGTTGAAATGGGACGCCAGCATTACGGTGGCGACCTGTCGGGTCGCTGGATCCTGACGGCCGGCCTCGGCGGCATGGGCGGCGCGCAACCGCTGGCTGCGACTATGGCGGGTGCATCGATGTTGGCCATCGAGTGCCAGAGTGACCGCATAGATAAGCGTCTTGAAACCGGCTACCTCGATACGCGAGCTGACTCCCTTGACGACGCGCTTACTTTGATTGAGCAATCGCTTGCAGACAAAATGCCGCTGTCAGTCGGCTTACTTGGCAACGTCGCCGAAATCCTCCCCGAAATCGTACAGCGTGAAATCCGGCCCGACGCGTTGACGGATCAAACATCCGCTCATGATCCGGCAATGGT
>Ga0265303_10002842_pt1 | contig 10789 bp, 11 predicted proteins | sample Helome_2_FD_192494 | JGI IMG/M metagenome (GOLD analysis project Ga0265303, IMG submission 192494) | Marine sediment microbial communities from subtidal zone of North Sea - Hel_20160317 (Illumina Assembly) | ecosystem: Environmental > Aquatic > Marine > Subtidal zone > Sediment ...
AAGCATTTCGTTTTTTGAATGCTCGCTTTTTTTTATTTATAGATAGTTCTTTTTCCCCTGGGTCAATTAATCTAAGGACTTCTTTACTAGCATTTTTCTCAAAAAAGTTAATTAAGAATTTTCCAAAAATTTTAGGATATTTTACACATAAGACAAAATACCCGTAAACAAGAATAAAACTCAAATAAAAAAAAAGAAAAGGGAAAAAAAAAATTACTAACAATGACTTTGGATATGGTATTGACAGAAACCATATGAGTCTACGCCCTAAAAATGCTCCTAAAATAGTAGTAAAAAAAATAAACCTAGTAGGGAGCTCTTTATGATTTAAAACACTTACGAGTAAAATGATATACCCATTAGCGAGTTTTTGTTTTAAACTAGAAGGCTGTTTTATTATTGAAAAAATAAAACGCCAGCCGATAATACTTCCTAGAACAAATAGTGTAATTAGATAAATAAAAATGTTCGAATGTATCAATGGAATTAATTTTGTATAAAAGTTACATTCAACAGATGCAATTTCATAAAAATTATAAGACAAAACAGCGATCACGAAGGCTAAAAGAATCGCTATAAAAAAAATATTCATAGAAAATTTTAAGTTAAAATTTAATTTCTTTTTATTTGTGTTTAACATACTATATAAATAAAAAATAATTTTATTTATATTTCGGCCATATATTTTGAGTGTCAGGCCAAGCCTGTTCTTAACAGAACAAACCAAAACAGTTTTTGAAAACTATTTATCTTCAGGTAGCAACACTTTATAAATTAGATTTTAAATTTTTAACGATAGTGTGTCATAGGAAATGAGAATTGTCTTAATACACGCTTAATAGGAGTTGAACCTATAAACCTTCGGGACCGAAATCCGACGCTCTATCCAATTGAGCTATAAGCGCAAAATAATCTTTTTTTTTTAATATACATGATTCAACAACAAACAATATTAAAAGTCGCAGACAATTCAGGCGCAAAAACTGTAAAATGTATTAAAGTACTTGGTGGTTTTAAACGTCAGTTTGCCTATTTGGGTAATATCATTATAGTATCAGTACACCAATTACGAAATAAATCAAAAACGACGTCTAAAGTTCAAAAAGGCGAAATTTATAAAGCTTTGATTATTAGAACAAAAACAAAAACAAAGAAAAAAGACGGTTCGACTATTTTTTTTAACAATAATTATGTCAGTCTAATAAATAAACAAGGAAACCCTATAGCCACACGAATTATAGGACCTCTTCCTAAAAGTTTGAAAAAAAAAAAATTTATGAAATTTACATCAATTTCAGCTGGATTTGTATAATTAAAAGAAAATGTATTTTTTAGAAAATTTTTATCAAAACATTATCCAGTATGATTTAATTAACAAATTTCACTATAAAAACTTACAAAATTTGCCGGAATTACAAAAAATTGTTTTAAATTTTGGCTATAAAAACCCAAACCTTAAAAATTTAGCGTCAGCTTTATTATTTTTAGAGCTAATAACTACTAAAAGAGGAGTTACTACTACAGCCAATGATCCTCATATTTTACTAAAAATAAAAAAAGGAAATCCCGTAGGTTGTAAAGTTGTTCTAAAAAAAACACTAATGTATAGTTTTTTTACTAAACTATTGGTTGAAATATTCCCTCAAATGAAAGAATTTAAAAATTTTTCAGTCCAAAAAAAAAAGTCAAAATCAAACACATTTTCTTATCAATTAAGAAATACTTTTATTTTTTTAGAGGTCGAACGAAATTACAATCTGTTTAATAACTTATCTAACTTAAATATTACTGTGGTTACAAACACAAAGACTCAAAATGAGCTATTATTTTTGCTTAATTCTTTTAAACTTCCTATAAATTCTTAATTTATGCAAACGTAACTCAATTGGTAGAGTGTAATCTTGCCAAGATTAAAGCTGAGGGTTCAAATCCCTTCTTTTGCTATTTGGATAAGTGGTCGAGTGGTTTAAGGCGTTAGTTTTGAAAACTATTGTATTGAAAAATACCGTGGGTTCGAATCCCTCCTTATCCTAAAATATGTATAAAAAATAAAGTATCAATTCAAAAATTTACAAATGATTATATTAATAATATATACAGTTTTAAAAATTTTAGCAATTGTGGTACCTTTATTAATTGCGGTAGCCTATTTTACAATTGCAGAGCGTAAAATAATGGGTATTATTCAACGAAGAAGAGGTCCTAACGTTATTGGTTTTGTAGGTTTACTTCAACCTCTTGCTGACGGTTTAAAATTATTTGCAAAAGAAACAATATTACCTAGTAATTCTAATATTATTGTTTTCTTATTAGCACCTATTTTAAGTTTTTTATTAAGTTTAATTAGTTGGTCAGTAATACCTTTTTCTGACACAATAGTTCTTTCAGATATAAACGTAGGAATTCTTTATTTATTTGCAACTTCTTCATTAAGCGTATATGGAATTGTTATGGCAGGATGGTCTAGTAACTCTAAATACCCGTTTTTAGGGGCATTACGGTCAGCCGCACAAATGATTTCATACGAAATTTCAATAGGATTTATAATTGTGAATGTTTGTGTTTGTGCTGGATCATTTAATTTAAGCAGCATAGTATTTGCTCAAAAAAATATATGGTTTATCGTACCATTATTTCCAATGTTTGTTATATTCTATATTTCAATGTTAGCAGAAACAAACAGACATCCTTTTGATTTACCTGAAGCAGAAGCAGAATTAGTTTCTGGATACAATGTCGAATATTCAGCGATGACATTCGCGTTGTTTTTCCTAGGAGAATATGCTAATATGCTATTAATGAGTGCATTCTCTGCAATTTTATTTTTCGGTGGGTGGTTACCATTAGTTAACATATTTCCATTAAATTATATCCCTGGTAGCTTTTGGTTTAGTTTAAAGCTTATTTTTGGAGTAATCTTTTTTATAATTACTCGAGCTACTTTGCCTCGTTATAGGTATGACCAGCTAATGCATATTGGTTGGAAATGCTTTTTGCCATTGTCTTTGGGCTATTTAGTTTTTTCAGTAGGAATTTTAATAAGTTTTAACGGGCTTCCAAATTAAAACAATTTTTAAATAAAATACTAAATATCAGAATTTCATAAAGACAAATCATACTACTACTTAAAATTAATTGAGTTGTAACATCAGGTGGTGTAATAATTGTTGCAAATATAACAAATGATAGATAAAAAATTTTACGAAATTTTTTTATCAAATTTAAATCGCCTTTTATATGAATTAAAAAAAGAATTATAATCATAAACATTTGACAACTTAAATTACACATAAAATATAGATTGGTATAAAATTTTAAATACTCATTGATTTTTGCTTCAAAATACAAGTTTACAGAATTATTAGCTATCGTTTTTTGAAAACTTAAAAAAAAAGTCCAACAAGCTGGTAATATTATTGTATTAAGTATGATTATTGAAAGAAAAAAAAACAGCAAACCTATAAAAAAAACTTTTTTCAACAACTTATATTCAAAATAGTATAATCCTGGAGATAAAAATAATAGAACATGATATAAAAAACAAATTAAACACACCTGGTTTGATAAAAAGTATATTAACTTTAAATATGTAGAGAATATTTCAGTAATGCTAGTAAAAATAAAATAAATTGGAATAGGATTTGTTAAAAAAAAGTTTGGTTTTATCAACAAAAATAATAAAGTTTCTTTATACAAATAGGTTATGAGCGCAGTGAATAACCACCCATAAACTATTAATAAAAATCTGTTTCGGATTTCTAAAAAATAACCGTATAACATTTTTTTAAATACTTATAAACAAATGGGGGGGTATATAAAAGGAAAATAGTTCAGTTGGTAGAACAGTGGTTTCCAAAACCAAAAGACAGGGGTTCAACTCCCTTTTTTCCTGTTAAATTTTTTATTAAAAATTTTGTATTTTTCAACTATAAAAACTGTTATTTTTTTTCTTAATTTAAAAAAATCACTAAATAAGAAAATTACTAACAGTAATATTATAATTATTTGACCTATACTTGTGTTTCTCATAATTTTATTCTAAATTACGTAAAAAATACCACTATTAAATTTACAAAAGGCCTATAGTTCAGAGGTAGAACGTACCGCTCATAACGGTTTTGTCGTAGGTTCGAATCCTGCTAGGCCTAAAACTTTAATAATAATAATATATCTACATGTATGAAATTTGAATTAAAAATATACAAAGTTTTAAAAATTAAATATTATTTGAAAAAAACCAAACTTTTTTTCTTTTACACTGCGACTAGTTTAAACTTAAAAAATTGGTTGGTTATTGAACAAACATTAAAAAAATCAAATTTGAATTATTACAGACTATCTAACACATTGTCGATAGTAACAATAAAAGCATCGATTTACACAAATTTTAAGCAACTTATTCATAGTCTTACCATGTTCGTAGCACCAAAACTGAAAACAACCTTAAAACTAAAAAAATTAATAAATTTAGAAAAAGTGTTAACATTGTTAAGTATTAAGTTAAATAATAAAATATACTCAATTTCACAATTAGAAAATTTGAACTCTATAAATTATAATTACACTGTTTTGCGATTATTTCAATTTTTTATTATTTATTTGACAAATGCTTTTAAATTAGCACAAATAAAAATTTCGAAATAATGTGATTTGAACACATGACTTCCTGTTCCCAAAACAGGCACGCTACCAGGCTGCGTTATATTTCGATAATTCTTAAGACAATGCTCATTTCGCATGACACACTAAAGTAATTAAAGTGTGTCATACAAAATGAGAATTGTCCTAAAAATATAATATGAAGGAAGTAGGATTCGAACCTACGAAGAGATAAACTCAACAGATTTACAATCTGCCACTTTAAACCACTCAGTCATTCCTCCTTTTTAAATTTATCCAAAATAATTATTTTAATTTTTTACTACGCTTTTTTCCACGTTTTATTTTTCGAGGGCGACAACCATTGTGTGGCGTTGAAGCAAAAACTCGAATAAAGGTTATAAAAAATTTTTCTTCTAACTTTGCTAAAACATAGTTATATGAAGAAAAATTTACATTTGTTATATGCAATGCTATCGGCTCATTATATAAAAACTTTGCCTCACTTTTTAAAGAATTAATCAAACTATTTAAAGCAAGTGGTTGTTTAATTTTTCGTTTACCTTTTAACTCTACAAACCCTGCAGATCTGAAAAATCTAAGCTTCCCTTTAATATCGGTTACATTAATAAAAGTATTTTTTTCTAACAAATTAATGCTAATAATGTATTTAATTAAATTTTTTGACTTAATAGAAAAAATATTATTACGAACTAAACTTAAGTTTTTTACTTTGTTTTTTTCATTTATTTGGTTTAAAAAAGATACTTTAGTATCTATTTTTTTTTTATACGCATTTAACTTTAAATATTTAATTAGATTATAATAAGTTTTTTTTTTATTTTTTTTTATAATATGTGATAAAAACATAAATTTTTTAAGATTTAAAAACTATTTTAACTACAATGAATTTAAAAAAAATAAACCCTATTACACCTTCATATAGAAATTTGATACAAATAAATAACACACATTTAAACAAATCTCCACTTATAAAATCTAAAATAATAGGAATAAAAAACACAGCCGGTAGAAACAATACTGGAAAAATAACTTCATATAAAAAAGGAGGAGGGCACAAACAAAAGTATAGGAAAATAAATTTTTTTCGAACACAAGAATCTGTTGGTATTGTAACAAGCATTGAGTACGACCCTAATAGAACTGCAAACATCGCGTCAATATACGATATTTCAACCAAAAACTATTTCTATATATTAGCACCAATAAATTTAAACGTTGGAAATATAATTAAAACTGGAATTAACGCAGAATCGAAAATTGGACACTCGCAACCTATTTCTAATATACCTGTTGGTTGCTGTATCCATAATGTTTCACCAAAAACGAAAAAAAAAGCTCAAATTAGTCGAGCAGCTGGAACTTTTTCTTATTTAATTGAAAAAACAGCGGAATATGGTCGTATAGAATTAAGCTCAGGTGAGCAAAGGCTGTTATCTGTTGATTGCTTCGCTACAATAGGAATTGTTTCAAATGAACTTAATTCTTTAACTAAGAAAGGTAAAGCGGGTCGTGCTAGGTGGTTAAATAGGCGACCCACAGTTCGAGGAGTTGCTATGAATCCTATAGATCACCCACACGGAGGTGGTGAAGGTAAAAAATCGGGTGCCTCACTTACTCCTTGGGGTAAACCTACTAAAAATAAATTTACCAGTAAATCCAAAAATAAGCTAATAATTACGAAAAAAAATGAGTAGATCAAAATGGAAAGGTCCTTTTATAAATACAAAAATTTTTAAAGACCTAAATAACAAAAAAACAAAGAGCACGATCAAAACCGTTTCTCGGCATTCTGAAATTATTCCAAGATTTATTGGGTTAGTTTTTGAAGTATACAATGGAAAAAGTTTTTCAAAAATAGAAATTACCGAAAACATGGTTGGCTTTAAACTTGGAGAATTTTCTCCAACGCGAAAAAAATTTAGCTTTAAAAAAAAGAAGAAAAAAAAATAAAATGGGACAAAAAATAAATTCTAATATTTTTAGACTAGGAATCAAAAAAAATGAATGGAAATCTAAATATTTTGAAAAAACAAAAGAAGAATTTTCATTATATGCTTATCAATCTTTAGAAATAAAAAAATTTTTACAAAAATTTTTAACCATAAACGGTTTAATTTTTCATAATTTTAAAATATTATATTCTGGTGATACTATTTACTTGTATATTTCGTATTACACACCATCTAAAACAATTTCTTTGATAAATAACATTAACGTACAACAGAAATGTAAATTAAAAAAACATAAATTCTCGAAAAAACTAGACTCAAAAAAAAAAATTACAAAACAACAGGTTTTATTAAAAAAGCAAAATTTTGATTTACAAAAAGTATTTTTTTCAATTTCTACATATAATAAGACAAGTAGGTTCAATAAAAAATTGAAAAAAAGAATAAGAGTTTTAAAAGATTATAAAAATAATTTAAAAATAAAAAATTATAAAAATGTCAAACATTTAAAAATTAATAACTTTTCAGAACAATTTTTGGAAAGTTTAAGTTTATATGTTAATAAAAAGTTTAATATTTTTGTGACTTTTCAAAATTTAAATAGCGGATTATCTTTAGATTTAACAAACTTTCAAACAAAATTTTTAAAAAAACAGTTGTTAGGGTTAAGACGAGAATCTCGCAACCCATTTTTTAAAGAAACAGTAAATATACTCACGATTGCTGTAATACGAGAGAATTCTGCACAACTATTAGCAGAATTTATTGCACATCAATTAAGCAGTATGAAAAGACACAGCTTTTTTCTTATATTTGTTAAACGCTTTTTAATTACTTTAATTTCAGAGAAAAAATTTTCAAATATTTCTGGAATTAAATTTGCTATAAAAGGAAGATTTAATGGAGTACCTAGAGCCCGCAAACGAATTTATGAGGCTGGTAATGTTCCCATTCAAACTATAAACTCAAACATAGACTATCACCAAGCTACCTCTTACACACCAAACGGTACGTTTGGTATAAAAGTTTGGATTTGTCAAAAATATAAATAAAAAATGTTTTTACAACCAAAAAAACTAAAATTCAAAAAAATCCGAAAAGGTAAACTTTCGAAAATTGAATATAAATCAAATACGTTAAAATTTGGCACTGTAGGTTTAAAAGCTGCGGAATCTGGTACAATTACCGCGCGGCAAATTGAAGCAGCCAGACAAGCAATAGTTCGAAAAATAAAGCGTAATGGAAAACTTTGGATAAGAATTTTTCCAAGCTTGCCTATTACAAAAAAACCCACTGAAGTTAGAATGGGTAAAGGGAAAGGTGCTGTTGCTTATTGGGCCGCAAGAGTTAAAAGTGGTACTGTTTTATTTGAAATGTGTGGAGTAGAGGATCGTAAATCTATTCCTGCTTTTAAAACGGGTGGAGCAAAATTACCTATTAAAACTATAATTTTTAGTTAAATAAAAATAAATTTAAACTGACAACAAATAAACTTTCTGATTTAGCCATTTTTAAATATAAACCGTTTGTAAAAAAAACACAGAATAAACGGGCTGCCTAGGCTTTAACGTCAATAGCATAAACACATATTTCATGTGTTTATGTTATTGCAGGCAGCAAAATGTATTGGAGCAGGAGCAGCTACAATTGGACTAGCAGGAGCCGGTATTGGTATTGGAACAGTGTTTGGAGCACTAGTATTAGGAATTTCAAGAAATCCTTCATTAAAAGACGAGCTTTTTAAAATGGCTATTCTTGGTTTCGCGTTAACAGAAGCTATTGCACTATTCGCTTTAATGATGGCTTTTTTAATTCTTTTTGCAATTTAATAATATTAAAAACAGGAGTAAACTATTTTCGTTATAGTTTGTTCCAAACAGGAATTGTAGCTTAATTTGGTTAAAGCGTCGGCCTGTCACGTCGAAGATTGCGGGTTCGAGTCCCGTCTTTTTCGAAATATAAAACAAAAACATCAATTAACAAAATTGAAATTTGTTAAAACTTTCCGGAAAGTTGCAGAACATTCAACCATAGTATAAGAATAATTACTACAATTATTGTTTAGTCCTAAATAGAAATCATCAAGCCACCGTTTCATGGGCGTATTATAGACCTTTGATACAGAGGGTTTATACTTTGTTTGTTTTAAATCAAATGAAGTATTATTTACTGTTAAATAAAAACACAAATTTGTCAAGTTCTCCGACGAATAGTACAGGAACGAAATAAAACTTTTAAAATTAAAAAGATTATCACAATCAAACTGTATTTTTTTGTTTAAATTATTTACACTACCAACACTTAGAAACGTATTAGAATAAGAAAAAAATTTTCGTATTATTTGCCAATCACTTTTAGTATCGTAAGTAGTTGATATAGATTTTAATGTTTTTTTTACTAAGCCTTCTGTATTAATGTAAGTATTGCTTGTTTCATAAAAAACATTAGTTGGTAAAAACAAGTAACTGTAAATATTATAATAATTATTTGTTTTTAAGTTTGTTAATCCACTGGGTATTGAATTTTGCTCTATTAAAACCAGGTTAGAATTATCTGCAACATAAAAGTAATTAAGTAGCTTTAATTCTAGTATTTTTTGAATAGATATTGATGGCATTGGTACATTTATCAAATAAATACCTCTTGAGTTTTTAAAATCTTTTATGCTAAACGTATCGAATTTGTTTAACACATTTAAACCAACATTATTGATAGTTGAATTTAAGACGTTTATTTTACTACTCCAATATTTTGTTATGTAATTCGTAGTCTGATGCTTTAAAATGCTCAATAACTCAAAAACAGCTTTACTATCATGTCGAGAATATAATTCAGAACTACAAATAGTTAGAGGCGGGTAGTATAAAGTATTTAATTCTTGACAATTTAAACTATTACCCTCTACAAGCGTTTTAAGACTTTTTAAAGTCGACCCTATATATGATACAGGATAGGTTAAATCCGTTAAAGAACCTAATGAAAATACTTTAAAATTTCCTTTTTTATACCTTTGTCTAAGCTTAATATTAAGATAAGAACCCTCAAATCTTGTATTTACACCAACAAGCATACAGTATTTGGTTAAAGACAATATATTTTGCATTAAAGTTAAATTTAATTGAAAATTAGCTTCTAAATCATTATTTATTTTATTATTGTTATCATTTTTTCGAATCTGGAAAAAATAATACTTTTTTGCTAACATGTTTAATAAACTAATAACTTCTAAACTTACATTACTATTAAAAATAACAATTAATTTGTACACTTTTGAAACATGTCTGTTTAAATGATCAAAAAAATAGATATAATATACAAGTTCTTTAAATACCGAATTCCATGAAAAATTTGTTTGCGGTTTATCTTTTTTTCCCGTAACATGTAAAATTTTAAATTCTCTTTCGGCAGAGAACATTCCATCAAATGAAAATCTTGCTTTATCTGTTATCCAATTATCTATTTTGTCGTAATTATTAAAACCAGGCATAACTCTAACAATATTATTATTTTTAATTAATACTTGTGTATCTAAACCAAAGCCATCAAAAAAATCAATAGAATTAACTATTTTTAATTCCCATTTTCTCCCAATAAACGGATGAGATTTAGAAGTCAATGCACCAACAGGGCATAAATCAATAACGTTTCCTGAAAGCTCCGATTGAAAAGCTTTATCTACGTATGTCCCAATTTCACTATTCATTCCACGACCAAAAACACCTAAATCTTCAACTCCTGCAATTTCAGTAGCAAAACGTACACATCTAGTACAATGAATACATCTAGTCATCACTGTTTTTACCACAGGTCCTATATTTTTATCGGTAACTATACGTTTTAATGTATAAAACCTCTTTTTTGTAAATCCAAAAAATAACGATTGATCCTGTAAATCACATTCACCTCCTTGATCACAAATTGGGCAATCTAATGGGTGGTTTAGTAATAAAAATTCTAATACGTTTTCTCTTGCTTTTTTAACTAAAGGACTATTTGTATACAATTGTGTATTTGGTGACAAACTTCCTTTGGCACTCATAGAACATGCAACAATAGGTTTCATAGATCCTTTTAATTCAACAAGACACATACGACAATTACCTGAGATCGAAAGTGTCTGATGGTAACAGTAATGGGGAATATCAATTCCCAAATTAAGTAAAAAATCAATTAAAGGTTGTTTAGAGTTTAAATGGTAATACTCATTTATATTATTT
>Ga0265303_10002845_pt1 | contig 10788 bp, 11 predicted proteins | sample Helome_2_FD_192494 | JGI IMG/M metagenome (GOLD analysis project Ga0265303, IMG submission 192494) | Marine sediment microbial communities from subtidal zone of North Sea - Hel_20160317 (Illumina Assembly) | ecosystem: Environmental > Aquatic > Marine > Subtidal zone > Sediment ...
GTCCGGCGGCAGCTGCAGGGCGCCGGTTTCGGCATCATGCACCCGGAACAATTCCTGGCGCGCGGGCACGCCCATTAGCGTTTGCCGTTCCTCCCTGGCACGGAAACGCATCCGCGTGGCAACGCTGCGCATGGGTTCGGTGGTGATCACGCCGGGCAGCGTGGCAAGGCTGCGTTCGATCGCCGCATCCTCCGCCTGGCCGAAGCCCACGGTGAGGTCCTGCCGCTGCGCCTGCTCGAAGTAGACGTCGGCCAGTTGGTCCAGAGCGTCCAGCCAGTGGATGGAACTCACCAGCACGGCGACAGCCATGCCGATCCCGAAGCTGGTGATCAGGGAGCGGCCGGGCCAGCGGGCGAGCTGGCGCAACAGGATGCGCGTTGGCTGGTCCAGCCAGCGCGTGATCGGCAGCCGGCCCAGGCGGCTGCGGCGAAACAGCGGTGGCGCCGGCGGCCGCATGGCCTCGGCGGGGGGCAGCCGCACCGCGTTGCGCACCGCGCCCAGCGCGCCACAGAGCGCCGCCGCGACACTGGCCAGCGCGGCGACCAGGAACACGCGCGCACCGGGCTGGTAAAGCAGGAAGGGGAAACGGAAGAACGCGGCGTAGACTTCGGTGCTGGTCTGACCGAAGACATAGCCCGCCAGCCAGCCCAGCGAAATGCCCGCGGCAGCGATGACGAGGGCGAATTTCACGTAGTGCCATCCGATCGCGGCATTCTGATAGCCGAAGGCCTTGAGCAGGCCGATTTCGCCGCGCTCCACCGTGATCATGCGCCCGAGCAGCACATTGGTCAGGAACGCGGCCACCGCGAGGAAAGTCACCGGCAGGATCAGGGACATGGTCCGCAGCTGCTTGATCTCGTTCATCAGGAACCAGTTCGATTGCTGATCCGCGCGCGCATAGGCTCCGTGGCCGCCGTAGCTCTCCAGCAGGTCATCGAGTGCGGTGATCACGGGTTCCGGGTCGGTGCCGGGCATCAGCCCGACGCTCAGGTCATTGAAGGCGCCTTCGAGATCGAAGGCGGCCTGCAGCGCCTCTTCGCCCATCCACACGATGCCGAAACGCTGGTTGTCCGGTATCAGCGCGCCCGGACCGATCGTGTACACGTACTCCGGCGACAGCGCGATACCAACAACGGTGAGTTCGCGCCAGCGGCCGTTGAGGATCGCCCGCAGCTGGTTGCCCAGTTTCATCTCGTGTGCATCCGCGAAGGGTTCGGACAGCACGATTTCATCCACGGCGCGAGGCGCCGGCAATCGCCCGGCCCGCAGCGCAACGCGGTTCAGTTCCGACAAATACTGTTCCGGCAGCGATACCAGCTGGCCGATCACGGGTTCATCAAAGTCCTCGATCTCCAGCGATGCCGTCTCGATCACACGCGTGGAAACGGATTGCACGCCCGGCAGCAACCGGACCTGGTCGCGGAGCCGCTCGGGCGCGCGCCTGAGCCTGACGAACACGTGGGCGAAGCGGTAGCGGTCATAGTAGGCCCGCGCCGTTTCATCGAGGGCCTCAATGGTGCTCAGCGACATCACCAGCACTGCCACGCCCGAGGCGATGACCAGGCCCAGGGCCAGAACCTGGGCGCGTACGTGCCAGACGTCGCGTAACAGCTTGCGGTTCATCGCCAGCATTGCGTTTACCAGTGCAGCTCGCGGGCCGGCCGGCGCTGCTCGTTGTGACGTTCCTCGATGATTTGCCCGTCGCCCATTATCAGGACCCGGTCGGTCATTTCCGCGATGATCGCGTTGTGCGTGATCAGTACCGTCGTGGTGTCGAGCTCGGCGTGAATGCGCTCGATAGCTTCCAGCACCAGGATGCCGGTCTTGCTGTCCAGCGCCCCCGTGGGTTCATCGCAGAGCAGCAGTTTCGGGCGTTTGGCGATCGCGCGGGCAATGGCCACCCGCTGCTGCTCGCCACCGGACAACTGGGCCGGGAAATGATCCAGCCGCGCGCCCAGGCCCACGAGACTCAAGGCTTCCTCCGGGCTCATGGGAGCTGCCGCGATCTCGGTCACCAGGGCCACATTCTCCAGTGCCGTCAGGCTGGGAATCAGGTTGTAGAACTGGAAAACAAAGCCCACGTGGGCGCGACGGTAGCGGGTCAGTGCCAGGTGATTCAGGGCGGTCAACTCGTCATCACGAAACCACGCCTGGCCGGCACTGGCGGTGTCGAGGCCGCCGAGTATATTCAGCAGGGTCGATTTGCCACAGCCTGACGGCCCCAGCAATACCGCCAGCTCGCCTGGCCACAGATCCAGATCAACGCCCCGCAGCGCGTGTACTGCGATTTCGCCGCTACCGTACACCTTGGTCAGGCCCCGGGCGCGCAACGTGCAGTCGCTGTCATGGCTCATCAAATAAGCCGGAAAAAATCAGTGCTTTTGAGTTTCTTGCAGACCATCGTTCATCAGGTCCTCAATAAAGTGCGCGGCCAGCTCGTGACGACCAGCGTGTCCTGATTTCGAGTAGATGCTGGTCGCTTGCTGGCGTATCGTTTTCTCCTTGACCTGGCGCGCCTCGGAAATCTCTCTCATGGACAAGCCCTTGATCAACAACAGGGCTACCTCGCTTTCTGAAGGCGACAATTCCCAGAGAGAAAACTGGTTTTTCATGACGGCCAACAGCTCCCCGGAAAGCCGTGCGGTCTTGATCTGCTCCCGCGATATGTCCCGGCTGAGATGACTCACGCGACGCAACTCGACAAATAGAATCGACGTGATCGAAAGGAACACGATCGACTCTACAGCAATATGAAAGGGGCTTTCACTGGCGTTCAGGAGATCGGTGATGATGTCGTAGGCAAAAAAGAGCGTTGCCGACACCAGCACAATTGCCGGGAGATAGTGCTTGAGGCTTACACTAGATTGTGACGGCCCTCCACCGGGTTCCTCGTCGGCGCCTGGCCAGGGCTTCCTCGAAACTTCCACATTCTTTTCCATATCGGGTTACCGGCCATCGAATGCAGGATTACCGATCCTACGTGGAGAGTCAGGTACAAAGGAATAAGAGCTTCACCCATTTCGTGGATTTCCTCAACGACCTCCAGTAATACGTTTTCCGGGCCATCGACCAGAAAAAACAGACCGGTTCCGGTCAGCGCCATCCAGCCGAATATCAGCAACCCGAATGCCTGGGTAAGCCCGGCCAGGCCCTCATGCATACCACGGTCCGGAATCTTGAACCGCAGGAGGCTGCGCAGGTCCTGGGAAGCGAGAGCCCATTGGCGCCGTGAAAAAGGTGACCACCCGGAGAATCGCAGCGGCCCCGGCCCGGCGACCCCGCGAATGACGCGCAACAAGACGAAGCCTGCGAGCGACAATCCCAAATACGAATGGAGCAAGTAGCCTGGCGAGTTGCTGCCGTTTTCGGCCAACTCTGCAGTCGCAAATGCCGCGATGCCGAACGCGGCCATACCAAGGTGCAGGATTTTGGCGTAAAGCGGATAGCTGTAGTTTTCCTTTTCCATGACTGTCTCCGACTCGTGGGCGCGGGGCCACTGGTTGATGACATGGAGGATAGGGTGCTGACTTGCCGTTTGAAATTGGGCAAATGCCGCTCTGCCAAGGGTTTAGGACATATGCCCTATTCGATCCTGACGGGTCAGGGCTTGCCGATCCCAGCTTGGGTCGCGCGATTCCGGGTCTCTGCTGTGCTGCAAAGCACGCCCATGGGATTAGCAGATGCGCGGCAGGGGGTCGTCTTCAAGCTCTTCCAGGTAGCGCTCGCCGCCGATGATCGTTTCCAGGATGACTCGGGGCGCTGCATCGCTGATGATGCCGATGCGCTGGGCATCTGTACCCCCCGGCAGGTCTTGCCAGCACGCAAGCGCTTCTTCGGCGTCAGTTGCCGCGACGACGGCAACAACCCGTCCTTCGCAGGCCAGGTAGTAGGGGTCGTAGCCCAGCAGTTTGCAGACTGCCCCCACTTGCTCTCGCACTGGAATATTGGCCTCCTGGAGTCGCACACCCAGGCCGGTGCCCGTGGCGATTTCGTGAGCCACTGTGGCCAGGCCACCGCGCGTCGGGTCACGCATGAAACGCAGCCCTTTCAGTTCCAGTAATGCGCACGTCAACGGCAGCACGCAGGCCTCGTCGGAGTTCAGCTCGCCACGCAGGCCGAAAGCCTGGCGGGCCAGCATCACCGCGGTGCCGTGGTCGCCGACCGGCCCGCTGACCAGCAGCTCGTCGCCCGCCTCGATGCGGTGCATGCCCAGGTCGAGCGCGGTGTCCCGGGTACCGAGACCGGTGGTGGCGAAGTACACGCCGCTGCCTTCACCGCGGCGAACGACCTTCGTATCGCCGGCTGCTATACGCACGCCGGCGGCCCGGGCCGCGTCGCCCATGCTCACGAGCAGGCGCTCCAGCGTTGCGATCTCGAGGCCTTCCTCGAGAAAGGCATTTACGGTCAACACGGACGGTATTGCGCCGGCCACTGCCAGGTCGTTCACCGTGCCGTGTACCGCGAGTGACCCGATGTTGCCGCCGGGATACTCCAGCGGCTGCACGGTGAAGCCATCGGTGGTCACCAGCAGTTCGCCGGTGCCAGCGGGAATCTCGACGGCAGCGGCGTCCACTCGTGTGTCGAGGCCGGGGCTCGCGAGACAGCGCGCAAACAGTTCGTCGATCAGTTCGCGCATCAGCCGGCCGCCGTTGCCGTGGGCAAGCGCAATGTGCTTATCCATCATGACCGCGCGAGGTGCTCGATGATCTGGCCGAAACTCAAGCCGGCATCATTGCACGGCAGTGCCGCCGGCAGTGCCGCGTCGAAATCCTGCTCCGCAAGCGCGGCGACTGCAGCAGCGGCCAAACGGGCGTTTTGAAAGACACCTCCGGTCAGCCCCACGTGATCGATGCGGTGCTTGCCTCGCAGTGTCACGGCAAGCTGCGCAATGGCCGCGGCCTGTGACAAGTGAAAGCCCGACGCGCGTTCGGCTGCTGTCAGCTGTTCGTCCAGCAGCATTGGCAACAATGGCTGCCAGTCGATGCGTAACAGGTCGCCTGCAGATACCAGCGGCAGGGGCACGACCGGCCCGTCGCCGATTGCGGCGGCTTCCAGTTGCATCGGGCCCTGGCCCTCGTAGCTGGCCTCGTGGATGCCGAGTACGAGGCAAGCGGCCGCGTCGAACAGTCGGCCGGCGGCGCTCGTGTCGTGGCAGTTGATGCCTCGTTGCCATCCATGTTGCGCGAGTTCGGCAGCAGCGACTGCCGGCTCCCAGGCACCGCCTGTGGCCCAGCAGAGCGCGGCCGCGCTGCGCCACGGTTCCCGACCGGCCCGATCTCCGCCTGGCAGGCGGAAGCTCTTCAGTGACGCCACGCGTTGCCATTCACCGGGCCGGCCCTGGAAAGTTTCGCCGCCCCAGAGCGTGCCATCCTCGCCGAGGCCGACGCCGTCCCAGGTAAAGGTCAGCCAGTTGCCAGTCTCCGGGTGCTCACCTGCGAGTGCCGATGCGTGGGCGTGGTGATGCCACACGGGCATGACCGGCAACTGCTGTTGTGATGCCCACCGACTGGTTGCGTAACCCGGGTGCCCGTCGCAGATCAGCGCTTCGGCTCGCACGCCGTACAGTTGCTGCAGGTCGTCCACAACCTGGGCGAACACCTGTTGACTGCGCGGCGTGTCCATGTCGCCGATGTGCGGCGAGATAACTACCCGGTCTTCCCACGCGAGGGCAACCGTGTTTTTCAGATGTCCACCCACCGCGAGTACCGGTTTGGGCAGCGGCCGATGCAGGCTTCTTTCCACTGGCGCGCTGCCGCGACCGAGGCGCAGTGGCCGGATGCGGCCCGCCACCGGCCGCAGCACCGGATCGTCTGCGGGGCGCTCGATGGGCCGGTCGTGGTGCAGAAAGGCGTCGGCAATCCCGGCGAGTCTTGTCGCCGCCTCGGCGTTGTCGGTCAGCACGGGTTCGCCGCTGAGATTCCCGGACGTGGCAACCAACGGTCCGCCGAACCCGGCCAGCAACAGGTGGTGCAGCGGGCTGTACGGCAGGAACGCGCCGACTTCCTTCAGCTCCGGTGAGATGCCCGCTGCGAGCGGCGCGTCGGCGCGCATTGGCACCAGCACGATCGGCCGCCCGGGTCCGCGGATAGCCATTGCGGTGTCGTCATTTAGCCGGGCACAATGGCGCACCTGGTCGAGTCCGTCGCCGCCGGTTTCAGGGAACATGACCGCCAGGGGTTTCGCCGGCCGATGCTTGCGGGCCCGCAATGCAGCGACGGCCTTGTCGTTGCCCGCGTCGCAAAGCAGGTGATATCCGCCGATGCCTTTCACTGCCACGATGGCGCCGTTGCGCAATGCCTGCACAGTTGCATCCAGCGGATCCGCTGGCGAAGGATCCGGCGCAGTCGTGACGAATTGCAGCGCGGGGCCGCAGTCGGCACAGGCGAGGGGTTCGGCATGGAACCGCCGATCCAGTGGCTGCGAGTATTCTGCCTCGCATGCAGCGCACAATGGGAAGCTGGCCATCGTAGTTTGTGCGCGGTCGTAAGGCATGCCAAGGATCAGGGTGTAGCGTGGGCCGCATTGTGTGCAGTTGATGAACGGGTAGCGGAAGCGCCGGTCCCGGGCGTCGTCCAGTTCCCGCCGGCAGTCTTCGCACATGAAGTAATCCGGCGGCACGCTGATGTGCGGCGTGTCACCCGGCGCACTCGGCAGGATCTGGAAGCCGGACTTCGCGGCCGCTGGATGACTGTCGTCTGCATCGGCGCGCGACTGGATGACGGGGGCCGCCAGCGGGGGCGCATCGTGAATCAGATCGTAGTCAAAAGCGGCCAGCGCATCGGCAGGGCCGTGAATGGCAATCTCCACTGCCCCGGTGCGGTTACGAATCCATCCGGACAACTTGTAGCGATGCGCAAGGCGGTAGACGAACGGGCGGAAACCAACGGCCTGCACGCGGCCGGTAACCAGCAGCCGTATTGATCGAGCGGCGGTCTGCGCTGTCGAGTCAGCCGCGCCGCGCATGGACACGATCCAGTCTAGCCGGCCTTCGCGGACCGCCGGTCTGGCGATGCATTGTCCCGGATACCGCCGGCCCACCAGACCCGGCACGCGCCTTCATCGGACACCATGCAGGGGCCGATGGGATGACGCGGCGTGCAGGCATCACCGAACAGTCGGCATTCATTCGGGTAGATTTTGCCCAGCACCACGCGGGCGCAGTCGCAACCCGGCGGCATCTCACCCACGCGTTTGCGCGTGGCATCCACCGTCACCGGGAAGCGCACCCGTGCATCGTGGGCGTGGAATGCTGCCGACAGCGCGTAGCCGGAGCCGGGAATCACGCCGATGCCGCGCCAGTTTGCGTCCACCACGTCAAAGCACTGCTCGAGCAGCGCCCTGGCCCGGGCGTTGCCACCGGGCCGGACCGCGCGCGGATAGCAGTTGATCAATCGGCAGTCACCCTGAATGGACTGGTGCAGCACTGCACAGGTAGCAGCCAGCAGGCTGTCCGCTTCGAAGCCGGCAATCGCGGCGGGAATGCCGTGCTGCTCCGGCACGAACTCCCATTCCTCGGGCCCCATCACGGTGGCGACATGGCCCGGCGCAATCAGCAGGTCGAAACCGGGCTCGCCCGATTCGAGCAGCATGGCCACTGCGGGCCAGGTCAGCCGGCCCGACAGCAGCACGGAAAGATTGGCCGGGACGCCTTCGGCGAGCATCGCGGCCACCGGTGCCATCGTGGTTTCGAAACCCGCGGCAAAGAACACGACTTCGCGATCCGGCTCGCTCTCGGCAATTCGGCGCGCTTCCACCGGGCTGGCGATGGGCCGCACATCGGCGCCCGCGGCCTTGGCCTGTTCCAGTGACCGGGGTTCCCGCTTCGGCCCGTTGACGGGTACCCGCAGCATGTCACCGAAGGCCACCAGCGTGAGGTCCTGTGTGCGCGCGAGCTGGATCGCGTCATATACGTCTTCTTCGGGACAGATACAGACCGGGCAGCCCGGCCCGGGAATCAGTTCCACGTTGGGGGGCAACGCGCTGCGCAGGCCGGCGTGGGTAATGGTGCGTTCGTGTCCGCCGCACACGTTCATGATCTTGACAGGTTCGGGCAGCACCAGCGCGTGAATGCGCGCCAGCGCTTCGCGGGCGGCGGCCTGGGCGTCACCGACCATTGCGCACCTCATGGGTCTCGTCCGTGGCGTGCAGCAATGCACCCTCGGTGGCCACGCGCGGCCGCCGGTTGCGCCCGGTTTGCAGGTCACGGCGATGGCTGTTGCGGGACTCCGCGAGCCACGCGAGCCAGTCGCCCATGCCCGCGCCGGACTGAGCGGACAGCTCCATACACTTTGCTGCTGTTGCCAGGTGTTGCAGGTTGTCCCGCGCCCGCTCGGGCCGGAAATCCGGCAGGTGCGGCGCGAGATCCATCTTGGTCAGCAGCACCAGGTCGGCGGCGCGAAACATCACCGGGTACTTCGACGGCTTGTCATCACCCTCCGGCACCGACAACAGCGTGACGTTGAAATGCTGGCCCAGGTCGAAACTCGCCGGACACACGAGGTTGCCGACGTTTTCGATGAACAGCACATCGAGGTCGTGCAGGTCGAGCTGCGGCAGCGCCGCTGCGATCATCGCCGCGTCCAGGTGACAGGCGCTGCCGGTGGTGATCTGCACTGCGTGCAGTCCCGCCCGGCGCACGCGCTCTGCATCATTTTCAGTCGCGAGGTCGCCTTCTATCACCGCGACGCGCAGGCCTGGTGGCAGTTGCCGCGCGGTGGCTTCGAGCAGGCTGGTCTTGCCGGCGCCCGGGGATGACATCAGGTTAACGACCATCACGTCGTGGCGGCCAAATACGTCGCGATTGCGCGCGGCCTGTTCGTCGTTGGCAGACAGCAGCCCCGCCATGACTTCCACGGTGCGCGAGTCAAGAATCTCGTCGGAGGTGTTTGCGCAACCGCAGGTCTGGCACATCGTCGAGCCTGTCAGTGCAGCCCTGGGGGGCGCTCGAGTTCGACCCGGGCCAGCACCAGCTCATCGCCACTCACCAGCGTAGTCCGCCAGTTGCCGCAATGCGGGCACGTCAGCCGGGTGACGGTGACCTCCGACTCTGTCGCACACTGGTCGCAATGCACGCGGAGCGCACTCGACTCCAGCACCAGGGCTGCCGAGCTCGCAACGGTGCCGGCCCGGGCAATTGTATAGGCCTGTTCCAGCAGTTCGGGTTCTACGCCAGACAGCGGGCCCATCCGGACGACGATCTCGCAAACGGTCTGCGCACCGTTCTGCGCGGCCACGCGCTGCACCTGGTCGAGTAAGGCCTGACAAACCGCGAGCTCATGCATGGTGGGCGAGCACCTCGTCCAGTAGCTCCCAGGTCGCTGCCGCTTCGTCCGCCGGGATTTTCTGAATCGCATAGCCCACATGCACCAGCACGTGGTCACCCATGGCCAGCTCATCGGCCTGCAGCATAAAGAGGCTCACGTCGCGCTCGATGCCCTTCGCCTCGCACACGGCGTTGAAGCCGTCGATGGCTTTGATTTGCATTGGAATCGCGAGGCACATCTTCTTATTACACAATATTTGCCAATATTTGCCGCAAGACCTTTGTCGACTATACGCCGCCTGCGCAGCTGTCCCGGTAGGTGAATGTCCTTATTTGTGCTTGCCCGCGCTTTGGCTATACAGGTAATTGGGGGAATAGGCGCAGGGGTGGGTCTTGTCCGCACGAGCAATAAGATGAAGAAGTACCTCGTGCTCGCGATTGGCAATGTGTTGCTGTCCGACGACGGGGTGGGCGCCAAAGTCCTGGCGGCCCTCGAGGCCCATGCCAGCTGTCCTGCAGACACACGGCTCGTGGACGGCGGGACCCTGAGTTTCTCCCTTGAGGCTGAACTGGACGATTGTGCAGGCCTGGTCGTCGTTGACGCGTCGCGTCTCGGCACCCAGCCGGGGACCGTGGAGTGCCTGGAAGGGGCGGCCATGGATCGCCTGCTGCAGAAGACGGGCCGCAGCGTGCACGAAGTGGGGCTGGCGGACGTGCTGGATGTAGCCCGGTTAACAAAAAGACTGCCGGCCCACCGCGCGCTGATCGGCATCGAGCCGGAGACCATTGACTGGGGTGAAACCCTGTCGCCTGCCGTGCAGGCAGCCTTGCCGCTGGCGGCGGATCGGGTGCTCGGGTTGCTGGCCACCTGGCGCGGCGAGCCATCAATCACCGTTTCGTCAGAGCCACTGCCAACTGTTCCGAGCGCGGCGCCATGAGCGGTCTGGCCGATATTGCGGTGTCTGTCGAGATAACCACCGGCAATGTCGTGCCCCTGTTGCACGAAGTTCGCCACGCGCTGCAGCGCCTGCTCGATACCGGTGAACCGACGGTGATCGATCTGCACAGCCTGCCGTTGGCGCCGGGCGAACTCGACACGCTGGAAGAAAAACTGGGCGAGGGCGAAGTCAGCGCGACACTGAATGCGCTGGGCCCCAGCCTGCTGCGGGAAACCGCCGTGCCCGGTGTCTGGTTCGTGACGCACCGGAACGCGAACGAAGAAATCACCGGGCAATACCTGGAGATCGTCAAGGTGCCCGCGATCCTGGAGGCCCAGGACGTCGATATCCGGCAGGGCATTGCTGCCCTCAGCGAAAGCCTCGAACAGGCGAATACCCAAGACCAGGGAGAGACGCACGATGGCTCGAATTGAAACCGTAGGCGAAGCCCTGGCTCGCCAGGGCGTGTCCCGGCGCGCATTCCTGAAGTTTTGCGCCGCCACCACGTCGCTGATGGCGCTGCCGCCCAGCATGATCCCGCGGGTTGCCGCGGCGCTGGAAGCCGCGCGGCGGCCGTCGGTGATCTGG
>Ga0265303_10002846_pt1 | contig 10788 bp, 8 predicted proteins | sample Helome_2_FD_192494 | JGI IMG/M metagenome (GOLD analysis project Ga0265303, IMG submission 192494) | Marine sediment microbial communities from subtidal zone of North Sea - Hel_20160317 (Illumina Assembly) | ecosystem: Environmental > Aquatic > Marine > Subtidal zone > Sediment ...
GCTAAGTTACCATGCCCAACCTCACGACGTGATGTACCACGAATAGGTCTCGCTTCTCCTGTACAGAATGGTGGGAAATTATAGTGCAAGTAAAAACGTTCTTCACCTTCATGAGATGGCATATCTATTTGATTGCTGTCTCTAGACGTTCCGAGTGTAACCGTTGCCAAGGCTTGAGTTTCTCCTCTTGTAAAGATTGAAGACCCATGAACCGATGGTAAATAATCCACTTCACACCATATCGGTCTAATTTCGTCAGTCTTGCGACCATCCAAACGCTGACCTTCATTTAGCGTTAGATCTCTAATAGCAGCCTTTTCTGCTTTCGAATAATATTTAGAAACAAGATCACCCATTTCTTCAAGTTCTTCTTCAGAATAACCGGCTTTTATTTCTTCCTTGATTTCAGAAAAAGCAGCACTTCTTTCATGTTTAGCAGATCCGGCCTTCGCTACTGCGTAAACTTTGTCATATGCCAGGTCATGAATCTTCTTTTCCAGCTCTTCATCTTCTGTTTCTGCCTCGTATTCCCTAACTTCTTTTTTACCAAATGCTTCCGCCAGTCTCACTTGTGCAGCGCATTGTACTTTTATGGCTTCGTGAGCGAACTTTATTGCTTCTGTCATTTCCTCTTCAGAAATCTCATCCATTTCTCCTTCTACCATCATAACTGAATCTGCAGATGCACCAATCATCATATCGATATCAGATTCTAATAATTGAGCTCTTGTTGGGTTGATAACGAATTCACCATTAACTCTTCCAACTCGAGCCTCAGAAATCGCACACTCAAATGGGAAATCAGATAATTGGATGGCAGCAGACGCTGCTAATCCTGCCATGGCATCGGGCATGACTTCTTCGTCATGTGACATAAGCTGGATCATCACCTGAGTTTCAGAATGGTAATCCTTTGGGAATAATGGTCGTAATACACGATCAACCAATCGCATGGTCAATATTTCTCCATCACTAGGTCTTGCTTCTCTCTTGAAGAACCCTCCAGGATATCGTCCAGCAGCCGCGAATTTTTCACGGTAATCTACTGTTAAAGGAAGAAAGTTAAGATCTTTTTGTTCGTAATTGGAAACTACTGTACATAACAACATGCATTTTCCAGATTGCACAACAACACTACCGTGAGCTTGTTTTGCTAATTTTCCGGTTTCGATAGAGATTTCCCTACCATCACCTAGGTCAATGACCTCTTTAAATACTTTAGGTATCATAAATTCTTAATTGTAGTCCCGAAGTTAAATCGAAACTCTGTTAAACATTGGTGTTGTGTTGTAGTTGTTGTTGTAATCCAATGAAAAACCTGTGAAAGCTTCTTTATTTATCTGTTCTTTAAAGAACAAAGAAAAAACCACGCTGAAAAAGCGTGGTCTTGTATTATTTTCTTAATCCTAACTCTTTAACGATTGCACGATATCTCAAGATATCTTTCTTCGTAAGGTAGTCTAGAAGCGCTCTACGCTTTCCAACTAACTTCACCAAAGAACGCTCGGTATTATAATCCTTGCGATTCTTTTTCAAGTGCCCTGTTAAATGATTGATTCTTTCTGTGAACAAAGCGATCTGTCCTTCTGCAGAACCAGTATCTTGGGCGTTCTTCCCATGTTTCTTAAAGAGTTTCTCTTTATTTTTTTTGTCTAAATACATGCCAATATTATTGTAAATGATCTTTATGCACGATACGTCTTTCGTATCAAGGCGCAAATATAGTAATTTTTAAGTATTTGTAATTTTTTTACAATAGGATTTAAACCTTTTCGTTTTAACATGGTCTTAACAGATATAACTTAAATTAAGCAATTATGAAAAATTCAAGATTAAACCTACGTGCGATAGCAGCCATGATCATGTTATCGCTTGTTTTTACAGCATGTTCAAATGATGAAAATGTTGACACACCACAGGTTCAGGACCAAGATGTAACGGAGGTTACTAGATTGGCTGAAATTGATGAGGCCTCAGAAGCAATGACAGATATCATGATCGATGTCTTTGAATTTGATTTCAATGAATCAGGAAGAAATGCATCTCCTCCTGGAGGATTGCCAGAATGCGTTACAATTACAGTTGTCTTGGAGCAAGGCTCTCGTTTGGTAACCATAGACTTTGGTACTGAGGGTTGCGAAGTAAGGGGTAATATCCTTAAAGGTAAAATCATCATGTCTTATGTTAGGGATCCTCAAGCACTAGAAGTGATGATAAGCTATACCTTGGAAGATTTCTATTTCAATGACAAGAATGTTATAGGTAACAAAACGTTATTGAAACAGTTATCTAATGACAACGGCAATCCGCAATTCACTCATACATTGGATTTAACTGTAATATGGCCGGATGGTGCTGAAGCATCTCGTGAAGGCGTAAAGATCCGTGAATGGGTAGAAGGATTTGGAAGTGGCATTTGGAGTGACAATGTTTTTGAGATAACTGGAAACTGGACTTCGACATTCAGGAATGGAAATGTTCATTCTTATGAAGTGATCGTGCCATTAAGAAGAGAGGTTATTTGCACTTATTTTGTTAGTGGAAGTTTTGAGGTACAGAGAACAAATTTCGGTGGTCTATTTGATTATGGCGAGGGCGATTGTGATAATCAAGCGACTTTTACCTTTAATGATGGTACCGTAATCGATATCACATTGAACTAGGAATATTGGTTTTAGACAAAAAAAGCGAGCTAATTAGCTCGCTTTTTTTATTCCCGCAATGGTTGATTGCGAATAAGGTCGATATAAAGATTGATCTTGTCTTTCAGGTCTTTACGTGGTGAAATGAAATCCAGGAAACCATGTTCTAACAGGAATTCTGAAGTTTGAAATCCTTCAGGGAGATCCTGTCCTGTAGTATCCTTTACCACACGTGGTCCGGCAAAACCAATTAAAGCTCCAGGTTCAGCAATATTAATATCACCTAACATGGCAAACGATGCTGTTGTGCCGCCTGTTGTTGGATCCGTACATAAAGAGATATAAGGTATCTTGGCATCTGCCAATTGAGCTAGTTTAACAGAAGTCTTTGCTAGCTGCATCAATGACAGGGCAGCTTCCATCATTCTTGCACCACCGGATTTTGATATGATCATGAACGGAATCTTTTTCTTCAAGGCATGGTCTGCAGCACGAGCAATTTTTTCACCAACAACACTTCCCATGGAGCCACCAATAAATGTAAAGTCCATACAAGCAATCACGAGGTCTTTGCCTTTAGATTTTCCAACCGCCGTCCTTACTGCATCTTTTAAACTTGTTTTTTCTTTTGCGGCTTTTAACCTATCAGTATATTTCTTAGTGTCTTGGAATCTTAATGGATCCTTGGAAATCATATCATCATCAAGCTCCTTGTACTTATTATCATCGAATAGAATCTCGAAATATTCATTGCTGCCAATCCTAACATGATACCCATCTTCTGGGCTTACATAATAATTCTTCTCTAGCTCTTCAGCATCAACTATTTTTCCTGTTGGAGATTTGTACCACAATCCTCTGGGAGTGTCTTTTTTCTCCTCGGTTGTAGTTTGAATACCCTTTTCTTTTCTTTTAAACCAAGCCATTCAGTCGATTATTAAGTTTAGTTAGGGTACAAAGTTATAAAGTATTTACATTATTAAGGTCTTCAAATGCCTTTTTTAAACGCTCAACAAATGCATTCTCACCTTTTCTAAGCCATACTCTTGGATCGTAGTACTTCTTATTAGGTACATCATCTCCATCTGGATTCCCAATCTGTTTCTGGAGATAATCTTTTTTATCCTGAACATAGTCCCTTACACCACTCAAAAAGGCATATTGCATATCAGTATCGATGTTCATTTTTATTACACCATAACCAATTGCTTCTCTTATCTCGTCTACCGTAGAGCCAGAACCTCCATGAAAAACGAAATCGATATGGTTATGTTCAACATTGTATTTGTTAGAAACGTATTCTTGAGAATTTTTCAAGATCTTTGGTGTAAGTTTCACATTACCAGGTTTGTAAACACCGTGAACATTTCCAAAAGCAGCTGCAACTGTGAATTGGTCACTTACTTTGCTTAATTCTTCATAAGCATATGCCACCTCTTCAGGCTGGGTATAGAGTTTAGAATCGTCAACATCTGTATTGTCGACACCGTCTTCCTCACCACCTGTAATACCTAGTTCGATTTCCAAAGTCATTCCCATTTTGCTCATACGCTCCAAATATCCCTTACAAATCTCTATGTTTTCCTCTAAAGGTTCTTCAGAAAGGTCAATCATATGAGAGCTATACAAGGACTTGCCAGTTTCTTTGAAATGCGCTTCACTTGCATCTAGAAGACCATCGATCCATGGCAATAATTTCTTTGCACAATGATCCGTATGAAGAATTACTGGTACACCATAGGCCTCTGCCATTTGGTGAACATGCTTTGCACCGGCTATAGATCCAGCTATGGCAGCTTTTTGACCCTCGTTGCTCAATCCTTTTCCAGCATTGAACTGAGCACCACCATTAGAGAATTGTATGATTACTGGTGCGTTCAATTCTGCAGCAGTTTCCAATACTCCATTAATGGTATTTGACCCAATAACATTCACTGCAGGTAATGCGAAACCTTTTTCTTTTGCTAATTTGAATATTTCTTGTACCTCGTAACCTGTAGCTACACCTGGTTTTATATTATGACTCATTTAATTGGTTTTTATAGTGATTAATTATGTAGTATTAAGGTTCAAAAATAGGCATTTTTTATATATAGAGCGCGTACTATAGGCCTTATGAACCTGGAAAAATGCGAAACCGTTATCGTGTAATTGAGAATCAATGACAATTAGAAAGGATAGTTGATTCCTATGTTATAAACGGCATTCTTGAAATTAAAATCATTGAACCATCTATTTTGGTCTTTATAAGATGGGTCATGTGCCTTGAAACCAATATCGAATCTCAATACGAAGAAACTAAAATCATATCGAAGGCCAAAACCAGCACCTATTGCAATATCTCCAAGTGAAGAAAAATCCTTGAATACAGCATCTTCGTCTTCAACGTCATCTAGAGCATTCCAGATATTTCCAGCATCAATGAAAAAAGCACCATTAAAATTACCGAATAGGTTGTAGCGATGTTCAAGATTAAAGGCCAACTTAAGGTTGGCTTCGTTGAACTCATTCGTGCTCGAGGTAGTTCCAGGTCCTAAATTATAGGCAGTCCAGGCGCGATTATCGTTAGTCCCTCCTGCAAAGAAACTACGTGAAAAAGGGATGCTTGTTGAGTTTCCATATGGAATGGCAAAACCAAAAAAGCTACGCATGGCCAAAACCTTCTTGCCCCCAAGGCCCCAGTGTTTCACATAATCCAATTCTGTTTTTACATATTGAGAATAGGCAACTCCAAAGACTTCGTATTTTCCATTTTGGTTCTCTTTCGAACCAGTCAATCGTGTCAAGGCCGTTAGAGCGTTTCCTGCTAACTCGAGCTTGGCCCTGAAAATCGAGAAATCATTATCAAAAAGATTTTCCCTTTTATCTTTAGTGAAGCCAAAATTTGAAGCGAAAATCAAGTTGTTTTCGGTGAGTCTTTGTTTACGCTCATTAATATTATTAACAGTCTGGATTTGATCAGTTGAAATGTTATTTGGAGGGGTACTGTCCAATACATCGGCCAAGAAACTATCTGCGCCTGATGGAATAGTGAGGTTATCACTTACTCCAATATACCCTATATCTTGGGCAATGGTGTTCAAGGTACTAAACGAGTTTTGGTAGACTTCAAAATAATTGTCCGTATTCAAGTTCTTTACGAATTGTACATTAAATAGGTCCATTCTGTTGGTAATGGCAGCCGAAGGATACCAACGATAATTAAAAATGCCAGATAATGTCTGTTTATCCAATCCAATATTTCGCTGACTTGTCGCTCCGAGGGTAATACGAGTACTAGGTGACATGTACTTTGGAATTATCTTATCGGTATTAAAAGGCGAAAAAAGGCGCGGTATTGTTAACCTTAAATTTGCCCCAAGTTCATTGATATCAAAGAATTGATCCTTAGAATCTGAAGGGTCTTTTGAAGCACCAATGGATCCAATGGCAGATAACTCAAGAATTTCTGCTCCTTTAAAAATATTTCTTGTCAAGATATTGCCACTGAATGAAAACCCTACGGTTTGTATATTACTCTGAGTCACATCAAAACTGGCACCTAATGAGTATTTTTTTCGAGGAGTCAAGAAAATATTGGCAGTCAAGGTAGTGTCCTCTTCGTTTTCTATGTATTCAATATTAGGATATTTGAATGTCTTCAATTCACTGATATATCTATAGGTCCTAGTCCTGTCAATATCCTTGTAGACTTCTCCTGGCGTTATGAAGACGGCATCGGTAAGTGCCTTTGGTTTGTATTTTAGACCAAATGCACTATAAATATTAAAATTATTATAGGTTAATGAGTCGGTTAATGGTGCATTCCTGTTTTCATAAGAGTAATCAGTCAGGATATTAACGTCTTTGATTCTATAGAGTTTAAAAGGAATTTGGTACGTGGAATCTTCAGATTTTATTATTCTATCGGGTATTTTCAGCTCTACGTTTACCTTCTTATCGGCCTTGATCGAATCAATATCGAAGGTCACATAATCTTGACTGAAATGATAAACGCCAGAATTTCGCAATTCGGTAGTTATCCTGCTTCGTTCCTTTTCGAAATTAATACTCCTGTATTGATCAATGGGTTGCAAGAGTGATTTCTTCTTTATTTTTTGATACAGCGAATCTATGATAGGTGAGTTAATTCTTGAGGATATGGAATCCAAAAGGTAAGGCTTGCCAGTAGTGATGAAGAAATCAACTCCAGCCCGTTTATTTTCCTTAGGTTTGAAAAGTGTAGACGATTCTACATCAAACCATCCATTCTGCCAAAAGTAATCTTCAAGTCTGCTTTGGGATTTCCTTGTTAGCGTTGTATCTACAATTACTGGGGCTTCTCCAGTAGTCTTTATCCAATTATTGAGACCGACATAAGATTTGCCAAGCTTATCAACCTGTTTGTTGGAGTAGATTCCTTTAAGCCTCTGTTTACGTTTGGGTTTTTTGTTCAGCCAATTAATATAAGTAGAGTCTGGATTTTCCTTGGCAAGATTATAAATATGCAACCTGAATGGTACGCCTAAGACCAGCTTACTATTTGGTTTTTGGTAAAGTAGATTATTAACGGTCTCAGTGAGGTCTTTTTTATCGTTAACATAAACCGAAGTATCCGTAAGCAAGTGCTCGTTTTCGCCAACTCTCTTAATAGTGTTACAAGAGGTTAAAACCCCTATGATTACGATAATAAGTGATATTTTTGCGAGAGATGGTTTCAACCAGGAAAATTAATAAAATCAAAAATACGTTAATAAAATGTTACCCAAAAGTCAATTAAAACTTATAACGAGCCTAGCTCAAAAAAAGTACCGCAATGAGCATGGACTCTTTATTGCGGAAGGATTTAAGAATGTAACAGAATTGATGGATTCTAGGATAAAATTGCAACAACTCTATATTTCGAATCCTGTACATGCTACTATAAGCAAAAACCATACCTTGATAACTGATAAGGAACTGAGGAAAATTAGCCAGTTGAAATCGCCTAATGATATTTTAGGAATTTTTCATGTTCCAGATTCAAGGCCGATTGAAACAAATGCTTTAGTGATTGCCCTAGATGATGTGCGAGACCCCGGAAATCTAGGAACCATTATTAGGCTTTGCGATTGGTTTGGTGTTAAAGACCTTGTTTGTTCACGCAATACAGTAGATTGTTATAACCCAAAAGTCGTACAAGCAACAATGGGCTCTTTATCGCGAGTCAATATTTCTTATATAGACCTTAAGGAATTCTTGCAGAATAACGAAGAAACTTCCATTATTGGTACCTTTATGAATGGCAGGAACATTTACAATGAAATGCTGCCTACCAAAGGCGTCATTATCATGGGTAATGAGGCCCATGGCATAAGCAATGAGATTGCCGAACAAGTAGACAATCGGATTGCGATTCCGCGTTTTGGAGATAACAATGTAACGGAAAGCCTGAATGTAGCTGCAGCAACAGCGATAATCTTAAGTGAGTTTAGACGTTCTTCTATTGAAATGTAAAATTCAGGAAGATTCCCCTGGTTTTCATACTCGTGACATTGCTTGTCCAAGGGCTGTTTGGGTCAGTGTCCCTTATCAGTTCATCATTCAAGGCAAAAACACCTCTTATAGAAGGAGTGAACTTGAACCAATGTAGATAAAAATCGATTCCAAGGCCCAATTCATAAAAGAACATGTTTTTTTTAGTACGGAATTGCCCTGCACTATTATCATCTGGATTGTCTTCATTGGAAGATAAGTTGAGCGCTGTTGAAATACCACCCACCACAAAAGGCTTGAAATTGTTCAATCGCTTCGCAGATAACTTTATTAATAATGGAATATGAATGTAAGTTGATTTGACTTCTCGAACAAGATCATTGGCCTGAAACGTAACTCCTTGAAAATAATCTTCTTCATAGGTTAATGTCCTGTTGCTCACAATCAGTCCAGGTTCCAAACGGAGATTTATGTGATCATTAATTCGCATATCACCAATAAGCCCAACATTGAATCCAACGGATTTCTCTGTTTGGATATCAGATAGGTTGGTGTTATAATCAAAATTGAAATCGTAATTGTTCAAGCCAAGAAAATATCCCCATGTCAAGAATTTCTTGTCGAAATTCTCCAAATTCAGGACTTTTTCCTTACTGAACAATTGGGCATTGCTAATTTGGAAAGAAAGTAAAAACGTAAGTAGAAAAAGTAAATTCTTCATAATCTTATTTTGAGGCAGAGTAAATCGTCGCTACACCAAAAGTTTGAGGGTCATCTTTAACGTTAATAAACCCAATTTTACGTAAAATATTGTTGAGTTCCTCACCATGAGGAAATACTGAGGCAGATTCGCTAAGGTATTTATATGCAGATTGGTCTTTAGAAAACACTCTTCCTATAACAGGTAAAAGGTGCTTAGTATAGAGTTTGTAGCCCTGTTTATAAGGACTCTTAGTCGGCACTGATGTCTCAAGGATAACAAAAACGCCACTTGGCTTAAGTACTCTTAAGATTTCCTTGAGGCCTTTCTCCAAGGTTTCAAAATTCCTGACACCAAATGCCACTGTAATGGCATCGAAGGAACTATCTTCAAATGGCATATTTTCAGAATCACCAAGTACCATCTCTATGGTTTCATTGAGATTTTTCTTCTCTATTTTTTGGTTGCCTACATCAAGCATTCCTTGACTAATATCAAGACCAATGATGCGTGAGGCACCGGTTTTTGCCAAATTGATGGCAAGATCACCAGTACCAGTTGCAATGTCAAGAATTATTTCTGGCTTGTGCTCTTTTACAAGGGCAACGACTTTCTTGCGCCATTTGACATCGATACCAAAGGAAATGACACGATTAAGCCCATCGTACTCCTTTGAAATGGTGTCAAACATAGTGGCAACTTGTTCTTTTTTACCGAGTTTACTGTCCTTGTATGGTTTTATTTTGGTCAATCAGGATTTTTGGCAAATATATGACTTTATTATAGGTTATCTCCATGCATTCAATAGCACTTTTAAGTAAGATCTTTTTCATTATGCCTTTTAAAAATCAACTATATTTGTACCACTTTTATTCATAGTTTTATTTTATGAAGATAATTATTGCTGGAGCAGGCGAAGTAGGATTTCATCTCGCAAAATTATTGTCTTTCGAATCCCAAGAAATCACACTAATCGATACCAATAAGGAAAGTCTCACCTATGCAGATAATCACTTGGATATCCGTATAGTCAAGGGAGATGCCACTTCAATATCAATATTGAAGGAATCAAGAATCGAGAACGCGGATCTGGTTATTGGTGTTACTTCTTCGGAAACAACAAATATCACAGTTTGTGCAATTGCAAAGCAATTGGGCGCCAAACGAACCATCGCTAGGATTTCCAATACCGAATTCATTGAGAATAAGGATGAGGTTGGCTTCACCGAATTTGGTGTTGATGAATTGATTTCACCTGAATCACTGGCAGCCTCTGAAATAGAGTTGCTTTTGGACCAATCAGCCTTTAATGACAGCTACGAATTCGAAGATGGGGCACTGACCATGGTAGGATTGATCTTATCGAATTCGGCATCAATAGTTGGCAAGACGATAAAAGAAGCAGCGACAGTTTTTCCAGAGATGCATTTCATAGCCATCGCAATTCAAAGAGGAGGTACACAATTCACTTTGATCCCGAGGGGAGACACCATTCTAAAAGAAGGTGATCAGGTTTACTTTATAACATCCACTGGTGGTGTTGAAGAGTTATATAAGTTAACCGGTAAATTCAAGGAGGATATCAAGAATGTCATGATTCTTGGTGGAAGTAAGATCGGTTACAAATCTGCAAGAGACCTTTGCAAGAAAAAGTTCAACATCAAGCTAATAGAAAAAGACAAACAACGGGCGTTTGACCTTGCAGATGAGCTTCCCAAAGCACTTGTAATTAATGGAGATGGACGAAATGTAGAGTTATTGGAGGAAGAGAGCATCGGAGATATGGATGCATTTATCTCGGTCACTGGCAATTCGGAAACCAATATTATGTCTTGTTTGGTTGCAAAATCCAAAGGCGTCAAGAAAACCATTGCTTTGGTTGAGAACATGGATTATTTCGAGTTGTCCCAATCCATTGGTATTGACACCTTGATTAATAAGAAACTCCTCGCGGCGAATAATATATTCAGGTATATAAAAAAAGGTGAAGTC
>Ga0265303_10002848_pt1 | contig 10787 bp, 8 predicted proteins | sample Helome_2_FD_192494 | JGI IMG/M metagenome (GOLD analysis project Ga0265303, IMG submission 192494) | Marine sediment microbial communities from subtidal zone of North Sea - Hel_20160317 (Illumina Assembly) | ecosystem: Environmental > Aquatic > Marine > Subtidal zone > Sediment ...
CTTGTTTTAGTGCATTCACTAAAATTTCGTATGACAATCCTTTAATTTTAATATCCATTTGGCAAGCAGTAATACCATCTGCAGTACCTGTAACTTTAAAATCCATATCTCCTAAGTGATCTTCATCACCTAAAATATCAGACAATACAGCATAACGATCACCATCAGAAATTAATCCCATAGCAATACCAGAAACCGGTCTCTTCAGTTTAACACCAGCATCCATCAGTGCCATTGTACCAGCACAAACCGTTGCCATAGAAGACGAACCGTTAGATTCTAATACTTCAGATACAACACGAACTGTATAAGGACAATCCTCAGGAATCATCCCTTTTAATCCACGTTGCGCTAAATTACCATGACCAACTTCTCTTCTAGAAGTTCCTCTTAATGGTCTAGCCTCACCAGTACAAAAAGGAGGGAAGTTATAATGTAAATAGAAATTTTCTTCACCTTCAAAAGATGGCATATCTATTTTATTAGAATCTCTAGATGTTCCTAAAGTAACCGTAGCTAAAGCTTGAGTTTCTCCTCTAGAAAAAATAGCAGAACCATGTGTTGATGGCAAATAGTCTATTTCACACCAAATAGGTCTAATCTCATCAGTTTTTCTACCATCTAATCGTACACCTTCACTTAACGTTAATTCACGTACGGCTTCTTTTTCGGCTTTACGATAGTAATCTCCAACAAGATGTCCAAATTCTTCCATTTCTTCTTCAGTAAAAGATGCTTTAACTTCTTCTTTTACTTCAGCAAATGCATTACTACGTTCTACTTTAGAAGTTCCCTTCTTAGCAATAGCATAACATTTATCGTAAGTTAAATCGTGTATTCTTTTTTCTAAATCTTCATTTTGCTCTGCAGTTTCATATTCACGAACCTCTTTTCTTCCAAACGCATCTGCTAAACGGTGTTGAGCTGCAATTTGTACTTTAATAGCCTCGTGGGCAAATTTAATAGCATCCGCCATTTCTTCTTCAGAAATCTCATCCATTTCACCTTCAACCATCATTACAGAATCGGCAGAAGCACCAATCATCATTTCAAGATCAGACTCTGCTAATTGAGCACGTGTTGGGTTAATAACAAATTCGCCATTAACACGACCAACTCTAGCTTCAGAGATAGCACATTCAAATGGAAAATCTGAAAGTTGAATAGCTGCAGATGCTGCTAATCCTGCCATTGCTTCTGGCATAACTTCATCATCATGAGACATTAATTGAATCATCACTTGCGTTTCTGCTTGATAATCTTTAGGGAATAACGGACGTAAAACACGGTCTACTAAACGCATTGTTAATACTTCACCGTCACTTGGTCTTGCTTCTCTTTTAAAGAAACCACCTGGATAACGTCCAGCCGCCGCAAATTTCTCTCTGTAATCTACTGTTAATGGCAGAAAACCAAGATCTTTTTGTTCGTAATTGGAAACAACTGTACATAATAACATACATTTTCCCGATGTTACAACAACAGAACCATGTGCCTGTTTTGCTAATTTTCCGGTTTCTAATGAGATGGTTCTTCCATCTCCTAAATCAATAATTTCTTTAAATACCTTAGGTATCATATTTTTTAGTTTTTTTACCCGAAGTAACGGGTAAGATTTAACAATTGGTTTTGTAGTTGTGTGTTAACCAATGAAAAGTAATAAAAGCTTCTTTTAATAAAAAAGAGGCATAAAGCCTCTCTTTGTTATTTTCTTAATCCTAATTCTTTAACAATTGCACGATATCTTTCAATCTCGGTCTTGTTCAAATAGTCAAGTAAATTTCTTCGTTTACCAACTAATTTTACTAAAGAACGCTCTGTATTAAAATCTTTTTGATTATTTTTTAAATGCTTTGTTAAATGGTTAATTCTGTGCGTAAATAAGGCTATTTGCCCTTCAGAAGAACCTGTGTCTTTTGCAGATTTTCCATGTTTTTTGAAAATTTCTGCTTTTTTTTCAGCTGTTAAATACATGCTAACATTAAATTTTAATTAATAATTTTTATGTACTGATATCTTATCAGGCGGCAAATATAAACTATTATTTTGATTAACAACTAATTGAATATGGTAGTTTTATATTTTTTAAATGATATTAAACCTTTTTAAATTCGTTAAGTCTTAGATACATAACTTTTAAAAAATAGTATAATGAAAAGACAAAAACTAACATTTGGAATAATAGCTTTAGCGCTATTTGGGCTAGTTCTAACTAGCTGTAATGAATCTGATACAATTCAGGAAGAACTTATTACCGAAGAAATTGATCTTAAAGCAGCAGAAACTGAAGCAGAAATTGATAAAGTTTCTGATGAATCAAGCGCAATAATCGAAGAAGCTTATTTAATGGAAGAATTCCCAATTACTAAAAGCAATGTTACAGATAGATATTTACCTGACTGTGTAACAATAACAGTTGTTATTGTTCAAAATATGAAAACAGTAACGTTAGATTTTGGTGAAGGTTGTGAATTGCGTAATGGAAATCTTGTAAGTGGGAAAATTATTATGACATATGAAAGAGATCCTGAAGCAGCAAGCAAAATGATTACTTATTCTTTTGAGGATTTTTATTTTAATCGAAAAAATGTTGAAGGAGGAGGTTCAATTCTAAGAGAGCGTTCAAACGAAAACGGTAATCCTCAATCTACGAAAACATTTGATGTTACTGTAACTTGGCCAGACGGATTGTTTGCAAGTAAGGTAGGTGTAAAAGTGCGAGAAATGGTTGAAGGTCAAAGTACACCAGCCTGGGGTGATAATGTATTTTTAATTACAGGAAATTGGACTTTTACTAGGAGAAACGGTAATGTTCTATCGGCTAATATAATTAAAGAGTTAAGAAGAGAATTAGCTTGTAAGTTTTTAGTAAGTGGTACTATAGAATTGAGTAAAAATCTTAATACTGCAATATTAGATTATGGCGATGGTGAATGTGATGACCTAGCTACAGTTAGTATAAATGGTGGTGAAAGAAGAGAAATACATCTAAGTAATTTGTAATAAACGAATTATTAAATTAAAAAGAGCGGTAATTTTACCGCTCTTTTTTTATTTTCTAATCGGTATATTTTGTATTAAATCGATGTATAAATTAATTTGTTTTTTAAGGTCTTTACGCTCGATGATTTTATCTAAAAACCCATGTTCTAATACAAATTCAGATCGTTGAAAACCTTCAGGCAAATCTTTACCGGTAGTGTCTTTTACAACACGAGGCCCTGCAAACGCAACAAGCGCATTAGGCTCAGCAAAATTCACATCACCTAACATGGCATACGACGCTGTAGTACCACCGGTTGTAGGGTCAGTACATAATGAAATATATGGAATTTTAACTTCGGCTAACTGAGCTAACTTCGCCGATGTTTTTACCAATTGCATTAATGATAATGACGCTTCCATCATTCTAGCCCCGCCAGATTTTGAGATCATTAAAAATGGAATTTTCTTTTTAATTGAATAGTCAATTGCTCTTGCTATTTTTTCTCCTACTACACTGCCCATTGAACCACCAATAAAAGCAAAATCCATGGCGGCCACTACTAAATCTTTACCCAATGATTTTCCTACTGCAGTTCTAACCGCATCTTTTAACTTCGTTCTTTCTTGAGCCTGTTTTAATCTTTCGGTATATTTTTTACTATCAACAAATTTTAAGGGGTCTTTAGAAGTTATATTCGGATTAAGTTCTTTGTATTTATTATCATCAAACAAAATCTCAAAGTACTCATTACTACCAATTCTAACATGATAACCATCTTCAGGGCTTACATAAAAGTTTTCCATCAACTCTTCTGTATCGATAACTTTTCCACTAGGTGTTTTGTACCAAAGCCCTTTTGGAACGTCCTTTTTTTCTTCGGTAGGCGTTTGAATTCCTTTATCTTTTCGTTTAAACCAAGATGCCATAAGATAATTTTTTTGGTTGGTAAGTTAGTGAAAAAACGAACCTATTATAAAATTGATCTTTTTTTTAACAGTAAAATTATAAAGTATTGACGTTATTTAAATCTTCGAAGGCTTGTTTTAACCTTGTTTTAAAAGTAACTTCACCTTCACGAAGCCATTTTCTTGGATCATAATATTTTTTATTAGGAATATCGTCTCCATCAGGATTACCAATTTGACCTTGTAAATAAGCAGAATTCTCTGCCATATAATCTCTAATGCCCGTCATAAAACCATACTGTAAGTCAGTATCTATATTCATCTTGATCACACCATAACCAATGGCTTCTCTAATTTCTTCAACTGTAGAACCTGAACCACCATGAAAAACGAAATCTATCGTATTGTGAGGCACATTGTATTTTTTAGAAATATATTCTTGTGAATTTTTGAGAATCTTAGGAGTCAATTTTACATTTCCAGGTTTATATACCCCATGTACATTTCCAAACGCGGCGGCAATTGTAAAACGATTGCTGATTTTGGATAATTCTTCATAAGCGTAAGCAACTTCTTCAGGTTGCGTATATAATTTTGAATCATCAACATCAGTATTATCAACACCGTCTTCTTCACCACCTGTTATACCTAATTCTATTTCTAAGGTCATGCCCATTTTACTCATGCGCTCCAGATATCTTTTACAAATTTCTATATTTTCTTCGATAGGCTCTTCTGATAAATCTATCATATGAGAACTGTATAGTGGTTTACCTGTTTCTGCAAAATGTTTTTCACCAGCATCTAATAATCCATCAATCCAAGGCAATAATTTTTTTGCACAATGATCTGTATGTAAAATAACAGGAACTCCATGAGCCTCAGCCATTAAATGTACATGTTTAGCACCTGCTACTCCTCCTACGATTGCTGCTTTTTGACCTTCATTTGATAAGCCTTTACCAGCATTAAAATGAGCTCCGCCATTAGAAAATTGAACAATTACCGGAGCATTTAGCTCGGCAGCAGTTTCTATAACGCCATTAATTGAACTTGAACCAATTACGTTTGCTGCAGGTAATGCAAACCCTTTTTCTTTTGCTAATTTAAAAATCTCTTGAACTTGATCTCCTGTAGCTACTCCTGATTTTATTTTATGTGCCATAATTTTTATATAAAATTTAAAGGGTTAAAATTAGTAAAAATTAACGTTACAAATGGCTAAAAAAACGAAATCGTTATAGTTAAGTTTTATTTTTTTAGAAAGGATAATTAATACCTATGTTATAAACAGCATTCCTGAAATTGTAGTTTTGAAACCATTTATTTGATGATGATAAATAGGGTTCATAAGTTTTAAAACCAATATCAAATCTAAAAATAAGAAAGTTAAAATCGTACCTAATACCAAAACCAGAACCTACAGCTATATCTTTTAATGATGAAAAGCCGTTAAATTTTGAATCAGAAGTTGTGACAGTTGAATTAGTTATATCCCAAATATTACCGGCATCAACAAAAAGAGCACTATAGACACTATTTAAAACCTTGAATCGATATTCGAAGTTAGTTGTTAGTTTCAAACTTCCTGTATTAAACTCTAAACTACTTAACTCTGACCCAGGACCTAGATCAAAAGTTCGCCAAGCTCTTATATCATTGGTACCACCTGCTCTATAACTTCTGCTAAATGGAATATCATTAGAATTGCCAAAAGGAATCGCAATCCCTATAAAGGTTCTGTGCGCAATGGTAGTATTTGGGTTAATACTCCAATATTTTTTATATTCCACTTCCGTTTTTAAATATTGAGCTACATCTAATCCGAATAGTTGCTTCTTGCTACCATCAGATGGTTTTTTAAGAAATGCCGATGTTAAGCTCCCAGATGAAATCAATCGACCTGTAAAAGTTGAAAAATTATTATCATTAAAATCCTCTCTGTTATTATAATTGTATGAATAGGAAATAACCGGTACTAATACATCTTCAATTAAAATTTCTCTACGTTCACTAACTTTCTGTACCTCCAAAAACTCTGCATTATTATTCGTTTCATAATTATTAACTGGATCAAGTACTTGTTCAATATATGCTAGAGGGTTTACATTGCCTACTTCTCCTGAATTAGAATCTGGCACAATTATATTCGAAGCCTCATTTAATTTATCTAATTCAGAATCGAATATGTTAAAATAGTTACCAGTGTTTTGATTTCGTATATATTGAACGTTCAATAATTCAAATTTATGTTTGGTGGTAATTTTACTTCGCCAGGCATAATCTAAACCTCCCGTAATATTTTGCCTATCTAACCCTATGTTGCGTTGAAAACCTAAACTTAAAAAAATATTGGTCTTAGGTGCCATTTTTTTAGGAATAATCTTGGTAGTATTCACAGGAAATAATATTCGTGGAATTTTTAAATTGGCACCGGCCCCAAATTCCCATGCATTAAAAAACTTAGAATTATCAGAGACATCTTTTGAAGTGTTTAAAAAAGACCCTTGAAAAGATAATTCTAAAATTTCGGCACCCTTAAACACATTCCTATTAAATAGTGAAAACTTCCCAAGTATGCCAAATGGCTTTATATTAGAAGTTGTAAACTCCGTATCAAAACCTAAAGAATATTTTTTTAAAGGAGTTAAATAAATGTTCGCAGTTAAAGATTCATCATCATTTTCAATATATTTTATATCAACGGACGGTCTGAAGTTCTGCAACTCTCGTAAATATCTTCTGGTGAAGTCCCTTTCAGAATCTTTATAAATACTATTGGGTCGTATAAGAATAGCATTTGCTAAATATTTTGGATTGTATTTTAATTTTGTGTTTGAATAAAAATTATAACCCTTGAAGGAAGTAGAATCTGTCGGTATTTGATTTTTCGTATTAAATGAAAAATCTGTATAAATATTTACATTTTTTACTTTTTGAATCTTAAACGGAGTACTGAATATGCTATCACCTTCTTCAACTATTCGGTCAGGAATTTTTAATAATATATTTTTCTTATGCGAAGTAGTTAATGAATCTATCCAAAACTCAATTAGGTTATTTCCAAAATGATAAATACCTTCATTTCTAAATAATGAAATAAGTCTTTCTTCTTCCTTTTTAAAATCGTTGTAATCAATTTGTTTTCCTGACAACAACAATGATTGATCTTGATTAGAACGATAAATGGAGTCTAACGTGGGAGAATTAATTGAGGTAGCCAATGTATCAATAAAATAAGGGTCATTTGTGGTTATAAGATAGTCAACAGTTGATCTTTTATGCTCTTTTTTATGCTCTATAAATGTAACATTTGCATCAAAAAAACCTTTACTTAAATGGTATTTATAAAGTGAATTAACAGACCTATTAATTTGAATACTATCTGAAATTACAGGTGGATTCCCATTTCTTAAAAACCAACCATTAATTCCGCGGTAAGATTTACCAATACCTTTAACTTGTTTTTCTGAAAAAATTTTTGTTAGATTTTTCTCTTTTTTTGGATTTTCTTCAAGCCATTGTTCGAAGCGGGTCTCATAATCAGGATTCACTCTATTATAGAGATGTAAGGAAAAAGGTATCCCTAATACCTTTTGATTCGGGTTTTGTCTTAAAAAACTTCTAATTTTTTGATTTGAAGTTTTTTTATCATTTACGATTAGTGTATTTTTTTCTAACAAATATTTACCTTCAGGTACCCTTTTCGTAGCATCACAAGAAACTATAACAATCAGAAATACAATAAATACTGTTATTTTAGCTAAATAGTTAAGCAATGCTGTTCAAGTTTTATAAAACGAAAATAGTTAATTATATGTTGAATAATTCTAAATTACTGATGATATTTCAAAAATAATACCATTTAAATGCTAAGTAAAAATCAAATCAAAATAATAACGAGTTTAAAACATAAAAAGTACCGAATTGAACTTCAATTGTTCGTTGCTGAAGGGATAAAGGGAGTTAATGAGTTTCTTAACTCAAAAAGTAAACTCGAAAAATTATTTTGTACCGAGGACGTATACTCATCTTTTAAAAAATTTGATCCGCAAATTATTTCTGAAACAGAGTTGTCGAAAATAAGTGGATTAACGACTCCTAATAAAGTATTGGGGCTATTTAAAATACCTGAAATTGCTAAAATAGATGAAAAAGGACTGATTTTAGTGTTGGATGATATAAATGATCCCGGTAATTTGGGAACAATAATTAGATTAAGTGATTGGTTTGGCGTTAAACAATTGGTATGTTCAAATAATACTGTAGATTGTTATAATCCGAAGGTTGTACAAGCTACAATGGGGTCTTTAGTAAGAATTCCAATAACTTATTGTGATTTGAAAGAATTTTTAAAACATACCGAATTGCCAATTTATGGTGCTGTGATGGATGGAGAGAACGTTTATTCAATGGATTTAGAACAAAATGCCATTTTAGTTATGGGAAATGAGTCTAACGGAATATCACAGAAAATTACCTCGCTTATAAATACTGAAATAACGATTCCAAGATATAGTAAAAAAACGATTACTGAAAGTTTAAATGTTGCAACAGCTACTGCAATTTTATTAAATGAATTCAGGCGAATTAAATTTATTCAAAAGTAAAATTTATAAATACTCCTCTCGTACCAAAATAATCTATAACTCCAGTATAAGGGCCAGTATAGGGCTCGCCAAAATTAGTATCTGGTATAATTTCATTATTGATGGCAAAAATACCTCTTATGGACGGAGAAAATTTGAAATAAAATAGATAAATATCAACTCCAACACCAATTTCATACATAAAGTTACTTTTTTTCATCCTAAATTCACCCTGGCTATTGTCATTTACATTATTTTCATTACTTGAAAAATTAAAATCATAGGATACTCCACCAATAACAAAAGCCCGCATATTATCTAATCTATTTGTACTAAATTTAAGTAACAATGGCATCCTTAAATAAGTGCCAGGAACTTCTCTCTCTTCATTTAAAAAATTATAAGTTAATGTTTTAGTGTTACTTGATAAACCAGGTTCAAAACGCAAATTAATATTATCATGTAATTTGTAATCTACTATTAAGCCTATATTGAAACCAAATGATTCTTCTACTGACAAGTAATTGTCATCAACTACATTGAGATCAGTAAGAAAACTATTATAACTTACTTTAAAAGTTTTTTTGTTCAACCCTAAGTAATACCCAAAGTGTAATTGCTTTTTATCAAAATTTGGGAGATATTCAATTCTGTCTTTCTTTTGAGCTGCTAATGAGCTGCTAAATAGTAATAGTAAACTAACTATACATAAAAAAACTTTTTTCATCTGATTATTTTATTGCTGTATAAATGGAAGCTGCTCCAAAAGTTAAGGGTGTGTTAGTTGCACTATTAAACCCGTTTTTTTCTAAAATATTGTTGAATTTTTTTCCATAAGGAAAAACTGCTGCAGATTTTGGCAAATAAGCATAAGCCCTTTTATCTTTAGAGAATATTTTTCCTATAGTCGGAATTATAAATTTTGAATAAAAATTGAATAATTGCTTAACCGGAAATTTTTCGGGCTGCGAAGTTTCTAGCACCACAAAAACCCCATCTGGTTTTAATACCCTACAAATTTCTTGTAACCCTTTATCAAGATTCTCAAAATTTCTAACACCAAAGCCAACAGTAATCGCATCAAAATAATTATCAGTAAAAGGTAAATTTTCAGAATCTCCAATTACCATTTCAATCAAGCCTTCTAGTTTTTTTTCTTTTACTTTTTTGACACCTATGTCAAGCATTCCTTTTGATAAGTCTAAACCAATAATTTTTTTAGGTTTAAGCTTAGCAAGTAAAATAGCAAAATCACCAGTACCGGTAGCAATATCAAGAATTATTTTTGGTTTTTTTTCTCCAATAATATGAACCACTTTTTTACGCCATTTAATATCTATGCCGAAAGTTAATATTCTATTTAAAAGATCATAATTGTCAGAAACATTATCAAACATTTCTGTAACCTGCTGTTTCTTACTGAGGTCAGAATCTTTATATGGAGTAACTTTTTGGGCCATCAAAAATGATTTGCGCAAAGATACATATTCCATTAAGAAAAATTTCTTTAGCAGATTTATTAATGAACAGAATAATATAATTGGTAAAACACTTGACAAGGCCTATACTGAAATTGTATATTTGCACACATTTTTTTAAAGCTGAAACATAAAATATATGAAATTATCACATTTTAAATTTGAATTACCTGAAGGACTATTAGCTGAATATCCATCCGAACATAGAGATGAGGCAAGATTAATGGTATTAGATAAAAAAACAGAAACTATTGAACATAAATTATTTAAAGATTTAGTTGAATATTTTGATGAAGGAGATGTTATGGTATTTAATAATACAAAAGTATTTCCGGCAAGGTTATTTGGTAATAAAGAAAAAACGGGTGCTAGAATAGAAGTTTTTTTGTTGAGAGAGTTAAATACCGAGAGTCGATTATGGGATGTTTTGGTTGACCCTGCTCGAAAAATACGGATTGGCAATAAATTGTTTTTTGGAGAGAATGATGATCTGGTAGCTGAAGTTATTGATAATACAACTTCAAGAGGAAGAACTTTGCGTTTTTTATTTGATGGAAGTTATGACGCCTTTAGAAAAAAATTAAAAGAGTTAGGTCAAACACCATTGCCAAAGTACATTAAAAGGGAAGCTGAACCATCAGATGCTGAAAGATACCAAACAATATATGCTAAGCATGAGGGAGCTGTAGCGGCACCTACGGCCGGATTGCACTTCTCAAAACACTTAAGAAAAAGATTGGAAATTAAAGGAATTGAACTGCCTGAAATCACCTTACATGTAGGACTTGGTACGTTTAATCCTGTGGAAGTTGAAGATCTATCAAAACAC
>Ga0265303_10002849_pt1 | contig 10783 bp, 9 predicted proteins | sample Helome_2_FD_192494 | JGI IMG/M metagenome (GOLD analysis project Ga0265303, IMG submission 192494) | Marine sediment microbial communities from subtidal zone of North Sea - Hel_20160317 (Illumina Assembly) | ecosystem: Environmental > Aquatic > Marine > Subtidal zone > Sediment ...
TGCCGTGATGAGTGTATCCATGTCATCCGGAGCACTGGCCCATTCAGGCAGATGCCGCTTGATGGACGCTATCTCTTCTTTCGCTTCCTCAATGAAGAGCTCAAGGAGCTCCGGATCCAGGCGCTCGGCAGTGGGTGCCACCACCGGTAACGTCATAACGTCCGTTGCCTGCATGCCGGGTATCTCGGCGCTCACGGCCTGCTCGATCGCCGCCTCCGCTTCGGCCTGGATCTCCTCGACCGACAGTCTCATTGTATCGCCCAGGGTTTCGGCCTCGCCAGGCACCGGCTGCAGCAATCGTTGCTCGAGATCATCCAAGACGGCGAGACACGCCTCGGCGTTGTCGAGCATGTACCATGGCTCGCTTCGACCCGCCTTGACCGTCTCCATGTAGTACTCGACGCTGACGATCGCGTCGGCAAGGCGGTCCGTCTCTGCCTGCGTCAGTTGCGCCGGCCCGCCGGTGTTCAACATGGCGGTCACGAGGCTGCCGATCCGCTCGACAACCTCCATGGCGCGAGGCTTGTCCAGCATCAGGAGGCCGGCTTTCATGCCCTTGATCAGCGCCGGTACACTATCCATGCCCTGGGAAGGAGCCTGTGCAGCGAAGCTCTGGCTAATCGTCTCCTTGATTCGCGCGAGATTGATAATGCACTCACGCATCACGGACTCGGCGACCTGTCGCAAGGCTTCCTTGTGCTCGACCGGCTCATCGGCATCCGCCTCAGCCTCGCCATCGTGTGGCATGGTCAGGCGAAGAAGCTGCTGGTCCAGACGATCTTCGACGCGCAACAGGGTCGATGCGATGTCCAGAATAACCTGGTCGTTTGCCACGCCGCCGCGCTCGACAACGGACTTGAGCCGATTAATCTCGCCGTCGATATCACCGCGAAGTTCGCCGAGTCCGAGTACCCCGAGTGTGTCGCTGATCTTCTTGAGAAGCTCCAGTTGCGGCACAAGCTCGGATGATTTGTTCATCCCTGTTCGTACGAAAATATCAAGCACATCCTTGACGCGCCCCAGGTCCTCCTTGATCGCCGATCCGACCGTCTTCATCAGTCTGGCACTGGGTGCCGACAGTGCGCTGCGCGCGTCCTCGACTTGCTCGTCGCCCGGCAGCAATTCGGCCAGATTGAAGGCCGCACGGATCGCACTGATTCGCTCACCGGCATTGCTGGAGCGCGCGACGTAATAAAGCAAGTTGTTCAGCAAATCGTCGACAGGGTGATCTTCGAGCGCAGCGACCCCATCATCAATGATGTACTTGAGCTGCCTGTCCGTCTGGCCCAGCAGTCGCTTGATCGCGATCGACGTTTCGAGACCGCCGTTCTGCAGCGATTCGAGCACGCCGCCAACGACCCACCAGAGCTGATACATGTCTTCACGAGTGGCTGAATGCTCCAGCGCGGCAGCCACGTTGCCCAAAGTTTCGAGATGACGCCGGTTGTCTCCACCCTTAATCCAGCCAAGCAATGCAAGCTGGAATTTCGGCCGCAAGCGTTGCGCAACAAGAACAGGATCTTCGCCGCTGCCATCGCGATCCAGGGCTTTCTTTTCAGTGCGACTCGGTGACAGGTTGAGCAGCAGCAACGTTCCTTCGGACAGGAGCGGTTTGCCGCGTGCCGCACGCAGATCATTGAGCATGGGCAGCAGCACGAGCGCAATGTCCCGACCACCACCAAGCAGTTTCTCGACATAGACGGGCAGTTGCACCATCGATCGGGTCAGCGCATCGAGGCCGTCTTCACGGCCTTTTCCGGCTTGCAACGCCGACAGGTACTGGCACGTCAGCTCCATCTCCTCGACGAGCAAAGCAGCACCATAGGTTTCGGCCATGCGGAGCGCGCCGTGCGCCTGATGAAGCAGCTCTCCAGCACGTATCAACGCCGCCGTGCCGCCGCGCCCGTCGACACAATCCTCAAGCGCCAGGTGCGCGTTACGGATTGTCTCCATGAGCTCAGTACTGACCATAACCAGCGCACGAACGCCGCTGTGATCGCTATCGCTGCCGATCATCTGCTCATGAATGCCCGTGTCGCCCGTCATTTAGTCGTCCGTGTCACTCGCCAAATTCGCAGTCGAATCGCTTTATCCTGCCTTCGCCTGGGCTTCAGCCGGTTCTTCGGGCGGCGGCGCGGCATTGGATGTCGTGCGTGCCAATGCACTGGCCTGCATCATCTCCGTCGGCAAAGTGAATCCTTCAACGGTCTTTCTGAGCTGCGTTGCAAGTTCAGACAACTTCGCGATCGAGGCCGCCGTTGCCGACGTCGCCTGCCCCGTCTGGTCGCCGATTTCCCGCAATCGTGTCGTTCGCCTGGTGACGTCGGCTGCCGATCCGGCCTGTTGCCGCGCAGAGCTGGATATATTCTGGACCAGGCTCGCGATCTGGTTCGATACCTGTTCGATCTCATCGAGGGCCGCGCCAGCATTTTCCGCAAGCAACGCGCCGCCGACGACGTCCGTCGTACTACGCTCCATCGACACGACCGCCTCATTGGTATCCGATTGAATGGTTCTGACCAGCACTTCAATCTGCTTGGTGGCATTGGTCGAACGCTCCGCAAGCCGCTGTACTTCGTCGGCGACGACGGCAAAACCACGGCCAGCCTCTCCGGCCATCGATGCCTGAATGGAGGCATTAAGTGCCAGGATATTGGTCTGTTCCGCTATATCGTTGATCAATTCGATGATATTGCCGATCTCTTGCGAACTTTCGCCGAGCCGTTTGATGCGCTTGGACGTTTCCTGGATCGTTTCGCGAATGGTGTTCATGCCGTCAATCGTGCGACGCACCGCTTCTCCACCCTTGTGCGCAACTTCAACGGAGTGGCGTGCCACGTCGGACGAGCGCTCCGCGTTCCCCGATACCTCTTCGATTGAAGCGGCCATCGATACGATCGATTCTGTCGCCGCGTTGATTTCCCTGCCCTGATTATCGGCTGCTTTTGCAAGATGAGCTGCCGTGTTTTCGGTTTGCTTGGTCGCAGTATCGACCATCAGGGCCGTGTCGTTCACGGTCGCCACAAGTTTGCGAAGTTCTTCAATCGCAAAATTGAACGAGTCCGCGATGGTTCCGGTGATGTCCTCGGTGACCGTCGCTTCGACGGTCAGATCGCCGTCGGCCAGACTGCCCATTTCATCGAGCAGCCTGAGAATCGCCTGCTGGTTGCGATCATTCTGCGCCGCCTGTTCGTTTGCCGCTTTTTCAAACACCGATGTCTTTGAGTGCAGCGCAAGAAGCCCGCCAAGCAACAGAAGCGCCAGGGTCACGGCGCCGATCGGTAACCACGGCAGGTCGAGAATCCCTGTAGGCGGGTTGTCGCCGCTTCCGGAATCGGACACCGGTCCCAGCAGCTTACCAGCGCTGGTGACGAGCGCAGCCGCTGTCCCGGAAAGCTCGTTGACCTGGTTCAGATTGGCATCAAGTATCGCGGATTGTTCTTCGAGGCCAGCGAGACTTCCAATGATCGGCAGCAGTGCCGCTTCGCGACTCTCATTATTCAACGGAAGAACGTCGAGGTCTGACGGTTCGCCCGCCAATGCGTCTGCAACACGTCGCAGGAATGCCACATCATCGGCGATGACACTTGCCGCGCCATCATCGGCCTCTGGCAATCGCTCACCCATCACACGAATCCGTTCAGCACGTTGTTGAAATTCCTGAATGATGGCCGTCGCCCCGGAGCGATCGAGCAACTCGTTCGACACCTCCAGAATTGCCGCCGCATGAATACCGATCTGGTCGGAAGCGTTACGAACGGCCTCGAGCTGGCTTTGCCTGGCGAGGATAGCCGCAGCGCCTGATTCCAGCGCCTGCCAGTCCGACGAGCGGCCCGGTGCACCATTCCGCCGCAGAGCAGCCACCCTCCCGATGCTGGAATCGAGCTGATCGAACGCCGCTGCTTCACCATCGAGGGCGCGCGCCGCTTGCGACGGTATCGCCTGAGACAGGGCCGCGAGTTCGTTCGCGGAAGGACTGCCCGTGCGCGCACCTGCCTGCACGTAGATCAGCACAACTGCCACGATCAGGAGCAATGCGATCAGCGCAGCGACACCGATGAACAGAGAAGAATTATCAGTTTTTGTGGTCATAGTATTTTGGACCTCTATTCCGCAGCTGCCTGCAGAAAGATATTGCTTTCAACCAAATCGAATAGATTAAACACGGGCCAGGTATCGTCGCCCCGTTGATACGTTCCGCTCAGAAAGCTGTCGCAACGCACCACAGTCTTTGCCGCCTCGTCGGAATACTCGTGACCCGTGAATCGACGAAAGCCAATGACTTCGTCAACGACAAGACCCGCCGGCACCTCACGGTGATTCACCGAAATGACACGGGTTGAGCGCCGTAACGCTGTTCGTCCGCCTCCCAACAGCAGCTTGACGTCGATGAGCGGTAGCAAGTGCCCACGGAGATTGGCGATACCGAGCAACCATCGCTTGGCGCCCGGCACGCGCGTTATCGAGTCTGGCAGCATCAACACTTCCCGGACCTGCTCACGACTGGCGACAAACTGCTCGTCACCAATTCGAAAGCCGACGCCGACCCATTCCTCCGGTAGCGCCCCGGCGCCCTGACCGGAATGGGCGGCCCGGCTACGGCGCTCCATCTCCTGCAGCAACCGAAATGGTTGCTCCACCAACGCTGCGAGATCAGCGGAGCCGCTCATTCAGCCAGCCATTACCGCATTGACCATCGCGATAAGGTCGTCTTCCGCAACAGGCTTGACGACATACTCGACCGCACCTTGCCGCATACCCCAGATTTTGTCCGTTTCCTGATCCTTTGCAGTGATCATGATGATCGGGATATTGGTCGTCTCGGGGTCCCTGGTCAGGTGTCGCGTCGCCTGGAATCCGTTCATTCCAGGCATGACGACATCCATAAGAATGCAATCCGGGCGCGCGGTCCTCGCCGCTTTCAGCCCTTCTTCGCCGCTGTCGGCTACGAGCGTCTCGAAACCGGCTCTTTCGAGCATATTCTGAAACAGGTGCAGCTCGGTTGGCGAATCATCAATGATGAGAACAACAGCCATCCTCTGATTCCTCAGTTAATCTGGTTGGATATGGCGCCAAGTAGTTCGTCTTTGGTGAACGGCTTCGTCAGGTATTGCTCGGAGCCTACGATTCGACCGCGCGCGCGATCGAAAAGCCCGTCCTTACTGGACAACATGATCACAGGCGTATCCTTGAAGATCTTGTTGTGCTTTATCAGCGAGCAGGTTTCGTAGCCATCGAGCCTTGGCATCATGATGTCCACGAAGATGAGGTCGGGTTGGTGATCAGCAATCTTGGACAAGGCATCAAAGCCATCGATCGCCGTGAATACCTGGCAACCCTCCTTGGATAACAGGGTTTCAGCCGTTCGGCGTATCGTTTTGCTGTCGTCCACGACCAGAATTTTGAGTCCGCTCATTGAGCGGGATGCATTGCTAGACACCAATTTTCCCCACGACCAAAACCGACTTTTACCATATTGACATAAGTCCCGCTACGACGCTCGCCACGATACGCAATATCGTCCGAAATCGGGCGCTTACGCGAGAATTCACTGTATAGTTGGGCGCGTCTTGCTGAAAGCGATCAAGTCCGGGAAATGATGGCCGCAAACTCCCTCAAGATCGGAATCGTGATGGACCCCATTGGCTCCATTGTGCCGAAGAAGGACAGTTCTCTGGCAATGCTGCTGGAAGCTGAGCGCCGTGGCGCGGAAATCCACTATTTCGAGCAGCGCGACCTCCGCATGCTGTCCGGCGACGCACTCGGCCGCTCACGGCCTCTGCACGTTGAAGACAGGAATGATGCCTGGTACCAGCTGGGTGACCCCCGGGATATCAAACTGGCCGAGCTCGACGTCATCCTGATGCGCAAGGACCCGCCTTTCGACATGGAGTATGTCTATACGACCTACATGCTCGATCGGGCAAAGGCTGACGGCGTGTTGATCGTCAATGATCCCCAGGCGCTCCGCGATATGAATGAGAAGGCATACACCGCCTGGTTTCCCGAGTGCACACCGCTGACCCTGATCACGCGATCGATGGACGATATGAAGGGATTCCTTGCCGAGCACGGGCGCGTGGTTGTCAAACCCCTCGACGGGATGGGCGGTCGCTCGATTTTCGTCGTGCAAAGCGGCGACAACAACGCCAATGTGATTTTCGAAACACTGACCGACCACGGTCAACGCTTTGCCATGGCACAGGTCTACATCCCGGAGATTTCGCTGGGGGACAAACGCATCCTGCTGATCGAGGGAGAACCCGTACCGTACGCGCTGGCACGAATCCCTTCCGGCGACGACAACCGTGGCAATTTGGTTGCGGGCGCCCTGGCCAGGGGCCAGGACCTGTCGGATATTGACTACCAGATCTGTGAGCAGGTAGGTCCGGTGCTCCGGGACGCCGGTGTTTTGTTTGCCGGCATCGATATCATTGGTGATTACCTGACCGAGGTCAACGTAACGAGCCCGACGGGTATTCGTGAGCTTGACCGGCAATTCGGACTCACTATTGCCGGCAGTCTCTTCGACGCAATTGAAGACAGACTTGCATCGTCCGAGTGAAGAGCGGTGACCTGCGTCTCGTTTCGCGCCACCCCCAGCGATTACACTGATTGCCAAAGATCGATTGCTTGTTTATGTCAACGAAAAGGCGGACTATTCGCGCGCGTATGGCAAATATCGCACTGAACCCGGACCTACTAGATGAGCTGCCGCTCATTACACCCGCGGCACCGGACCGCCTGCCCGCCATGCTGTTTCTGTCGGCACTGGTGCACGGCATCCTGATCATCGGCATCACGTTCAATGCCAACCTGATGGATCAGTTCGCCGACGCGATCTCGCTGGAAGTCACGATTGTGGCAGACCCGGATCAGCAGATAGATCGCCCGGATGAAGCATCTTATCTGGCACAGGCCAGCCAAAAAGGGGGTGGCAACACAACCCTGCAGGTGAGGCCAGCGGCACCACTTGAAAGTTCGATGCCCGTCGATAACCCGGGCCAGGAGGATGGCACCGGTCTTGTCGACGCCACGACGCATAAACAGTCAGCCGATGAAATCGTCGCAACCGATCGGCAAAGCGATCGCGCCGTCACCATCGACCCGCGAACCGAACCACAACCGGTGGACAGCACGGCGATCGCGATGCAGGCAGGTCGTGACGTAACCTTGCCCCTGCCGCGGGAAGACGAGGCATCCATGTTGATTCACGACGACGACCCGAGGCAACTCATCGTCAGTGCTGATACGCGAGAATCGATCGTGGCAGCCTACCTCGACAACTGGAAACGCCGGGTCGAGGCGGTTGGAGAATCGTATTTACCGGAGCTCGGTGACATCGGTGGCATATCCGGCAGCCCGACCTTGATGGTGAGTATAGAGGCATCCGGCGACCTCAATGAGGCCGTTATTCGCAAGACCAGCGGGTCGACGGTTCTCGACCTCGCCGCGCTCGATATCTTGCAGCGTGCATCGCCATTCAATCCGTTCCCGCCGGAAATCGCGGCCGAATACGACACCGTTCGCTTCGAATACAAATGGCTGTTTGCCGAACGCCTGATCTCGACCGCGTCCCACGCGGAATAGATCGACGCAGCCGGTGCTTGTACCGAGCGGCGCTTGGATTGATACTGTTCATATGGGATCCGACAGTTCTCTGACAAATCAATTACTTATCGCCATGCCGGCGATGGCAGACCCGAATTTCAGCACCACCGTCACGCTGATCTGTGAACATAACGCCGACGGCGCACTGGGCATCATGATCAATCGCCCGCTCACGCTAAAACTGGCGGGCCTGTTCGAACAGCTTAGCGTCGACGACCCGGACCCGGGTACCGCCAGTAACCCGGTTCTGTCCGGCGGGCCGGTTGGTACCGAACGTGGCTTTGTGCTGCATGGCCCGGAACGCAGTTACGAAAACACACTCGCCGTATCCGATGACATTCGACTGACATTGTCTCGCGACGTTATCGATGACCTGGCCAGCGGCCATGGCCCCGAAAAGTCGCTGGTTGCGCTGGGCTACGCCGGGTGGGAAGCCGGACAACTTGAAAACGAGATGCTCGCCAACTCATGGCTGAGCGTGCCCGCCACTACTGAACTGGTCTTCGACACCCCCTTTGCAGAACGCTGGGATTCGGCAGCCCGAACCCTGGGGATCGATATTGCCCAGATGTCGTCGGATGCAGGCCACGCCTGATTTGTCAGCGCCCCGCACGATTATTTGCTTCGACTTCGGACTGCGTCGCATCGGCGTGGCGGTTGGGCAGGACGTGACCGGGTCGGCCAGCCCGCTCGGGGTCGTCGCCAACCGCGACGACGGCATCGACCACGATCAAATTGATGCGATCCTGCGAGAGTGGAAACCAACGCAACTGGTCGTTGGCATGCCCTCCCATGCGGACGGCTCGCCCAGCGAGATACAGGGGCTGGTCGAGGCCTTCATCAAGGAGCTTCGGCGTTACGGCTTGCCGGTCGACACTGTCGATGAACGCTATACGTCCATCGAGGCAGAGCGTGTACTCAAGGAAGCGCGAGCGGCTGGAACACGGGGACGAATCTCGAAGGACATGGTCGATGCCGCCGCGGCCGTATTAATCGCAGAACGGTACCTTGCCATGCGGGATTCCTGACCTCACCGCCCACGACCTGCTCTTTTGACAGCGGCGTCGAGCCCGGGGATATCCGTAGGAGGGCCTTCCAGGCCCGATCCCAATCGCGGCAAGATGCCGCTCCCACGTTCATGCGCACTCACCGCCGCTGTTCGCACCGTGCCGACTTGGACAAGTGGACGAGATGTTTGCCGGCGAGACATAAAGCGAGCGAAGCGAGGCAGTCCGCCGGTAAACATGTCGGCCGATTGCCCGGCCTGAATGGTGGGTGGCAGGTGGTGGGCGGTGAGGTCAGGACTCCCACACGACGGTGGAGGCATCGAAGACGGGACCATCAACGCACACCCGTTTCATGGCCGGACCGTCAGGCGTTTCGATTTTCACGGCGCAACCCGCACATCCGCCCACCGCACATGCCATGAACTCTTCAAGCGATACCTGGCACGGTAATCCATAGTTCGACGCCAGTTTCGATACTGCCTGCAACATCGGCGTCGGGCCGCACGCGAAAACCTCGGTCTTCGCCAGTTCGTCAGCCGACAATGTCGACAACCACCGGTCGGCCAGATCCGTGACATAGCCATCAAAGCAGCCCTCGAAACCAGCCAGGGTCGCCAATCGGCTCGGGACGCCCCAGCTTTCGAGCAAGGGCATGGCGCTGTCGAACCGATCATCGAGCCACGGTGTCGCCAGATGTGAGGATACCCGGTCAAACGGGAACGGAATCTCCGAGCCCAGAATGGCCAATGGCGACCAATTCTCGCTGTCCGATCGGAGATGGTCCGCCACAAACACCATCGGTGGTATGCCGACGCCGCCACCGATGAGCAAGGTTCTTGGCCGTTCCGGCGACGGCGAGAAGGGTTTACCAATCGGCCCGAGCACGCTGATGCAGTCGCCGGGGGCTTTTTGTGATAACAGGCGCAATCCCTCACCAACGACCTTGTAAAGAATTTCAATCCACTTATCGCGCGCGCGCATGATGGACATTGGGCGCCGCATCGGGCGCGAATCATCGCAGCTGATGTGCACGAAGTTGCCTGGCTCGGCGGCGGCTGCACACAGCGGCGCGCGTAAGCGCATAACAAACTGGTCGCCCGGAAACGACTGCAGCGACAGCACTTCGCCATCCTCGACAAAAATTGTGTCCCGATTTCGCTGCGCTGCTTGCTGGGCGGCTGTGATCATCGTGCCGCCAGCGTTCGTCCGGCCAACGATCGACTCCGCGCAGGAAGAGTCCCGGAAACCCTCAAACAGTGCTCGGCGGCGGCGGCGTCTTCTAATCGTGTAGGAGCGCTCATGGCGGGGCAATTCTACGGGTATTCTCAGCACCCCACCAGTCAGGACAGGCGACCAGCCGACATGCTTTGTTGGCGGACTGCCTCGCTGCGCTCGCTTTATGTCTCGCCAACAAACATCTCGTCCGTCCGCCTATGGCAGCACGATGGGACGGCGGCGGTGAGCGCGCGAGTGTCTCACAAAGCGTAGGAGCGGCCTACGTGCCCTAGGGGTAATCTTGCCGCGATCAGGATTCGTCGGGCCTGGAAGGCCCTCCCACGGATATCCGCGCGATCGACGCCACGGTTCAAATGATGGGAGGTGTTGTTAGCCGCCGAAGTTGACTTTAGCTTCGAGGTTGGCGCGCGAATCGGCGTGTGACATCGCCTCTTCCATTGTGATCGTGCCATCCTTGTAAAGCTGCAGCAATGCGTCATCGAAAGTCTTCATGCCCGCCTCGCCACTGTCCTTGTGCGCTTCTTTGACCGTCGAGATATCGCCCTTAAGGATCAGGTCCTTGATGTGCGGCGTATTCAGCAACAGCTCCACCGCCGCGACGCGTTTGCCACTGCGGGACCGCGCCAGCCGTTGCGACAAGATCGCCCGCAGGTAGTGAGCCAAATCCATGAACACCTGTGAATGCTGCTCCTGGGGAAACAGGTTGATAATGCGGTCCAGCGCTTCGGCCGAGTTGTTAGCGTGCAGCGTGGCCAGCACGAGGTGGCCCGTACCGGCCATGTCCAGCGCGGCACGCATGGATTCGGTATCACGAATCTCGCCGATCTGAATCACATCCGGCGCCGCGCGCACGGCGCTCTTGAGCGCGCGGCCATAGGATTTTGTGTCCAGCCCGATTTCCCGTTGATTCACGATCGACTGCTTGTTCG
>Ga0265303_10002850_pt1 | contig 10781 bp, 9 predicted proteins | sample Helome_2_FD_192494 | JGI IMG/M metagenome (GOLD analysis project Ga0265303, IMG submission 192494) | Marine sediment microbial communities from subtidal zone of North Sea - Hel_20160317 (Illumina Assembly) | ecosystem: Environmental > Aquatic > Marine > Subtidal zone > Sediment ...
CAAATCGTCCGTGAGGGGCAAGATCTGACCCTGATTGCCTATGGGGCCATGATGCGCCCGACTCTAGAAGCAGCTGTGACGCTGAAAGAAAAACACGGGGTGGAAGCAGAAGTTATCGACCTGCTGACCATTGCCCCGCTGGACGATGAACTCTTTGTGCAATCCGTACTAAAGACCGGCCGGGCTGTGGTTGTTCATGAGGCACCCCGCAGCTTTGGAGCCGGTGCAGAGATAATAACGCGGTTAATGGAAAAGGCGTTTTACTACCTGGAAGCCCCGATTGAACGGGTGACCGGCTTTGATATCATCATGCCGCTGTTCAGCCGGGAGAAAGCCTATTTGCCGGATGCGCAACGGATCGTAAGAGCCGCAAATAAGGTGATGTCAGTATGAAGCCAAAAATGTGAAGAAATATGAGGAAAGAAGTTCTAACTGGAATGACAAATGTCGAATGACGAATGAATCATAAAGGAATTCTATCTTTTCTAAATTGATGGAGCGTAGCGACTCCACAATTCGACATTTGACATTCGTCAATCGTCATTCCAGCGAAAGGGGAACCATGTCCCAATCGTTTAAACTGCCGGATCTGGGCGAAGGCATCCACGAGGGCGAAATTCTGGCCGTCCTGGTTACCGTCGGACAGGAGATAAAAGAGGGCGATATTATTCTGGAGGTCGAAACCGACAAAGCTGCAGTCGAAATTCCCTCTCCCTACACCGGCAGCGTTCAGGAGATATTTGTCAAAACGGGAGATATCGTAAACGTCGGTGATGTAATGATGACCTTCTCCGGTGACGCGGAAGCTGAAGAAGTTGAAGAGCAGAAAAAAACCGAAGAACCGAAACCTGCTGCTGAATCCGTAACAGGGGTATCTCGACCTCCCGCCCGGTCAAAAACAGGACCGGTTCCGGCATCGCCGGCAACCCGGCGCCTGGCACGTGAGTTGGGGGTTGATCTTCACGGGGTTAAGCCAACCGGTCCGGCGGGCTTGGTGACCGCCGAAGATGTTCGTGCTCTTGCGGATAAAGGTCCGGTAGTACCGGAGGATACCGCAGCACCTGCTGTTTCGGCAGCCGAAGTCCAAGCGGCTGCTATTTCAAGGCCTGATCTACCGGATTTTACGAAGTGGGGTTCGGTGGAACGCTTACCGTTTCGTTCCATCCGCAGAGCGACCGCAAAGCAGATGTCTTTGGCCTGGTCGCAAATACCCCATGTCAACAGCCAGGATGTGGTGGACGTCACGAAACTTGAAGCCTTCCGGCAGAAACACAAAGCAGAGATTGAAGGTATCGGCGGTAAATTGTCACTAACGGTTTTTGCGATCAAAGCGATTGCAACGGCTTTGAAAACCTACCCGAATTTTAATGCCACCCTGGACACGATCCATTCTGAAATCATCATCAAGCATTACTATAATATCGGCGTGGCGGTCAGCACCGACAGTGGCCTGATCGTTCCAGTGGTCCGTGATGTGGACCGTAAGAGCATTAAAGAACTGGCAGTCGAGCTGAACGATCTGGTCCAGAGAACCAGAGCCCGTAAAACAACGGTGGAAGAAATGCGGGGCGGTACTTTTACAATCACCAACGCGGGGGCCATGGGCGGTGGATTTTTTGCCCCGATTATCAATTATCCGGAAGTTGCCATTTTGGGTGTGGGCCAGGCGCGCATGCAACCGGTGGTCCGGGAAAAAGAAAAGGGCAATTTCGTGATTGTCCCCCGTTTAATGATGCCGGTTGCACTTTGCATCGACCATCGGGTACTGGATGGTGCTGATGCCATCCGCTTTCTTAAGGTTCTGGTGGAAACACTGGAGGATCCGGATGAACTCCTGATCAGTATGATATGAGGTAATCCCAGGCTGCTGCCGTCTGGCCGTTGGGCCCTGCTCACGGATGCTGGCTGCTGTCTATTTTGGGGTTTCAGGTTTCAGGTGTCTGGGCTGAAAATGCAGAAACGGAAACCTGAAACCTGAAACCTGAAACCTGAACACTGACACCTGACACCAATAATAATTTGTTAATATGAACCAGAGACCATTAATCACCAACAGCTGAAAACAGATTAAATTGGAGATATTGAAATGGTTATGGGAGAACTCACACAGGAAGCCGAGCTTCTTGTGATCGGCAGCGGACCGGGAGGGTACGCCGCGGCCTTCAGAGCGGCGGATTTGGGTCTGGATGTCACCATGGTAGACCCCGGGGCGCGGCCGGGGGGGGTGTGCCTGTATAAAGGATGCATTCCTTCCAAAACATTTCTCTATCTTTCAGAGCTCATTTTCGACGCAGCCAAAGCCGGTGCCATGGGAGTGGCTTTTGATAAACCGCGGATTGATCTGGAGGCCTTGAGAGCCTGGAAAGGAAAGGTGATCGATCAGATGGCCAACGGCCTGGTCAGTTTGAACAACTGCAGGAGTGTTCAACTAATAAAAGGCCGGGTGGAGTTTGAAAGTTCTGACACGGCGCGAATTCATGATGCCGAGGTCAGCCACATTAAATTTCGCCATGCCATCCTGGCAACCGGCTCAAGTCCTATTTCCTTCCCGGGCACATCCTTTAAACCCGGTGGTCGAATCATGAGCTCCACCGGCGCGCTGGCTCTGGCGGATGTGCCGCACAAGCTTCTGGTTCTCGGTGCCGGCTACGTCGGGTTGGAACTTGGAACCGTTTATGCCGCCCTGGGAAGCAAGGTCAGCCTGGTGGAGCTCGAAGACCGGTTGCTGGCCGGGGTCGACCGGGATCTGGTGGAACCTTTGCACCGGAAATTAAATAAAATTTTTAACAGCATCAACCTTAAGACCAAGGTCATTTCAATGGAGGAGAAAGAAGGCGGGGTCGATGTGACCCTGGAAGGTGACATCGACACGCCACAGCAGACGTTTGACCGGGTTCTGGTCGCCATCGGCCGCAAGCCAAGTTCATCTGCCATTGGCCTGGAAAACACAAAAGTTGAGCTTGACGAAAAAGGGTTTGTCGTTGTCGATGACCGGCAGCGGACAAAAGACGAACGAATTTTTGCCGTCGGTGATGTTGTCGGCGGTATGATGCTGGCCCATAAAGCCACCCGGGAAGGCAAGGTGGCGGCTGAGGTCATTGCGGGTGAACCGTCCGCCTTTGATGCCCGGGCAATTCCTGCGGTAGTCTACACCGATCCCCAGATCGCGTGGTGTGGTATGACCGAAGAACAAGCCCGCGATGAGAATCGATCTGTAAAAGTACAGCGATTTCCGTGGAAATTTCCGGCCGGGCAGCCACCATGGGTGCGCCGGAAGGTTTGACCAAAATAATTGTTGATCCGGAAACCGGTCGGATTCTCGGAGTGGGCATCACCGGGCGCGATACCGAGGGACTCATTTCAGAAGGTGTACTGGCCATCGAAATGGGAGCGTTGGCCGAAGACATGGCGTTGAGCATTCATCCCCACCCCACGCTATCCGAGACCGAGGGCGAAGCGGCGGAGATATTTTTGGGCAGCGCAACGCACATATTACCAAGGTCGTCAGCGTCTTAAGGCGGATAAGTCAATCACTATAGTACTTTACTTTCTATACGGGAGGCGAGTTGTAAATTCGAAATACGAATTTCGAAACCCGAAACAAATTTAAAATCCGAATTTTCAAATAAAGTTAAATTAAGACGGTTATTTTATGAAAGGATAGGAGATGGTTAGCATGAAATCTGATTTGGAAAAATCTAAAGATGAACTTATCCAAGAGTTAAACGCGTTCAGGCAGCAGGCTGCCAGGACCGATGCGTTGCAGAATCATCTGGCAGATGTTGAAAAATCATACAAGGATTTGCAGAATCGCTTTGAGGAACGCACCCGGGCCCTCGAGCGTGAATGCCTGGACCGGGATCAGACCGAAGAGGCCCTTCGCATGGCCGAAGTAATTATCGACAACAGCCCGGCCATCCTGTTCCGTCGGATAGCCGGGGAAGAGCCCCGGCTGGTCTACGTTTCAGACAACATTCGCCAGATGGGGTATACGGCCGAAGAATTCATGAGCGAAAAAATACATTTTCGCGATATTGTCCATCCGGACGACATGGATATGGTGGGAGAGGACATCAGGGTCTACGCCGAAAAAGATTTGGAAGAATACACCCAGGTCTATCGGGTTGTGACCAAAAGCGGCGATGTTCGCTGGGTGGAAGACCAGACATCGGTGGTTCGGGATGCGGATGGGAATAAAACCCACAATCAGGGCATTCTGGTGGACATCACCGAGCGCAAACTGGCGGAAGAAGAGGTGCGCAAAAGTGAAGAAAAATTTCGACGGATTGTTGAAACTGCCGGCGAGGGTTTTCTCTTGATGGATGAGAATTTGCAGATTGTGGACGTTAATGATGCCTATTGCGAACTGCTGGGATACTCCCGGGAAGAGCTCATCGGCAAGACCCCCCTCGATCTGGCGACCGAAGATTTCAAGCAGTTTATGATGACCAACAGAATAAGCATCCTGGCCAAGGAATACCGAAAATTAGAAGGCACCTTGATAGCTAAGAACGGCCGTCATGTTCCGATTCTGATTCACGGCAGTACCCTCAGGGACGACAAGGGCAATGTTATCGGCAACATGGCCTTTATCACCGACATGACCGAGCACAAAAAAGCCCTGGCGCTGGCCGGTGAAGTCCAGAAAAGCCTTTTGCCCCAGGACAAACCGGTGGTTCAGGGCCTTGATATCGCCGGCAAAAATGTCTCCTGTGACGAAATCGGCGGCGATTACTTTGATTTCCTCTGGCGACGCGATACCAAAAAGGGGCCTTTTAGCGTTGTGGTGGGGGATATCTCCGGTCATGGTGTGGATTCCGCCCTGCTGATGACCACCGCCCGGGCCTTTTTGCGGATGCGCGCCTCCCAGCCCGGAACCATTTCGGAGATTATCACAGCCATGAACCATCACTTAACCCGGGACGTACTGGAAACGGGCCGGTTTATGACCCTGTTTTACCTGACCATCGATCCCGCAAAAGATCGTATCGACTGGGTCCGGGCCGGTCATGATCCTGCCATTATTTATGACCCCGGGCGGGACGAATTTTCTGAGCTGAAAGGCAACGGTGTGGCTCTGGGGGTGCAGGAAAACTTTGACTACCAGGAGAACAATATCAGCGGTCTGGCCAACGGCCAGATTATTGCGATCGGGACAGACGGGATCTGGGAGGCTGTTAACAGCGAAGGTGAAATGTTCGGCAAAGAGCGGTTTCGTAATATCCTTCGGGAAAACGCAAGGGCCGGATCGGGCGATATTTTAAACGCCGTTTATAACGAACTGAGTCAGTTCACCCGGGGACAAAAATCCGAAGACGACATCACCCTGGTCGTTATCAAAATTCAGCCCTAATATTTGGAAGATTAATGGGTTTTGACTTAGGTCAAGGTCTTATAATTGATAAGCGTTTAAGATCCTAAAAGATCTAAGAAATCTACATCCGAAATCCCTGCCCGCCATCGTCCGCCTGATGCGGATTCAGGCGAGGCGGGCGGGCCAGATCCCAAATCCGAATTGAAATAATTTCGAGTCCTTTTGGGGAGAAGCTAAATGATATCAAATGAGTTGGCGACAACCACAATTTGATAAAAGGAGAGCGAAACCATGTGTCAAAGCTATAAAGTGCCATGCACCTGCGATCAAAATACTGCCGAAATCTTTTTTGGCAAATGCGTGTTAAACGAAACCGCCATCGAGGAGGTCTATTGTCCCCGGTGCAGCCAGGAGACCGATTACAGGGTCGCCAGCCGGGTATGGGACAACGGTTGGGTGCTGGAATTAAACATGGACGTTGTGCGCCAGTATGCTGGCTCCATGGGAGTCTCTGCCGATGAAGTGACCGCAGATTGGGTGTTTGATGAAGGCTATGCGACCTGGGTTGGTATCACCCCCGACGATACCGAGCGCCGCAACCAGGAGCGCGATGAAATTCAAAAGTTGGCCAAGACCGATATTCGTGCTTATTATGAAGCCATGAAAGAATGGGGGCTGAACAGGGAAAAGCGCTTTACCGCCGAGGGGTGGCGCAAGATGGCCGGCCGGCGTCTCTAAATACCATACAGGTAAAAGTGCTTATCGCCCGTTTAAGTTGATTCAACCATAGTCCGTTCAGGTGAATATTAAGATGGCTTCCAACAATATTGAAGAACTGGCTGCCTTTTTTCCCATAGATACCGTGGGCCTGTGTCCCCCGGAAACCATCATTGTTCCAGTGGTGGGGATCTTATTGGTGCTTACCATTGGAAAATTTGCCCTAATGATTTTTAAGCAGTCATCCTGATCTGAAATTTTGACGCTGTCAATAAAACGCGCTGCCAGGCGCTGCAAGGATTCTGACGATGCATATGGCCGATGCCTTAATCTCACCCGCTGTGGGTGGTACCATGTGGGCAGCATCTGCCGGCCTGATCGGGTATTGTTCTAAAAAGCTCAAAGACGATCTGGATGATCACAAAATACCGCTGATGGGCGTGGTTGGGGCCTTCATTTTTGCCGCCCAGATGATTAATTTTACAATTCCCGGCACCGGTTCCAGTGGCCATATTGGAGGGGGGATGATCCTGGCGATCCTGCTGGGACCCCATGCGGCCTTTCTTACCATGGCTTCCGTGCTGTTCATCCAGGCCCTGTTTTTTGCCGATGGAGGTCTGCTGGCCCTGGGATGTAACATATTCAATCTTGGTTTTTTCCCGTGTTTTCTGGCCTATCCGCTCATTTACAAACCGATTGTCGCCAACCGTCCCAGTGACAGACGTCTATTTGCCGCGGCCACCCTCGCCTGCCTTTTCGCTCTTCAGCTCGGGGCGTTCAGCGTCGTGCTGCAAACCGTTTTATCCGGCGTATCGGAGCTGCCCTTCCGTACCTTTGTCCTGTTTATGCAGCCGATTCATCTGGCCATCGGTTTGGTCGAGGGGTTGGCGACCGCGGCCGTGGTAATTTTTGTCTGGAAAGCGCGTCCGGAAATGATTCAACCGGCAGCCGGTGAAAATGCCGCCGGAAACCCTTCTGTTCGCCTTGTTTTTATCGGGCTTCTGGTGGCGACGGTGATCACCGGCGGTGTATTGAGCTGGTTCGCTTCCACCCGGCCGGACGGATTGGAGTGGTCCATTTTTAAAACGGCCGGAACCGATGAGGTGGATCGATCCCCAAACGCGATTCACACAACACTGGCAAAAGTTCAGAAAAAAACGGCTTTACTTCCGGATTACGATCTTAAGCGCGAATCCGCAAAACCACCAGTTGAGAAACCAGACGCCGGTCCGGCTTTTGATGGCGGCACGACGGTTGCCGGCCTGGTCGGCGGTGCGATTACCCTGATTATGGCAGCTTCGATCGGATATGCGCTCAGGCGCCGCAAGCGCTGAGAGCTAAATATATGAGGTTCTGAAACTACTTCCAAACCGATGATAAATAAACCATTGGGGGCTCTGATGATCATATCACCCAACGGCCAGGCTGACAAAGCTGCCGGCCTCCATTTTGGATATCGCAATGGGCAGCATTGATCGACATTTTTTTGATATTGGGTACATGGACACCCTGTCCTCCCAGCAAACATCCGTCCATCAACTGGATCCACGTGCCAAACTGCTGACCACCCTTGTATTTGTCGTCGTCGTTGTATCTTTTGGCAAATATGAAATTTCTGCGCTGCTCCCCTTTTCTATATTTCCGGTGGCTATATGTGCGCTCGGCAATGTGCCGCCGACTTATCTGATCAAAAAATTGGTGTTGGTTTCACCGTTTGCCATCCTGCTGGGCATTTTTAATCCACTGCTGGACCGTGATATCCTGATTCGCCTGGCCGGCGTAGAGATATCCGGCGGGTGGGTATCCTTTGCATCTATCCTGATCCGCTTTGTCCTGACGGTCGGCGTCGCCCTGACCCTGATCGCCGTTACCGGTTTCAATGCCGTCTGCATGGCCCTTGAAAAGCTGGGCGCACCCAAAATTTTTGTGGTTCAGCTGCTGTTTTTACACCGCTATATGTTTGTTTTGGTTGATGAGGCGGCGCGCATCTTTCGGGCCCGAGCGCTGCGGTCTTTTGGAGGCGAAGGAACCGGAATCAAATCCTACGGTTCGCTTGTCGGCCAACTGTTGCTGCGTACGCTGGATCGCGCCCAGCGAATTTATCTGGCAATGTGCTGCCGTGGTTTTGACGGTCAAATTCATGTCATGCATCCGCTGAAATTCGGTTCCCGGGAGATCGGGTTTATCTTCGGGTGGTCGGTCTTTTTTATCCTGATGCGAGTTTACAATCTTCCTGTCTTGATCGGCAGGGTAATGGAGCTTATGAGATGAGTCATCATATTGTCGAAGCAACGGATCTGCACTACACTTATCCCGACGGCACGAAGGGCATCAGGGGGGTCTCTTTTCGCATCACCCATGGTGAATCAGTGGCAATTGTCGGGGCCAATGGTGCCGGCAAATCAACGCTTTTACAGCATTTAAACGGTTATCTTATGCCCACCCGGGGTGAGCTGAGAATCGGCGACTATCCCTTAACCAGAAAAAATGTCAAGGCGGTGCGGCGGACGGTGGGCATGGTATTTCAGGATCCGGATGATCAACTGTTTATGCCAACGGTATTTGATGATGTCGCGTTTGGCCCGCTGAATCTGGGGCTGCCCCCTGACCAGGTTGAAACCTGTGTCATGCATGCGCTTGAAACGGTCGGTGTACCGCACTTGAGGAATCGGCCGCCGTATAAGCTGTCCGGAGGTGAGAAAAGATCGGTCGCCATTGCCTCGGTGCTCTCGATGTCACCCAACATCCTGGTAATGGATGAACCCACATCCGATCTTGATCCGAAGTCCCGGCGTCGACTGATTAAGCTGCTGAATACCTTTGAGCACACCAAAGTGCTTGCAACACATGACCTGGATATGGCCGTCGATGTTTGCGAGCGAACCATTGTGATCTACGAAGGCAAGGTCACCGCGGATGGGCCTACGCTGGAATTATTTCAGGATGAAGCACTGCTGGAAAAAAGCGGTTTGGAAAAGCCGTTGCAGATGCAAAACTGCCCCATCTGCGGGGAACGGAATAAAAAACACAATGGAAACAGCAATATCATTCGTGCGCCACGGCGAGGTTTACAATCCGGATAACGTTTTCTATGGCGGCCTATCCAGATTCCGCCTGTCCGGCAAGGGAAAATATCAGGCCTTACAGGCGGCAGAAACGCTTAACCACAGCCGATTGACGGCTATCTTCAGCAGCCCCCTGTTGCGTGCCCGGCAGACGGCCGGGGAATTAGTGAAATCCAATCCGCACCTGAAATTGCGCATTTCCAGCCTGCTCTCGGAAGTAGCCAGCCCCTTCGATGGGCAACCGGCCCGGGAAGTCGACAGACGCCATGGCGATGTTTATACGGGTTCAAACGACCAATTCGAGCAGCCGATTGATATCGTAAAGCGCGTTCAAAAATTTATTCGCCGTACCCGTCGGCAATATGCGGGCAAACAAATCGCGGCGGTAACCCACGGCGATGTCATCGCCTTTGCGGTGTTATGGGCCCACCGACAGCCGCTGATCCCCACCCACAAAAGCCGGCTGGTGCAATTTGGCATTCCGGATGGCTATCCGGCCCTTGCCTCGATAACAACCTTTACCTTCCGGACAAAATTGAATGATGAGAGGCCTGCGGTGGTGTACTTGCGACCCTACTAGACAGAAAAACCCGGCCGGCGACTTTACTGAATATGGCCATAATGAAATTTTTAACCGCATTCTTTCGGATTCAGCAGTTCAAAATCAAGGCGATGGATGTCGGCTGAACTAATCGTGCGCCAGCGGAATCGCACGCCCGGCTTAGCCGCATAAATGGTTTCGGTAATGGCAACGTTATCCTTATACTCCACTAAACGATGTTCCGTAAGGAGTTTATTGGTCAGTAGAAAATTGTTTTCAAAATCGGTTTTAAAATTCCAATCTGCGGCTCATTCCGATATATACGCTTATCTTCCTAACAATAAACGGTTGTCTTCGTTTTGCGAAAACCATTTCAGCTTCGAAATGGATACATGCAGCCTATCGGATTTTTGCACACGATGTCAAACCATAGTCCCCCAAAATGAGGCTTCTGGCAAATAAAAAGGGCAAATCCATGCGACAGGATTCACCCACCAGAGTTGTTATTTCAAACAAATATCCAAAATGGATTCAGAATTGATATTAGCCGAATCATGGCGGCAATGTGTGACCGTGTTTTCCTCTCAAAAAAATAGATATCACAAGTTTTTGGGGGCTTCGAGAATCTTTGATTTGTTGGAGATCGGCAATTTTGAAATGGCAGCTTTTTTGCAGATAACCTATTAGATATCTGAATTGTTGTCAAATTTGGTATTTATCAGAATTGTTAAATGCAAGATCAAGTTTCAACTTTTACATTTAGCCCAATCTTCAGCAGCTTGAATATCAGAAAAAATCCTAATCTCGAAGGGAAGGTCTTTTGCAACTTGTCTAAAAGATTCTGCCATACTTGACTGGAACTCAGATTCGATAACTATTGCGGTCTTGTTTATTTTGTGGTCGTTGGGGTAATTTTCTTTAATAATGTCTCTCAGCTTATGCAAATCATCGTAGGAAAACTTTTCTGGGCCTTCACGGAATACCCAAATACGATTTTTTTCTGGAATTTCATTCACATAAAATAACCTTGCAACCCCTCTTTGTATCTCCGAGTAATCAGTACCCTTTTTGGGTTCTATTAAAATATAATCTTCTTTTATGGTTATTTCTGGTGACATTTCATAGAGGACCTTGATTGGGCTTA
>Ga0265303_10002852_pt1 | contig 10779 bp, 24 predicted proteins | sample Helome_2_FD_192494 | JGI IMG/M metagenome (GOLD analysis project Ga0265303, IMG submission 192494) | Marine sediment microbial communities from subtidal zone of North Sea - Hel_20160317 (Illumina Assembly) | ecosystem: Environmental > Aquatic > Marine > Subtidal zone > Sediment ...
TCAGTTGAGGAGTTCTGGTGCGCTCTCGCCTTGAGCCTCTGCGCTTTCTTCAGCGCCAGCTCGCGTAGCAATCTCCGTGTATATTCGTGCTGCTGTCTGTTGACCGCAAACATCTTCGACTACCTGTAGGATGAACTCAAGTTGCGCCTTCACTCCCTGCTTTGCTTTGTCGCCCCATTCCTGCGGCGCTTTGCGCTCGAGGAAATACTTGGCGGCCTTCCAATCTTGCGCCGCCGCGCTTTGGACATACAGCACGTTGTTGCTGATGGCCTCGTTTTCGGCTTTGAGAACCTCTGCGGCGAACGTGCCGTAAGGCTCCTTCGGGTTTTCGAGCTGGCCCCAACGCATCCAGTTTTTCATCGTCTTTTCGTCGATGCCTGCCGCTTGTGCGGCGTGCTTCCGAAAGTTGCCCAGGCGGATGAAGTTCAGGATTTGCGTGTGAACTTCGGGGGTGAGTTTGGTGCGTCCTGGCATACGGCCTCCTAGTAAACTGCGTCCCAATCAATGTGCTTGGGTCGTCGTGTTTTTGCAATCTCGTCGACAACGGCTTGGGAAAAGCCTGCGTCCAGGACCATCGACTCCATGCGATCGGTGTGCAGGTCCTCGTTGTAAACAATCGGAATGTCTAGCTCCTTGGCGTGTTGGCGCATGTGGCGTGCCATGAGGGTGTGCGCTTCCATCGCCCTCGAACGTAGGCCGATTTCCTTCAATGGATGGCCCGCGTCTGCGAGCGCCTGCCAAGCGTGTTCGTAGAAGCTCCAAACACGAGCGCGACTCGGAGGAAACACGCCAGCGGTGTGGCGCAGGAGTACGACGACCTTGGTGAAGGCGCGCTTGAAGAGATGCAGCTTGAACGGGCTGTAGTTTTCTTTGGTGAGCGTGTAGCGGGTCTGGCTGAACCACGTCTCGTTCAACGTGTCGTCAAAGGTGTCCTCGTTGTCGGTTGCGATGTTCTTGTAGCAACACGCCAGCTCGGAGCCAAAGGTTCGACGCAGCGCTACCTCGTGCTCCGAGTTGAGGATGGGGTTGAAGTATTCATCGTAGTATTCACCCTCGGTGTGCTTGTTGATGCAGTGGCAGAACCAGGTGGTGCCACTGTTGGGCAGACTCAGGACAATGGTGGTGTTCATCGTTGTGCTCGGGTGTTGGTGCGGGAAACTTGCAGACGGAGGGGAACCGCCTGGCGCTTGCCGAGGATGGCCTGGCTTTTTTGGTTGAGGGCTTTGCCCCAGCGGCGTGCGAGGAGCCGCGTGACGTTGGTGTACTTTTGTTTGGTGATGAGGCCAGCCGAGCCGCCCGTGCCATAGCCAATTGGCCCGAAATCAAAGTAGAACCTCGTGTCCTGGAGAACGCAGCGATCCAGGAGCAGCGTGGAGAGCGTGAAGTCGATGTCCGCGCGTCCGTGCAGCGTGTGGTCGAAGGGCCGGTGTCTGGCGTTGCCGCGCACGCCGAAGGCGCTGGCGACGGGGCCTGCGGGCAGGAACGGCTTTTCCTCGGGGCGAACGATGGTCGTGTTGGGTGTGCGTGAGAAGCAGAACACGCCAACGTCGAGGTCGGTGGCGACCCTCGTGGCGTTGTTCAGGATGGTGAGAATGTCGTCTGGGTCCTTGATCGTTCTTCGGCCACGGCCGACCAAGCGGATGACGCCTTTGAAATCGTCGTCGATTCGGATGAGCGTTGGCGTTTTGATCTCGTCGAGGAGCCAGTTGTGAATGAGGGGCAGACCTTCGAGCTTTGGATGCGGGAGCAACTGCTCTTTGGGAACGGAGTGCGCGTAGTCCTTCATCTCGCTTTCTTCGACCGTGACGATTGCGGTCGGGAGCAGCGCCATGATGGTTTCCATATTGAACACGCGATGCCGCGAGGGAACCACGATTTGGAAGTCGACACCTTGTTTCATGGACCAAACTCCTTGTCGACGGCTGCGAGTGCTGCGCCAATGACTTGGTGCATGTCGTGGTAGACGTAGCGTGCGAGGCGCCCCCCAAAAATCACGTTTGTCTCGGCTCTCGTGAGTGCTCGGTAGCCCTGGCACAACTCCTGGTCGATCGGCGCGTTGACGGGGTACGCCGGGTTGTCGTAGCCGTCTCTGCTGTACTCGGTCTGGGTCAGACTCATCGCTCCAAGGTCGCCAAAGCGCTCCGGGTGGAGGTGGCGTGGCTCGTGGACGCGGGTGTGGCCAACGTGCCTGTCTGGCGTATTGAGCACGGCACAGCCCTGCACGTCCTCGACCTCGTGGTGCTTGACCTCGTGGTAGACGCTACGCCAGTTGAGGCGCCCCAGCTCGTTGCGGAAGTACGCATCGAGCGGACCGGAGTAGACCACCTTACGTCTTGCGCGTGCGGTCCAATATGCCCGGTCCTCGAGGAAGTCGGTGTGGAGCTCGACGTCTGCGCCCTTCAGCATCCGCTCGAACATCGGGGTGTAGCCGTCGACGGGGATGCCTTGGTACCGGTCGGTGAAGTAGCCGTTGTCGTAGCTCGTTCGGACCGGGAGCCGAGAGATGATGGACGGCGGCAGTTCTGAGGGTTCGCAGCCCCAATGCTTGCGCGTGTACCCCTCGAAAAAGGCGAAGTAGAGATCGCGCCCGACCAGCGACAGCGCTTTCTCTTCGAGGTTGCGCGGGTGTGGGATGTCCTCGCGGAGCCGCTCGAGGAACCCGACGGCCGTCTCGGGCGTCAGGTCCAGATTGAAGAACAGGTTCAACGTGTGCAGGTTCACCGGGATGGGATAGGTCCGGTCCCCGACACGCGACCAGACGCAGTGGTGGTAGCTGTTGAACTCGGTGAAGCGGTTGACGTACCACCAAACACGCTCGTCGTTCGTGTGGAAGATGTGCGTGCCATATTTGTGGACCAGGATGTGACTCGCTTGGTCCAAATACGTGTAACAGTTGCCGCCGATGTGATCGCGACGGTCGAGGACGACAGCCGAGCGGCCCATTTCCACCATGCGCTGCGCAAACACGCTGCCGAATAGGCCCGCGCCCACGACGACGTAATCCCAATCCTTCACGCTTCGTCCAGATTCACGCCGAGCGCCTCGAGGAGCCGGTTTGCGCGGACGGCACGGCATGTGCCCATTCGCTTTCGCCTTGCTTCGGGCTCCAGCCCGAGCTTGTCGCAAAGGACGTTCCACTCCTGGGTCGTTGTCGCCAGGACCACGAGGTAGTCGTAGTGCTCGTGGGGCTCCAGTGCCATTCCAGGCACCTCCGCGTTTGCCTCCTCTTCCGTGGGCACATCGACCTCGGGCTCAATGCCCGCCTCCTGGTTCGCGAAGAAGCGACGGAGCTCGGCGTTCTGCGCTTTGGTGCGCTCCAGCAAAAGCCGCAGGGTGTCTTCGTTGCGGTCGGCCATCGCCCCGATGGGGTCGAACGTGAGCAGGGCCTTGTCGGCCTCCTCGTCCGTGAGGTCGACGATGAGCACGGGTACGTCCTCCCGGCCTTCGAGCATGTCGAGGCGCATGTGCCCGTCGATGAGGCGGAGGCCGTCTTTGGTATCACGCGCGATAACGGCGTCGATGAGCCCGACCTCCTGGAGCGCGCCACGCATCAGGTCTTTCTGCATGGTGGGGTGTGTGCGCCAGTTGTCGTCGTGCGGGAGCAGCTCGCTCGCTGGCACACGCCGCAGCTCCACGATGCGATCCCGGATTTCCAGGACCCCCAGACCCCCAGGACCCCCAGACCCCCCAAAACCGTCAAATTCGTCGGTCTTACCTTTACCTACACCAGAGCGGGCCTGCTTTTTCCTCATTTTCGTAATCATTTCAATGGTTTACCTCGTAGGAAAAGTTTTGCCTATAGGTCAAAGTTCGCCATAATAGAGACATAGGAAAACAAAGGCCCAAGACAGGCCAGAAGGAACCAGGAAAATGGCACACGCACAAGACAAAAAAGAAGCCCGCAAAATCCGCAAAGCAACCCGACGCATGGAAACGCTGCTCGGAAAAGCCGCCCGTGCCGCAGAGGAGATCACCCTACTCGCAACCGAGCTAGGCGTGCCCGTCAGCTCACCCGCCTTCGATGAGTGGGAGACAGACGTGGACGATCTCATCTCCGACCTCAACGACGAAGCCGATTACTACGACGACAACGACGACGTTGGAATCAAGTGTGCCTAACCAAAACCCAAAACGGAGAATGAACATGACGACGAAAAAATATCTCAGGCAACTCGGAACCAAGCTGGCGCGCGTGAACAAGACGATCACGGAAATCGAGCGCATCCGAAATCAGTGGGACGACGCCCCCGCAGACCAACACCTAGAACTGACCGGCGTGCTCGGTGACCTGACTCGGGCGGCCGGGAGACTCGATGGAATCATCCGACAGGCCCAATGGGACGACAACCTAGATTCGGCGCTGTTGTCCGGGGACCTGAGGCGCGTGAACGCCGCACTCGCAGAGGACAAGTAACATGACGAAAGCGCAACTCCAACACATCCAACTGCAAATGAAGCTGGCCGACATCCGGCTTCGCAACCTCCGACGACGGCTGCAAAGGAAAAGCAAATGACGAAACAACACTACGCAATCATGAACGACGAAGCACGGTACTACCTCGGGTACGACCACACGGGGATTCACTGGTCGCTGCTGCCTCGGACGACGTTCCCCAGCAAGCGCGCAGCGAAGACGCAGCTTCAACTCCTCGTGGCCCGTGGGTGGCTGTGTGGCGACATGGAAATCATCCGTGTTCGCATCCGGCCTCAGTGGAACACGGCGTACCTCAATGACCCGAACAGTCCATCCCAACGAAGGAACGATTGATGCCCATTCCACCAACGAAGCATGGCCTCAACGCGATGGAGGTGTTGAGCGCCATGCAGAAAGCAATCAGGCGCAGCAACGAAGTCGACGCGATGCGATTTGCTGTCGAGCTGATTCACACGTCACCAGAGTTCTGCTCGATGGTGTGCAACCGGCTCGTCATCATCGCTCACGAAGATGTCGACTCGCTCCAAGCTCCGTGGGTGGTCCCTTACGTCCAGAGCACGGTCGACAGGGTGTTGCCGCTCTACAGGAAGCGACGTGAGAACCCAGGCGGCGCGCGGATGCTCGTGGGCAACTGCATCATGCTGATGTGCCGTGCGCCCAAGAGTAGGCGTGCCGATCATTTCCAAGCGGCCATCGGCCTGGCGTCGTTGCTCGAGGGGTACGCGCCACGCATTCCAGACTACGCGCTGGACAAGCACACGGCAGCGGGGAAGCGGATGCGACGGGGACTAGACCACTTCCGAAAAGTGGGGACGACGCTGATGTCGCGTGACGGGGAAATCTACGCCGAGGACGAATACGCAGACGAGGCGTATCGGCTGTGGGCTCTCAAGAAAACCACAAGCTCTGTCGGACAGCACAAGTTGTTCGGCGACGAATGAAACCAACGTGTTGAGGAGAAAGACCAATGACGAATGTGAAAAAGAAAACTGTCGACTCGTTCGAGGTGATGGAACGCCTGATCGATTTGAAAGACGAACTGCACGAGAAGCTCGACGAGGTTCAAGAGCTGCTTGAGAGCGTGGGCTTCGGCGCGCGTGCCGATGCGTACTGGATGGCGCACATCAAAATGGCGCTGGACAAACAGCACGAATACCTCGGCGGCTCGATGGTGACGATGCAGGACACCATCGACGAGCTGGAAGGCGAGATAGAAGGGTGGTGCGAGTGCTGTGAGCGCACCGCCGAAACCAGGATGCGTGCGGGTCAGAAGGTCTTGGAGTTGTCCGATGGCCAGTGTGCTGACTGTGTTGCCGAGAGGCACGGGGAGGTGTCTTATGTCTAAACCGCAACCGACCTGCCCGACGTGCAACAAGCACGACGAGGTTCGCTCGCTCTACTTCATGGGCGTGCAGCCCGACGGCTACGTCTGTCAGCGCTGCTCGCAGTGGTTCCACCTAACCGCCGACGGCCCGAAGGCGTTGGCCCATGTGATTTCAGCAGGAGACGACAAATGAGAGAGCCCTTGAAGACGGCCATCACGGCCCGCGACCATGCTGTCGTGAAACTTCCAAACGAGGACTACGCTGTTGCTGCTCGCAACGACGAGTCCGACATTTGGGAAACTGTCACCGTGCCGATGCAGCGGCAGGAGGCGATCGAGTGGCTGTCGTTCTGGCGGCGCAAGGTCTTGGACCTTCGAGAATCAGAGCAACGGCCGTCCGGCCAATGGGCGTGCCCGACGTGTCACGGGACCGACGTGCAACTGACCGCATGGGTCCACGCAAACACGGACGAGATTCTCTCGTCGGGGATGGACGGACCCCGTGACACGTACTGGTGCGAAGACTGCCAGGACGAACAAACAAGACTGACGTGGACCGTTGAGGAGGTGAAGTGATGGAAATCGCAACGTACAACAAGAAGCAGGCCAAGTCGGTCATCGGGTACACGCTGACCCAGGTGCTCGTGAAGGACGGCGTGATGCGGCTGGTGTTCGTGAAAGGGGCGCAAGCCGCTGGCATGGACATTCTCTGTGACCCCGAGGGCAACGGCCCCGGCTATGCGGACGTGTTCCATGCGTGAGTGGAAGCTGCTCGACCGCGAGGCCACAACCGACGAATGGCTTCTGTGCCCGGAGTACCCGATGTGCTCCCACAACCAGGACGCAAACGTGTGTTTGCCGGTGCTCGAGAAAGTACGTGCCGTCATCGAATCCGCGTTTGAGTTCGAGCGCATGTATGTGCCTGAGAGGATCGACCAGGAGAGCATGAGCGAACTTTTGATGTGCGTTCGTGATCTCAAGAAAGGCGTAGAACGATGAACGAACCAAGCGAACACAAGTACGGCGTGAGCTATCACGTCAAACACCATCCCGACGGGCTCACCGTCGCTGACATCACGGAGGACATTGGAGCGTGCGACCGGCTGTTTTGGATCAGCGTGGTCGACCAGCCTGGAGGCGCTGTGAGCTACGTGTTCATGAGCCTCGACCGTGACGGCGACATTCTCGGTGCCGGCGATTGGTTCCGCATCTACACGCTGCTGACAAAAAAGCTGGCCGAAGAGCTGCCCGAAGGCGGCAGGAAAGAGTTCTGCCAAATGGCGTTCTCAATCATCCGACAAGCCGTGACGCAAGGCCGCGACATAGAAGGCGGCATTGACGACGTGAGGAGCAAATGATGAACGAAGAACAACCGTGGCTCGCAGAGCCCGACTCGGAAGAAGGGACCGCGTTTGGCTTCCATTGGGAGTTGAAGCGGACCCCAGGCATCGGCATCTGGTGTGGGTACGTCGACGTGCCCTACGGACACCCGTGGTACGGCAAAGACTACGACGAGCTGCTCGACGTACACGTCCACGGCGGCGTGACGTACACGCAGAACCATGACCTTGATTGGCGTGTTGGATTCGACTGCGGTCATTTCGGTGACGTGATGCCCGTGGCTGGCGCTCCGGCATTCGCGCTCCCAGGAGGCACGTACAAAGACATCGCCTACGTGACACGAGAGGTCGTTGTGTTGTGCAGGCAGGCGCGCGAAGCGGCCAACGACATTGAACACATAGCCCGCGACCAGGAGGAGAAGTGATGAACGAAAGACGAAGAGTAGGAGTGTTCGTGTACGAGGATGGCCTCGTGCAAGGACCGAGTGACTACATGATGGAGCGGATGGACGCGATGCTCGAGAAGATCCGCAACGGGGACAGTGCTGTGTTCAATCACGGCATGGCCCAACCGAACCCCGACTGGCTCATGGTGACGCTGGTCGCACTGCAAACAGATTACAACGCCTGGAAGGGTATGCGCGCACTGAGGCGCCTTGCCTTTGGCGAATGACGTGTTGAGGAGACAAGCGATGACGACGAAGAAAACAACCACGAAGAAGGCGCCCGCGAAGAAGCGTGCGCCAAGAAAGAAGGCGGCGCCGAAGACGAACGGTTCCGCCGCCAAAGCCAAACCCAAGGCGGCTCCAAAGAAGTCGCTGCCTGAGGCGTTCACGCTAGAACGTATCGTGCTGCTGAAGGTGCTCCGGGCGGTGGCTGCCTCTGCTAGTACCGACGAAATCAGGCCGCACATCAACTGTGTGCTGTTCGAGTTCGACAAGACCGGCGTGACGCTGGTGGCCACCGACGGCCATCGGCTCACGAGGTTTGCGCTCACGGTTCCGGTGCTCGGCACTGGCAACCTGAGCGTGCCTGTGAGCATCGCTCACGTGGACCGGCTCCTTCGGTTGCTGAGGCCCAAAGGAAAGATGGAGCGGCTGTCGATTGTGACGGTGACTCCCACGCTGACCGAGGGGCTGATGGTTCACATCGAACAGGACCTTTCGGTGCCGTTGCCGATGCTGGACGTGTCGTTCCCGCCCTACGACAAGGTGATTCCCTCTCACAAGACAGGGGACGCATCTCGGGTCGACGTGAACCCGATGTACGTGCTCGAGCTGGGCAAGCTTGGCCGAGCGTTGAACGTCAGTCAGTTGACGCTCAGTCCTGTTGTCGGCGACCGGGAGCCTATCCGGTTCGATGGCCAGAGCGAGTGGGGCTCTTTGACCCACGTCATCATGCCGATGAGGCCCGATGCCAAGGACAAGAAGAAGGGCGGCCGCAAGTGAGTGCGTGGCTCTGCGGTTCCGCAGACATCTCGGTGCTCGCGAGTGCGTTCGTTCACTTCGAGGCGCAGGGCATCTTCTCAAAGGGCGAGGCGAACCACCGCGAGGTGGCCAAGACGCTGTACGAGGAGAATGTTCGGTCGCTTCAATGTCGTTACGGCGACAGTGACCATCTGACGTTCGACGAGTTCGCAGACCGTGTTGGCGGCTGTCGAGAGGTCGACCTGGACTACGAGAGGCTCGATGTGCTCGGGATGCTGTCCAAGCTGTGTGCTTGTTACACGTACCAGGCATGTGAGTGCGGAGATCACTTTGAGTCTCCAGCGCACGAGCGCATCCGCATGATCCAACACGGCATCCTTCATTCGCTGCCGCACTACGAAAAGGCCCCTTGGGGCTTCCAGGAGTGGCGTGAGGTGGACAAGTACCGAACCGCTGCACTTCGGGTGACGTGATGAAGGACCGACTTGAACGGACCATTCGACGCATCGAGAGCTGGCAGAAAACCGCGCTCGACTCGGAGGACCACTACTCCGGCGAGGGCGCCCAAATGCAGAAGCACTACTACGCCGGCCGCGCAGCGGCTTACGAAGACGTGCTCACGACGCTGGACCTCTGGCTACGTGAGCTGAACAAAAAGCAAACCCGCAAACTAGGAGAGTGACAATGACGACGAAGAAAAAGAAACGACGAAGCTGGACCGATGCGCAGAAGCGCACGATCCTCCGCTACGCCAACCGCAACGGCGTGCCCGCTGCGGCGGAGCACTACGACGTGCACGAGACGAGCGTGTACAACTGGAAGCGCGGTGCGACCGGGACCCCCCGGAAGTACAAGCAGGAGGCCAACGGCGCCTCGAAGCCCGAGGCCATGCTCGTGCTGTTCCATGCTGGATGGTCGATGAAGAGCATCGGGCTCGTCTTCGGAACCGCCGAGGGCGATGTGGAGGCGGTGCTCCGTGAGGTGCTCCGTACCCGGCGATGACGCGCGAGTGCTACACGGTGCTTCGTTTCTTCGAGAAGGACGGGAAAGGCCCGCTCACGATCAAGAAGCATCTGACGCTCGAAGAGGCGCGGGAGCACTGTCGCGACCCGGAAACCTCAAGTCGAACCTGTACGAGCGCTGCCGGAAGGCGCTATACGGAAAAGCACGGAGCTTGGTTCGACGGATACACGGATGACCGATGAGAGTAGCCAACTACAACACGAACGCGCTGATGAGCGCGCTCAAGAGTGACCTCGACGAGATGCGCGAGACGGCAGAGGGCCTGATCGTCGTCGCGTTGAGGACCCATCCAACCCAGGCCGAAGCGGCCGTCGCGCTGAAGACCACGCCCCGGTCGTTCCGCTCGATGCTTCGGCTGATGCGTATCCGCAGTCCGGGGAAAGTGCCCGCGCGGCGTTAGTGGAACGCGCGCGCGTAGCGCAAGGGCAACCCTGAAAGGGGGCACGTTGGTGCCCCCTTTTTTTATTCCGTCTGACCCAGAATCTTCACGGCGTTGTCCTTCACGACTCGGAGGTGGGAGCTGATGATCTCTCGGACGGTGCCTTCGGCTTCTTCGATTTCAGCGCCAGAGCGAGCGAGCGCAAAGAGCCTCCTCGAGAGTGTCTTCGGGGCATCGTGCAGGAGCCTCCGGTTGGCCCCATCGATCATTCCGATGACATGCGTTTTCACAAGGTCGCGGCTGATGAGCGACTTCTGATACTCCTCGTTGTTGAGCCGCTTCTCCCGGATGTCCTCGATCTTTTTCAAAGCCTCTAGCCAGTCTTTGAAACTGCGCTCAGTCCCAAACTTCTCGACGAGTTCTCGGAGGGTCAGGTCTGCGTAGCTCCCGATATCCTGACCCGTCTCGATGACGGGCTCGCCCTCAAAGTCTGGTGTGCCGTCGGCGAGCTCGGGTTCGTGCGGCGGCTTCGCCGGACCAGGGTCGGGTGCGCTGATCACGGGGACGGTCGGCGCTCGGTCGCGCTTGAGGTAGGCCACGGCGTCGGGATGCTCGAGGTCGATGCGGTCGCGGACCAGCGCTCCCTTGAGCGCTGCGCCCTTGCAGGCTTTGGTGATGGCGGCGGGCGACACGCCGCAGCGCCTCGCAAACTCTGACCGACTCACAAGATTCTTGGTGTGCATGGTTCAAAGCATATCGCACCCCGCAATTTTCAAGAGGGGAGGGGGGTTCAATCAAAACCCCAGACCACCCCCCCCCATTCACAGGACCCATGTGACGTGCGGCCGGAC
>Ga0265303_10002854_pt1 | contig 10778 bp, 8 predicted proteins | sample Helome_2_FD_192494 | JGI IMG/M metagenome (GOLD analysis project Ga0265303, IMG submission 192494) | Marine sediment microbial communities from subtidal zone of North Sea - Hel_20160317 (Illumina Assembly) | ecosystem: Environmental > Aquatic > Marine > Subtidal zone > Sediment ...
TGCGCGGCTCTCGTCGAACGTGGGCTGCACGTCCAGCCATTCAAAAAAGGTCCGGACTATATCGATCCGATCTGGCTTGGAATGGCGGCGGGCAAGCCCTGTTACAACCTCGATTTTTATGTCGCCGGTAAACAGGAAACCATCGACGATTATTGTTACCGTGGCCAGAATGCGGAAATTTGCCTGATCGAAGGCAACAAGGGCCTGCATGACGGGCTCGATCTCGATGGCGGCAATAGTAATGCCGCACTGGCGAAAGCCCTGCACAGTCCGGTTATCATGGTCGTCGATGCGCGCGGCACGATGCGCGGCATCGCGCCCCTGTTGATCGGCTACCAGGTCTTCGACGAGGCAGTCAATATCGCCGGCGTCATCGCCAACATGACCGGCGGCAAGCGGCATGAATCAAAGTTGCGCGCGGCCGTCAAAGAATACACCGATATCCCCTTTCTCGGGGCGCTCGAAAATGAACCCTCGATCGGCCTGGACGAACGCCACCTCGGCCTGATTCCGGGTTACGAAGATCCCGAGTCGAAACACAAGATAGCGACGATTTCACGCGTGGTTGGCGATAATGTCGACCTGGATCAACTGATCGACATAGCGCAGCAGGCAGAACCGGTTATGCCGGCAACATCACCGCTGCAACAACAACCCGGGTTTAACGGATTGCGTATCGGCATAGCCCGGGATCGCGCCTTCGGTTTTTACTATCCCGGTGACCTGGAGGCTTTCCGCCAGGCGGGCGCGCAACTGGTTTCAATCGACACCATCCGGGATCAAACCCTGCCACCCATCGATGGCCTTTTCATCGGCGGTGGCTTTCCCGAACGTCATGCTGCTTCCCTGGCGGCCAACACAAGGCTGCGTGAATCGATAAGATACGCAATCGAGGCTGGTCTGCCGACCTATGCGGAATGTGGTGGCTTGATGTACCTGTCACAAAGCCTGGCCTGGAATGGCGAATGTCATGACATGGTCGGCGTGCTCGACGCACAAACGCTAATGCATGCAAAGCCTCAGGGCCGTGGTTATGTCAAATTAAGCGAGAATCCGGGCCAGCATCCCTGGGCCTTGCAAAGTCAGCCGGGGAAATGCCTGTACGCACATGAATTTCACTATTCAGCATTACAGGGTTTACCCGAGGATGGACAGTTTGCTTACCAGGTGCTTCGCGGCAAGGGCATCCAGCAACAACAGGATGGTTTCGTCTATAAAAATTTACTCGCGTCCTATACCCACCTGCGCAACACCGCGGCCAATCCATGGGTTAAACGCTTCCTCAATTACGTAAATTCCAACAGGGTTTTGCCGATAACCGATACCGCCAATGCTATATAATCGCTGCCATGATTAGTCTCTCCGCCGCTGCCCTGGAACAAATAAAGTTATCCTCGACCCAGGGTGACATGAATGCCCTTCCAATCCGTATCGCGATCAAGGAACAGGACGATGGCAGCTTTCACTACGCGATGGGATTCGACGAACAAAGGCTGCCGGGAGACAGTTTTCTGAATTTCGATGGTGTCAACCTGGTCGTGTCCGTCGGCAGCAAGGAACTGGCTGAAGGTATGACGATTGATTTCGTCGAACTCGAAGCGGGCAAGCCAGAGTTTATTTTTCTCAACCCAAACGACCCCACTTACGTTCCACCTCGCAAGTAAGCATAGCTAGCGACAGGTTCGCAGCGGCGCTTAAATCGGTATACTGGCGACCATCAGAAGCCGTGAAACTATAATTTTCAATCGAATATCCCGTTATGGCGGACAGCGATCCTAAATTACAGCGCAGTACCAACCTGTTCAACGCCTGGTTTGCCAGACTTGATGAGGAAAAGCGCAGCCCGCTGCAAAGTGGCCGCTTTCGCCTGCTGTTGCTGTCATTTTCAATTCTCATCCTGCTACTGCTAAACCTGTTCTGTGTGCTTAGACCCACCAGTTCGATTGCCATCAGCCTGCGAGATTATGTCGCCTGGATGCATGGACTCGAAATCGTATTACTACTCCTGCTGTTCTGGCAGATCTGGCGGGAGTTACTGCAACCATTAATACGCCTGTGCGACTGGGCCGATTTGATGCGCGGGGTCAATCTCGATGCAAAGGTAGAGCTCGAAGCTGACAGTGATTTTTCAGAGCTGGCGCGTGATATCAACATGCTCGGCAATATGATTAAGAACCTGTCGCGTGACACCGAGGTCCAGTTACAGAAACATACCGATCACATCACCCGTGAATCGAGATCGCTGGCGATACTTTATGATGTCGCATCGAGCATCAACGTAACGCATGACTTGAATGAACTGTTTGAAAGATCGCTCGATTCGCTGTGTAACAATCTAAACGCCAGCGCCGGCATTATTCGTCAATTCCAGGGTAAGAAGAAAAAGGATATCGTCGCTTCATGCGGCAACATCAACCACACCTTCCTGGCCAGTGCGGATCATTTTTTATCGATCCAGTATCCGTTCGATGAAATCAAGCTGGACCATATTTATCGCATAGATAGTCTCGATTACGAAACCGTGTTTGGTACCGATAGCGATAATAAGCAGGACAAAATTCTGGTGCTGTCGATTTTGCTGCAGTATCGCGAAAACATACTCGGTGCGATTCATTTATTTTTTGCCGGGCAGAGCTCGGTCGAGCTCGAGGCTTATAGCGAGCTGCTGCTGAGTATTGGCCAGCATCTGGGTAGTGCGATAGAAAAGTTCCGCCTGCTCGAGGAAGAAAGCGAACTTCTGATCATGCAGGAACGCACCCGTCTGTCACACGAACTACATGACTCCCTGGCGCAAACGATTGCCAGCCTGCGTATCCAGATACGCGTCATCGACGAAACCTTTCATTCGAATGACGAAAAAAGCATCTGGCACCAGATGGAAAGAATCGAGTACACCATCGATCAGGCCAATACCCAGCTACGCGAATTGATCGCCCATTTCCGTGTACCCATAAACGAGCAGGGCCTGATCCCATCGATCGAGGATACCGTACGCCGTACCCAGGAAGAAATGGGCATTCCGGTATATTTTCAAAATGAGTGGCCGCAGCAGGAGCTTACACCTGAAGTCGAGCTTAACGTGCTGCGGATCGTGCAGGAGTGCCTGGTCAATATCCGCAAACATAGCCAGGCAGAAGTTGTACGGGTATTACTCAGTTACCGCAATGGCACCAATATAGTGTTGATCGAAGACGACGGTATTGGCTTCGATGAATCATCGATCGTATCCGAAGGCGGTCTGCACCTGGGCCTGAATATCTTGCGCGATCGCGCCAGTGAAATTGGCGCCGATATCGAAATCGAAAGCGAACCTGGCGATGGCACACGGATTAATTTGCAGTTCAAGGTCGAGCCAGTCAACGCATTATTGGAATCGACCGGATAACAACATGGCGAAAAGAATCTCCCTTTCCCGTGCGGCCCGACTTGTCGGGGTAAAGCGAGGTGTGCTGCAGCAGCAGATCAGGGCCGGAAAACTGCAAACCTTCGAAGGGGAAATCGTACTGGCGGATCTTTTACAGGCTTATCCGAACGCTCAAATTGAAGATTCGAGTATGCTCGATCGAGTCGAGCAAATTATTGAACAGGCCACTTTCATCAATGCCGACAGCATCGCGCGTAAACCTGACAACGTCGCCCTGACGGCGCGTATCATGTCGCTCAGCGAAAACCTGTCGCGGCAAAAACGCCTGCTAGCCCGCTACCAGCGTTTCGCCGAAAATTTACGTGCTGAAATCAAGCAGCGGTCTACTGATTCCGATGCACTGCAACAACTTGCAGCCTGGGTCGATGAAGCGACCGCGAGCCTGTCGGAAGACGATGGTACAATAGATCAACCATTTGTAAATGAGACCTTTTTAAGGGTTATGTCGGCACAGGCAACAATCATCCCCAGTGGTCACGAGTTTTTCGTCGAAGGCGCCGAATCCATTCTGGAAGCGGGTCTGCGAGGTGGACTTGCGCTCAATTACGGTTGTAGCAACGGCAACTGCGGGCTTTGTAAAATCCGCGTGGTATCGGGTGAGATACGCAAGATAAAACACCATGACTACAGCCTCAGTGAAGCCGAAAAAGGGTTTGGCTATATCCTCGGTTGCAGTAATACCGCGATCTCCGATGTCGTACTGGAGGCCGACGAAGCGCAAAGCATCAGTGATATTCCGAGCCAGACTATTCCGCTCAGGATAAAAAAAATCGACCGCCCCACCGAGGAAGTTTTAATCGTCAGTACCCGAACCCCGCGCACCAGCCGGTTGCGCTTCCTGGCCGGTCAGGGTGCGACATTGTCGATCGAACATGTCGGTTCCGGCTTCTACCCGATTGCAAGCTGCCCCTGTGATGACATGAACCTGCAGTTTCATATCGCGCTGGACGCCGAGGACCCGATCTCGGGTTATCTGGCTGAAGCAGCGAGAACCAACGACCTGTTAACGCTGCAAGGCCCTAGCGGATCATTCGTACTCGAAGAGAACTCTCCTAATTCGTTGGTATTTATTGCCGAAGGTATTGGCTTTGCCTCCATCAAGGGTCTGATCGAGCATGCCATGGCGCTCGACGTGGCGGAGAAAATTTTCCTGTTCTGGATAGCCGATAGCGAAAATACCCATTATCTCAATAACCTCTGCCGCGCCTGGAACGATGCGCTCGACAACTTTGAATATGTTCCTCTAAATGCCGCAAGCGGTGATAATCTGGAGGATCAGATTCTGCAACGACTAAAACCGCATGATCCAGCCAGTTTTGATTACTACCTTTGCAGTGGGGACGAGATTCGAGCCAGACTGCAGCATTTTACCGATACCCGAGAAATTCCACAGAATCAGGTTTCGTTCGAAGCAATTTAGATAAAAGGATGGTCGCCATGAGTTTGAAAATACTACTAATCGATGACCACATGCTGTTTCGCGAAGGCTTGATCAGCCTGTTACAGCGGCGCAGCATCGAAGTACTCGCCGCGGTAGGCGATGGCAACGAGGGCATTAAGCTGGCCCAGGAATTGAAGCCTGACATCGTGTTGCTCGACAAGCGCATGCCGATCATCGATGGCATCAGCGTGTTGAAGCATTTGAAAAAAATCGGCCTGACAATGCCCATCGTGATGCTGACCACAAGTTCGAATGAACAGGACTTGCTTGACGCACTGAAGGCGGGTGCGAGTGGTTATTTACTCAAGGACATGGAACCCGACGGCCTGGTTACAGCACTGCGCGATATTCACGCCGGTAAAACCGTCGTGGCCCCACCGCTGACCTCGGTGCTGGTGCGCTTTGTCAAGGGCGACATGACCGTGTCGCCAAGTAAAGGTCCGTTCAGCGAATTGACCCCGCGGGAAAGCGAGATCCTCGAACTGATGGCCGAGGGTCAGGGTAACAAGCTGATTGCCCGCAACCTGGGTATCTCCGATGGCACGGTTAAACTGCATGTCAAGGCGGTGTTACGCAAGCTAGGGGTACATTCACGCGTCGAAGCAGCGGTAATGTACATCGAATACAATCACCGCGCCGCCGCGCCGCTCGAAGAGTAAAATTTCCGCTGAAACGTCCGATTAAAACCCCTTATTTATCATGAGCTTTCTTGACGAAATTTCAACTTTCGTCTAAATCCGATATTTTACTGGTTTTCAAGTCTGATTTAAAATTCTGCTTACTTAATGCCTACTTCACCTTGAACTGGCTCGAAAAAGTGCATATACATTACCTCAACCCAGATTCCATTTCGTCACAGGTTCCGAGCGCAGGATCCCCGCCATTGAAATACCAAATCACGCGTGAGAGTATCCGGGAACGATGTTTGGCATGGCGCGGTGATTCGGCCAGTTTCAATGCCTCGATTACCAACAGTTTGCAATGACCACGTTGGTTAGATGCTTTACAAAGGATTCATGCAAGGTACTCCATGAACGATATCGACCCCGAGTTATTCAACTCGATAATAATGAAGACCAGACCCCGGCCTATTCGTATGGCACGATATCACTGGCGCTGATCTGGTAACCCGCATCGACATCCGTCGTGCCGTCCTTAAGGTAAAGCGATTGTGTCGACATCGCTGTTGCGATCTGTCCGGTCACCCAGACCGGTGCGAATAGCCCTTCGCTGGTAAAGCCCTCCTCCACCTTGACATGAACCATCTGATTCGCAGGCGGTGGCGGGGTGTGCACACAGGCACCGACATAAGGTACCAGCAGAAACTCGACGACCTTGCCGCCGGAAAGCTCCGTGGGTAAAACATAACCCGGAATTCTGACGTTTTTGCCGTCGAGGTCCTGCACCAGTTTGGAATTATTTTCCTCGGCGATTGCCAGGAACTCTTCCAGCTCACGCAAAATCTGGTCACTATCGATACCGCCGGAAGCGAGATTATCGACAGCTTCCTTTTCCAGATCTTCCAGATTCTTGCTGCCGGAAGCTATTCGCTCGCGCACCATCCAGAGATCGTAGAGGCTTTCCTGCTGTTCCTCGGAAAGGCGCAGGTATGGGTTTTGCGATTCATCCAGCAGCGGCACCAGGTCCTCCCAGCCTATGGTATCCACGGCGAGCGCCGGCCGGCCGGCAGCCAACAAAAGAGTCAACAGTAGTGCTGCGTAAAAACCAGCTGTTTTCATGACCTTATCATCTCCATGTTTGCGATTTAGACCTTTACCTGATCGCCAGGTTCCACCGCGAGTTCATTTAAAACCGCAAAGCCGCGTTTATAGCATAAGTCCGGCCGGGCCTGAATATCTTTACTGTGTCTCGCTGCAGACGAATGGATGTATTACCGTTACCTGAGAGTTCAAATACTCGGATTGGTTTCGGCTATTGCCGGCAAGTGTTATATTGTAACAAATAATTATTTTGTTACAATATAACATCTGGTGGATGACACCAACCCCTGCCCGCACGGCATATACTCACATACAGGAGCAATTCATGATTCGAAACGCGCTACTATCAGGCCTGTCAATCGCGCTTTCCATCGTAACGTCAACAGCGACGGCACAATCGGCTCACGTACACGGCGAGGGTCGGGTTAACATCGCAATCGACGGTAACCGCATCTTCATGGCGCTGGAGATTCCCGGTGCGGACATTGTTGGATTCGAACACGAGGCTCTTTCGAGTGATGAAAAAGCAGCGGTAGCCAGGGCTATAGCGCAACTCGGCGATCCCATGCAATTGCTGCGTTTCGAAGCCGACGCCGATTGCGAGTTGCGAACTGCCAATGCCGCAACCAAAGGCGAACACGAGGAGCACGAGGGTGAGGAGCACGCAGACCATGACCAGCACGAGGATGAAGAAGCGCATGGTACATTTGTCGCGGAATACGAATTCGAATGTACCAATATAGACGCGCTCGGTTTCATCGAGTTCACTTATTTCAGCCTGTTCAATAATGCGCATTCGCTTGATATCGTGCTCATCGATGGCAACGGCCAGCGTCGCACAGAAATCGATCGCGCCAATCCCGTACTGCGGCTGAAGGAATGAACGACATCGGCAGCTTGCAAAATCCCGAAATACAGGCCAACTCCGACAGCGACAGCCTGCTGGCGTTGAACGAAGTTCGATTCCACTGGCCCGGGCGGGATGGTTTTGCCCTGTCGGTGGATTCATTCAGTCTTGATTACGGAGAAAAGCTGTTTTTAAAAGGCCCTTCCGGGAGCGGAAAATCGACCTTGCTGAGTCTGATTTGCGGTATTGTTTCGCCAGACAGCGGCAGTATAAGCATCGACGGCGTCGACATTGCACAACTGTCGGCCAGCCGGGCGGATCGTTTGAGGACGGACAAGCTCGGCATCATTTTCCAGCAATTCAACCTGCTCCCCTATGGCAGCATGTTACAGAACGTATTGTTACCCCTGCAGTTTTCTCTTGCACGCAGGGAACGAGCCAGTGCCGGTGGCATGCCAGCGGATGAGGCAAGGCGCCTGTTACAACGACTGGGCCTCGCAGCAGAGCAACATACCCGCGGAGTCACCCGACTCAGCATCGGCCAGCAACAGCGCGTCGCCGTTGCGCGCGCGATCATCGGCAATCCACGCCTGATAATCGCCGACGAACCAACCTCGGCGCTCGACACCGATAACCGCGACGAGTTTTTAAAACTGCTGTTCGAGGAAGTAACCCGCGCCAACGCGGGCTTGATCCTGGTCAGCCACGACCAGTCGCTGGCGTCGAGGTTTGATCGCCGCATGGAAATCAGCGAAATCGCCAGCACATCATTGCCGGGTGCGGCATGACGACCTTCCTGCTCGCCTGGCAATCCCTCGGCAATCGTCGTACGACCGCCCTGCTTTCAGTTTTCGCCATCGCGCTTAGCATCACCCTTTTTCTCGGTGTGGAACGCATGCGCATCGGCGCGAAATCGAGTTTCACCAACACCATCTCCGGCACCGACCTGATCGTCGGTACCCGTGCCGGCAGCGTGCAACTACTACTCTACTCGGTATTTCGTATCGGTAATGCGACCAGCAACATTTCAATGGACAGCCTGGATGCAATCGAGTCACGCGACGACGTGGCCTGGGTAGTACCGATTTCACTCGGCGACAGCCATCGAGGTTACCGTGTCATGGGTACTTCTAACGGCTATTTCGAACACTATCGGTACCGCAACAAGCAACCGCTTCAATTTGAATCCGGGCAGCGTTTCGAAGACCTGTTCGACGTTGTCATCGGCGCGGAAGTCGCACTGCAACTCGGTTATCAGATTGCTATCAGCGTGGTCGTCTCCCATGGTATCGGCGCCATCACCGGCAAGAAGCACGACGACATGCCGTTCAAGGTCAGTGGAATACTGCAGCGCACCGGAACCCCGGTTGATCGCACCGTGCACGTCAGCCTGGCGGCGCTGGAGGCCATACACCTGGGTTGGGATGGTGGCAGCCAGTCCTCGGGCTTCCGTATCGATGCCGATCAGGTAAGAGACATGGATTTGCAACCCAGCTCGGTCACCGCGGCCCTGGTAGGAACTAAGACCCGTTTTGGGATCTTCCAGGTACAGCGCTTTGTGAACGAGTATAAAAACGAGCCACTGACAGCCGTTCTGCCCGGCGTTGCCCTGCAGGAACTCTGGTCCATCGTCGGTGTTGCCGAGACCGCACTTACCGCGGTTTCGGCGATGGTTGTATTAACAGCCATCCTCGGCATGGTGACTATGATTCTGAGCACGCTCAACGAACGCCGCCAGGAAATCGCAATACTGCGCTCGATCGGTGCGCATACGGGCACCATATTTTCGTTGCTGATGCTGGAAGCGGTAATTCTCGCTGCAGGCGGGATACTGCTCGGGACGGGATTACTCTATGGGCTATTGTTTTTTATCACTCCGTGGATCGAGCAGAGTTACGGATTATTCCTGGCCATCGAAGCGCCATCCCTCTACGAATTGAAACTGATGGGTTTGATCCTGGTAATTGCCTGCGTGGTCGGCACAGTTCCCGCACTGCGCGCCTACCGCCAGTCACTGGCCGACGGCATGTCGGTACAGCGCTGATTTAATCTGCAAGGTTTACCCAGGCAATATGGGCATTCAAATTCAGCGTCAGAGCCTTGCTGGCCGAAGGATCAAATTGATGTCCCGGGCGATACCCGTCAAATACCTGGCGACAGCCGTTATAACCAGAAAGATCCCCATTTTATCGGGAGATTTTTTCGTTATGGGCAGGAGTAAAAGGGCAGGAGATTATGTTTCATTAAAAGTTTGAAACCGGTATTTTCTGCAATCCCCACAGAAATATAGTGTTTCGGCCTGCATTTGAATTGAATGCTACGGTCATTGTTTAGAACGATTTGGCTCATTGCACAACATTCGTATGGCTGTGGTGCGAGACCTATTGTTGCGTTCAATATATATCTCTCGCACACGAGTAAGCAACCCGAGGTGCAGATTTTAGGGTAATTTAGGGAAAATCAGAATTCATTTTGCTTGCCTGGCCCTTACTCGTGGATTTAAAGTCACCTAAATACTCAATTAAATCAATATTTTATACACAGCACTTCATGTACATCGAATACCTTCACTGCGCCGCCGCGCCGCTCGAAGAGTAATATTTCCGCTCAAATGCCCTAATAAAACAATTTACTTTTCATGACCCTTCATTGACGAAATCTCAATTTTCGCCAGAACCTGTTGGGTTCGAATTGTAATTCATTGCATAAATTCGTGAGAATTCCAAGACTTGTAAAGCGCAGTATTTTGGTTACGATGATCCAGTAATGCGTGATCTCGCAATACTTTTCATACACCTGTTCGTAACAATCGCCCGCTTGCTACGTTCAGCCATTTCCTTCTGGAAAATATCCCTGGTCTTACCAAATTATTTTCTGGTCGAAGGTGGAATCCTTAGACCAACTTTTTCTAACGTAAATCACCCTATTCCTGAGCCCACTATTTGTATGGGGCCTAACGTCGTACCGATTATCGTGTAGGTTCTTAAAACCATAAAAAGTGCTACCTCAGACACCTTTTACAATCCAGGCCTCTTGCACCACAATCGGATCGCCTCGTAGGTAACAGTTATCCCACGCTCGGCTAATAAATCTTCAATGTCACGGTGGCTGAGCTTGAATCTGTGGTAAAGCCATACGGCGTATTGGATGATTTCTGAGGGAAATCGATATCGTTTATATATATTTGTATTTTGCATTCGGCAATTGTCACCGAATAGCAGTTAGCTGGTAGAGGAGCGGGTCACCCCAACTCCCCCCCATTTAGAACCCATCGTGCCCAATTCAGGCAATAGGCTCAAGACAAAGTCCTTCACGTCACTACATGATGTCGCTAGAACAGCGAAT
>Ga0265303_10002855_pt1 | contig 10777 bp, 9 predicted proteins | sample Helome_2_FD_192494 | JGI IMG/M metagenome (GOLD analysis project Ga0265303, IMG submission 192494) | Marine sediment microbial communities from subtidal zone of North Sea - Hel_20160317 (Illumina Assembly) | ecosystem: Environmental > Aquatic > Marine > Subtidal zone > Sediment ...
CGGGGTGCTTGCTTGAAAATCTATTACTGTCGGGTCTCCTGCTAGATAGTCAATATTATATTTATTATTATGTTTTTTATTATGCCTGCCATTCTTTCGCGACATGTATACACCTCGGATGAATGTTAATGGGTTGTTGAATAGTGTTGCCTCATTCAACGCTATCTAAATTAACGATAGCAGCCATATATGTCAACATTGTTACAATAAGATTATTAGTGGTATCTTCTGCATGGTCGACACTGGCACGGGTGCTATGAGCTTCGACATTTGTTGCAAACATTCAATTACATTATGGCCAGAATATTAATAGCGGGATGTGGAGATATCGGCACTGCAGCAGGTCGATTGCTTGCTGATGATGGTCATGATGTGGTCGGTTTGAAAAGGCATCAACCAGTTAATGATAATAAAATCAGGTATATAAAAGCCGATCTGTCGCATGCCGCTGATCTGGACAAGCTCGATACCCGTTTTGATGTTGTTATCTATATCCTTACACCGGGCGACCGCAGCGAACAATCATACAGAAACGTGTTCGAACTGGGCGTTGCAAACCTGCTGAACATTTTTTCAAAGAATAACCCGGACACAAGATTTATCTTCATTTCATCTACCAGTGTGTATGGTCAGACACATGGTGAATGGGTTGATGAGGTGTCAGTGACCGAGCCGAATACTATTACAGGCCAGATCATATTACAGGCAGAAAAAGCCTTCCTGTCTCATGGCGGCAGGAATTGTATCATCCGCTTCTCGGGTATTTATGGCCGCAGCAGGACTCGCCTGCTTGATGTTGTGGCCAAAGGCGGCAAGGTTCAATATGAACCCCCTTTTTATACAAACAGAATTAACCGCAGTGACTGCGTCGGGGTACTGCACTTTATTGCTGGCAGGATGATTGCTGGCGCTGATCTTGAGACAGTATACCTTGCTTGTGACGATGACCCTGCAGCAAAATGGGATGTTGCTAGTTATTTAGCAGGCAAGCTTGGGGTCGGGCAGCCTGAAAAGGCGATATTGCCGAAAGGCAGTGATCAAAACAAACGTTGCAGTAACAGGCGCCTTAAGCAGCTGGGATATGAATTCATCTATAAAAGCTACAGGGAAGGCTATGACTGTATCGAGCGATTAGATAGCTAGTACCCGATAACGAGTTGCCTTAAATAATGGGTCTTCACCAAACTTAGTGGGCTGGAACAACAACTTTGCCACAGAGGCACAGAGAAAATAGAGGTATTTGTTGTTTAGGAGCGACTTTAGTCGCTCCTACGAGACAACAATAAAAACTTCTGTGTTCTCTGTGCCTCTGTGGCAATCATTTGTAGTTTACCCACTTGATGTGGTGAAGACCCTAAGTAATAAGCGGTGGTGCAGGGCAATCAAGTATCGCGGAAATAGCGCGGTATATCTCCACTTCATTCGATGTGATCTGCTGGTCAGCCGTTATGCAGACAGCACAGGCCTTGAGCAGACGCGGTTTTTCCAGTGGCTTCAGTGTTGCCAGTGTGTCGAGAGAATCGTTGAGGCTTTCCAGCTTGAGCTCGCTTTTTTTCAGCAGTGAAATATAGCCTGCGCCCAGTTGCTCGATGGCTTGATTAAAAACCTCGTTTTCACTGATACCCTGCTGCTTGCCAGAATAAACCAGTACAGATAACAGTACTGCGCACGCTTGTTTTGCCTGCCTTAGCATCAGATTTTGACGTGTGGTCCCCGGCTTTTGGCTGAACACGGGATCCAGGTGATGAAACACGATTTTTCTAATGGACCACTCAAACAGGCTGACTTTACTGTCGATTTCAATCAGCGCATTCAGGTTTTGCTTGAATAACCGGTATTGATTCGCTGACAGCTGATGTAAGGTCGCCAGTGCCATATCCACTATTGGCAGGCGATATTCTTTTTTAAGTTCGTAGCCGGCCCGCACCAGTTTCATCGTTTCTTCATAAACACCGGTATCTGCGGCGGATTTCAGGTGTTGAAGCTGATCAGTCTGCATCGCCTGGTTTTTATCCAGCACCAGGAAATAGATCACAGCACGTGCAGCAAACGGGTCGTTCACTGCTGATGAGAATTCAGGCGGTAAATCATTTATCAGTTTATGGGCATACTCCAGGTGTGATGGTGTTGGCTGCCCAACCTGGTTGATAACTGCACCGCTTGTCATTGCGGCAGCGACTGCGGCCATGGTTATGGCGTGCTGTTCCCGGGATGATGTATGGACAGCTGTGACCTCATCCGAGGCCGGGTCAATTTCTGCCGGCAAGGAATAATCAAATTCCCCGTCCCAGTTCGGCTGTATGTTGTAGATGCGTTTTTCCAATGGCGGGTGGGTTGCATACAAACTTCCGAGCCATGTTTTTATACCCTGGCTGAACAGGGCATGGCTGATTTGTACACCAGAGGGATTTTCTATGATAGAGCCGGTGGCATCCCCGCCGATTCGCATCAGCGCGCCGGCAATACCGTCCGTGTTTCTGGTGAACTGTACTGCGGATGCGTCGGCAAGAAATTCACGCTGCCTGCTGACGGAGGCCTTGATCAGGTTGCCGAAGAATGTGCCGGCATAACCGATCACAACCAGGCCGATGCCGAGAATGGCGGCACCACCACTGTCTTTGGAGCGGCGGGAATGTGACGTGCTTCTTAAAATGTAATAACCAATCAGGCCGATCAGCAGGATGCCATGCAGTAAGCCTATCAGGCGAATATTCAGTTTCATGTCACCATTGAGGACATGGCTGAACTCGTGCGCAATCACGCCCTGCAGCTGCTCGCGATTAAGTTTTTCGATGGCGCCGCGCGTTACACCGATCACGGCGTCGCCCGGCTTGTAACCTGCTGCAAAGGCATTAATACCGTCTTCGTCAAGCAGGTATACCGGAGGCACGGGCGTACCTGAAGCAATAGCCATTTCTTCTACGACATTGAGCAGTCTTTGCTTTCTGAAATCGTTATTACCATTCACGACCAGCTCGGCATCCAGCATTTCTGCAACACGTGCACCACCTCCTGCGAGTGCAATAATTTTATACAGGCTGCCAAGTGCGATGGTGATTGTTACTGCAGCACCGATGACGAGGAAAGCCTGCCAGTCGATTTGCCGGATCAATTGCTCTGTGTTGATGCTTCCGCTTTGTTCAACATTGATATAGCCGAATACGAACATGACCAGCAGGTTCGTCATCACAATCAGTGAAACGATGGCAAGAGAAAACAGAACAACGAGTCGGCCTGTGCTGCGACGGGCCTCATCCTGCGACTTGAAGAAATTCATGGCGTGATTTCAGTGCGCCACTAGAAGGACACTTTGGGTGCCTCCTGAAAAGCAGCACTGTCTTCGAATTCGAGTAGGGTTGCATCCTGAGCGTGGCCGAAGGTAGCGGCAAACAATACCGGCGGAAACGTCTGTTTATACGTATTATATTCCATCACGGCATCGTTGAAGGCCTGGCGGGCAAATGCTACCTTGTTTTCAGTGGTGGTAAGCTCTTCACTCAGTTGCATCATGTTCTGGTTGGCCTTGAGATCGGGATAGGCTTCCATGACAACATTGAACTTACCCAGTGCACCGGTGAGCGCACCCTCAGCACCAATCAACTCCTGAATAGCAGCGGCATTGCCCGGGTCTGAGGCGGCAGCCGACAGGCCTTTGGCAGCGGCATTTCGTGCGGTAATCACGGAATCCAGGGTTTCGCGCTCGTGCTTCATATAGCCTTTGGCTGTCTCTATCAGGTTGGGGATCAGGTCATAGCGGCGCTTGAGCTGAACCTCGATTTGCGCGAACGCGTTTTTGTAACGATTACGCAAGCTGACCAGGCTGTTGAATATGTTAATAATATAGAGAATGACCACCGCGATGATGACCAGAACTACAATCGTTGAAGTTTCCATGAAAGCTTCCTGTCAGTGAGTGGGAAATTAACCCGCATGTTGCATGAAGGATTTGGAATTTATGGGCAAGCTGGCAAAGCAGGTTGGACGATCGTCCGCGGATTCATAGCCATAGCTATGGATCAGGGGGGATCGTTCAAGATGCGACGCCAGCTTGTTCATAAAACCTAATAGGGCAAAGTGTAATCGGTTTAGCTTCGTTGTGCTGATATAGCTGATTATTATAGTCATAAATATCCATAACTTTTTGTCCGCCTTTGTGCAACATGAGGGTTCGGTTTGCACAGGATTAAAGACTATATCCTGTAAGCCCGCAAGCATCTGCACGAATGGCGTGTTTGACCCCGTGCTTATTGTTCTTCAGGCTTGCCCCAGTAATTGACTCCTTTGCTGCCCGGCATTAAAAAAAGTACCAGATAGAAGATCAGTACCACCGCATAAAATATGAAGAATACCAGCTGGTATTTTTCCAGTATTGCGGCGAGATGTATATTGAGCAGCATGAGGTTGTGTGCGTCCAGCAGCAATGCTGCCCAGGCGATCCAGACGCGACTGCCCTTGATGTCGATGTCATGCAGTCGCTTGATTATAGAGGGTGTCCACAAAGCCAGCAGCAGTATACTTTGCAGGCTTTTTACATAGAGGTATATCGTTAGCGCACCATCAGCCTGGCGAATGTATTCCCTGTTGATGATCGACAGCACTATAAACAGGCATAGCATGATGATGAATGAGTGAAGAAACCCGATTCTGTTTAAACGGCCTTTGGCAGAAAGCAGGTTTTGTAGAAAATTCTTCAATACTCAGCGCCTGACAGTCAATTCGATAGTTGCATCTACGTCTACAAGGGCAATATTATATGGAGCCAGATTGTAATTATACTCATAAGCTGTAATGTACAGGGGCGATAAAGTAGTTATTCAGGGAAGATAAGATAATAAACGGTATAAGCTGCCGATACGTGCTTTCGATTTGTGCGGCCAAATATATATAGAATTCAATAGCATAAATAATCAAGCAGGCAATGAAAGACAACATGACCACCATTATTGTCATCGTTTTAGTATGCGGTATCGCTTACCTGGCCTTGTTTCACCGGCCGAAACAGGAAACCACAGCAGAGTTGAAGCAATGGTTCAGTAGTCAGCTGCTTGTCATCAACGATGGTCTGGAGAAAGATATAGAGCTGGATAAACAGGGGCACTATCCACATTCCGGCAGGCAGTCCTTCGAACCTATGGGAAGCATTACGTACTTACTGCTGGATAAAAACCAGTCCAGATTTGAGCTATCTCAATTCAGTGAGCTGACGTCAGGGGATATCGAGTCAACGCAGGGTTATCAACAGCTGAGGAATAAGATAGAAAGCCTGGGTTTGAGCGTCAGGCTGGATGAGGTTGAGGTTGAAGGGGATGGTGCAAGTACATGGAATGAGCTTGATGAGTATGTAGATGATATTCCCCGGTTTTATACCATCACCATATCAGGCTGGTCAGTCTAGCCAGTTTTCATTCATAATGAAAAAAGTCATCTAACCGCGGATACGCTGAGTTAGAAGTTAACGCAGTAATTCCGAGGTTTAATAGCCTGTTTTCTCTGCGCCTTTGCGAGATTAAATCCTGTCTATTAGTGCTAAGAAATTCTATCGACAACCGGGTTGGGTGGTGGATTCTTGCTTCCAGTGACCAGTGAAACAGGCGGACGAACGGGTCCCATACACGAATTTCAGAAGCAGGTATCATTTTGATTCTTTTTAATATTAAGGCAGGCCAATAATGCAGTTGCATGAATCAATTATCATCGGGCAATTGTTCACAATAGCGGTTGTTGGGACATATGTACCATCAAAACCCTGCGTTTGCAGGAGCTCTGCCTGATGACTCGAGTCCAGGAAATGACAGTCATCCTTGTTCTGGCGGTTGTCGGCATTGCCAATTTATACGACCTCGCGATTGATTTGTCCCATGGCTCAACAGCACGGCATGTGCTGGTAGAAATACTGGTGATCACGATGTCGCTGTCCGTGATTACCTGGCTGATCCTGCATTTACGCTCGCAAAATCAAGCGCTTGAGCAGATCAGGCGGGATATCGCTGAAGAAAAAAAACGTAAATTAAATACAGGGGCAGAAGGCCAGGAGGCCAGGGAAAAGCTCGGTGAAATCATAAGCCAGCAGTTTCAGCGCTGGCAGTTAACCAGCGGTGAACAGGAAGTCGCGTTATTATTGCTCAAGGGGCTGAGCTTTAAAGAAATAGCCGGCGTGCGTGAAACGCACGAAAAGACCGTCAGGCAGCAGGCATCTGCCATCTATAAGAAAGCGGATGTGAATGGCAGGCATGCTTTTGCTGCATGGTTTATAGAAGATTTCATGTAAGTGGGCAGCAGCAGAAGATGTTGACTGCTGAATTAGTTCAGTTTCGATCACTAGATTATAGAATCGAATTTCTATATCAACTGGCTATGGATGCAGTGCATGGATAGCCTTTAGTGATGCTTATAAAAGGGCGTATAAGTAACTGATTGAATCAATTCTTTTGCCGCGAAAAACGCAAACAGCGCAAATCGATTGTTAAGTTTTAATACATAAATCGATTGCGGTTTTTTGCGTGTGTGGCGTTTTTTGCGGCTAAATCCCATCAGGATCTGCTTTCAGTTGGGTACGATCCCGCATGAACTGCTACAAATGTATAGTTTGATTTTGTGTCACATTAAGCCATTTGTTTCTGTAACCGGGATGTCATCATCCATCAGCTCGAAAAATTCGGCGTCATCGACCAGCTCAAAGTCACTGTCATCAGCAACAGATTCGGCCAGCTGTCTTTTGGCTGCCATGATGCGTTCAATATCTACTTCGGTCAACATGGTCTTCTCCTGTATTTAATTTAGTTGCCAGCGTGCTTTATAGACCCGGGATGTTTCGGTTGCGTTACAGATTAATGAAATTTATGTGGCGCATAAACAGGTTTTGTACCTGCAATACCCGGGTTAGAGCGTGATGTTTCTGAGGGCCAGCTCCATACGTGTAGGGGTGCGGTAGTGCAGGTATTAGCGGTAAAACCTTGAGCAGGTAAACACCGCATTCCTGTGTATAAGGTCTACAGGCTGAGCTTATTGTCAAGCCGGTATAAAAATGTCAGAAATCCCAGCGGTAACCAATGGCAAAAAACAGATTGCTAGAGCCGAGTGATTGCCCGTTAATTTCGTCGCTTGTGTCATCGTAGCCGACTTCAAAATCAAAGCGAGCCTTGTTCAGATAGCGGAAATCAGTTTTGATTATTGCCCTGAACTTGTTCTGCTTACGCCCGTCCGAAATATTGCGGATGTCATATTGCAGGCGCGGGTTGATACGCCAGTTTCTGGATACCGGGATCCTGGTATTGGCAATAATTGACCAGGTGTTGGATTCTCTCGTGTCCAGGTAGCGAAGGCCAAGTACACCCGTGTCTCTTCTCAGTATCAGGTTGTTGCCGACTATCTGTGCGCTGAGAAAGTAATTAGTACCGGTGGAAGGCGTTGCCGGTACACCACCCGAGGCTACAGTGCCATCAACCTTGGAGAATGTGATATCTGCATTTGTCTGGAACTTCTCACTTATGGGCTGAGACCCCCCTATGGTAATTGTTGCACTGTCGGCTGTTCGATCGCGAGCAAGCTGGTATATCTGTTCAATATTCAGAGTTTCTTTGAGCTCTTCTATAGAGTCTTCCGGGCGCCCGATTAATGCATTACTCGCAGCAAGCAACGGTGTTTTACGCATGAAGGCGTTCATGTAGACAGCACGGCCTCTATCGAACAGCAGGTTGGCATTGAGTTGCAGGATATTAACTTCTGCAAAATCCAGATCATAATCAATCATGCCGAAGATTGACGTGGTTCTGTCGTTGTAACGAACTTCTGTACCAATACTGTTCTGGTCATCAATGCCATCGATATTCTGGTCAAAAAAGAACAGGTTCATATCCCAGTGCTCGAGGAATGTGCCTATTTCAAATGTGAATCCATAAAAAGATTTGTGCTGGTTGATTGATGTATTGTTGACTATATCAACCGGATATCCTCCCAGAACATTCAGGCGCATGTTTGGTGTGAACTGGTAGCCGGCGGAGATTCCGTCAAATCGTTTTAAAATGCCGCCGAGTCGTAATGCCTGTCTGCCGAATCTGCCCGATGTCCCCGTGTTTCTTGAGCTCAAGTCATAATACATTTCAATAAATCGAAACGAATTTGCATCATCATCGTCAAGAAAGTCGTAAGTATCATCTGCGGTGAACTGAAAGCGCTGGTCGAAACGTGATGTCTGGTGCAGGGTTGTAAGATCAAGAAAAGTAATCAGTTGTGACAGGGTTGTCAGTGAATCTATATCATCTGTATCTGAAATGTCTTTACGATAAAATTGCGAGAAACTTCCGAATGTTGTGGTTTCAGATGTTGATTCTTCTGCTTCCATATGGAGCTTGTCTCGTGGCGCCTGGGTGGATGTCATCATTCCCGTAAGACGTTGCGAGACACGTATTGTGCCATCGCCTGTCGGGTATTTTTCAAGGTATTCTTTATAGATCGCCGCTGCATGGGCATTTTGCCCGTTGCGTTGCCTTGAAAGCCCGAGCAGTTCGAGTGCTTCGCTGGAGTATTGATGCTCACCGGCGGATATGATCGCTGTTAAATAACGGATTGCCTGCGAGTAGTCCTGTTTCTTGAAATCGGTTTTTGCCCGCTGCATCAGGCTGTCGAGTTGCTTGTCGGTTAATGTCGATTTATTGGCTGGTGCTTTTATAGTTGAAGTGGACTTTTTTGAAACTGGCACAGGCAATGCCTTGTTCGAAGCCATTTTAATTTCATCTGCCGTTGCTGCCCTGAGCCAGGCGCCCGGATAGAGTTTTTGAATATCATTCAATGCCAGCACGGCCTTTTGCCGGCTGCTGAAAAATCCCAGGTTCAGCCTTTCCCATGGCGCGCCTTTTACCGTTGTCCGAGTGGAAAAAAGCGTACGGCCTTCAAATAATGAGTTTGCCTTGGGCTGCCAGGTCAGGCTGGTTCCCGGTGCGGAAGCAAGAACAATAACGTATGAAGTCGATGATTTGCTGGCGGCACGGGCATCACTCAGCGCTATCAGCTGAGTGATGAGTAATGCCATGCAGAATAAGGCCGTTATAAATTGTTGGCGCAACATTATAGGTGGCGTCATGAATACGTTTTTATTGTTAGATCGGATTGTTTTTTTTATTATTTATTTCGGGGTGTACTTTCCCGCAGGCGTATGCCAGATCCTGGCAGTTTCCTACCAGCCTCCGCCGCTGGCACGGTGTTCAGGGCTATGGGTCACGCCATCAAAGTGGCAACTGCCACTGCAATCAGCCACATCGGTGATTGGCAGATTCCCATGCGCGCCCGGTACGTAGTCATCCGCGTGACAAGCAGCGCACTCCGGCTGGTATGCCGGGAATGGCCATGCGATGATCTGGTTGTTGGTTCGATGACAATCAACACAGAGTACGGTTGTTCTATGATCACCGGGAAAATCAGGTGAGTCATGCGTGAACGTAATTAGAGGTATCCAGCGTGCCGGATTGTGGCAGCGGTCACAATCCAGGGTTGTGACGAAGTGCGTTGTTGATTTGCCGGTTGCAGTTGAGCCGTTGTGGCAGCTAAGGCAAAGCCCTGTGACCTGCGAATGGTCAAAAGCAGCACCCAGAAATGTATTTGTACTGTGACAAAAGCCGCACTCAATCGTGGTCAGGAAATGGGTCGGGTGCTTGCCTGTTGCGATAACGCCATTATGACAGCTGGAACAGGGCTGGGTTACCGATGCATGATCAAACCTTGCGCCTCGCCATGTGATTGTACTATGGCAAAAGTCACATTCGGCTATAGTTTGTAAATGGCTGCCATCCTTGCCTCTGGCTTTGACTCCATCGTGACAGCTGCTGCAGGTACCGAGTACAGCTGCATGGTCAACCCTGCCGACGCGTTTAAATGTCAGCGTATTATGACAATCCTCACAATCAGCGGTCGACAGTATATGTTGTGGTGATTTGCCGACTGAAACATGATTGTTGTGACAGCTTTGACAGGGATCAATGACATCGATGTGGTCAAACCGAGCGCCTTTCCAGGTCTTATCGGTGTGGCAATCGTCGCAAATATTACTGCTGGTAATATGTGCCGCGTGCTTGCCCGGTGCGCGACTGTTGTTATGGCACAGCACGCATTCAAGAGGAGTGCCACGGAACTGGCCTCCGAGGTGGCAGCTGGAGCAGTCAAGAAATGCATGTCTGCCGGTTAATGGAAAGCCGGTTGCAAAATGGTCAAAGCTTTCAAAGTCATCGGCAGCATATGTTGATGAGTTAATAAATATGAATGTGCTTGCTAACAGTATCAGGAAAAGTGCTGTCATCGTGAAGCCAAGTAGATTTTTATTTTTCTTGCGCATAAATATTTACCGGTTATCGTCTGATGCTTATGTCTTTGAAGCTTTCTGTACTGTGACAGTTACCGCACTGTCTGCCGAATAGACGATTGTGAATATCAACACTGCGATGGCATGAAATACAGTCACGTGATGCTTTCAGCTTTCCTTTGGAATTTGTTCTGTGGCAGTCATAGCAGCCCACTTCTTCATGTGCGCCATCGATCTCGAATCGCGTGGCCTTATCATGATCAAACAGCCAGTTCTCCCACGAGTTCGGGTTGTGGCATGTTTCGCAGTCAGTGCCAAGGCGTGTTTTATGTACATCGTCACCGGCATGGCATGAATTGCATTCGTCATTTGTCGAGCCGTAGACTGAAGTCAGGTGGCACTCTTCACACTGGATAGCGGCGTGCATACCAATCAGTGGAAAGTCGGCCAGGTCGTGGTCGAAAAGGACCTTGTCGTTCCAGCCTT
>Ga0265303_10002856_pt1 | contig 10776 bp, 9 predicted proteins | sample Helome_2_FD_192494 | JGI IMG/M metagenome (GOLD analysis project Ga0265303, IMG submission 192494) | Marine sediment microbial communities from subtidal zone of North Sea - Hel_20160317 (Illumina Assembly) | ecosystem: Environmental > Aquatic > Marine > Subtidal zone > Sediment ...
ATCCGGATGAGTTTTATGTATATAAACCGGGGCTTGCAGAAAATCGACCGGCGATTTTGAAGCGCGAACTAGGCAGCAAACTGATCAAAATGATCTACACCGAGAGCATGGGTCACGGCCGTACAGTACAAACGGTGGAAGTCTCCAACGAGGAGCAGCGCAAATTCTGTATTAGCGATGACCAGGTAGAGGAACTGGCGCGCCAGGCTGTGACCATTGAAGATCATTATGGCCGGCCCATGGATATCGAATGGGCGCTCGATGGCGTTGATGGCAAGTTATATATTGTTCAGGCACGCCCGGAAACAGTGGAAAGTCGTACCAGTAATACAGTCATGGAACGCTACGAGCTCAAGCAGAAGGGCAGGTTGCTGGCCGAAGGGCGCGCCATAGGGCAGCGTATTGGTGCTGGGGTCGCACGCCTGATCATGGATCCCGCCGAAATGTCGCGCGTACAGCAAGGCGATGTACTGGTAACTGACATGACTGATCCCGACTGGGAGCCGATCATGAAGCGTGCCTCGGCTATCGTTACCAATCGTGGTGGACGTACCTGTCATGCGGCTATCATTGCGCGTGAAATGGGTATACCGGCGATAGTCGGTTGTGGTGATGCAACCGAACTGCTCAAAGATGGTGAAGATGTCACGGTATCATGCGCCGAAGGAGAAGCCGGCAATATCTACCAGGGTATTCTGGAGTTTGAAATTATTCGAACCGATACCGGTAAGATGCTTCCATTGCCAACCAGGATCATGATGAATATCGGTAATCCCAGTCGCGCATTTGCGTTTGCCAGGATACCTAATTCAGGTGTTGGGCTGGCACGGCTCGAATTTGTCATCAACAATACGATTGGTGTTCACCCCAGGGCGCTGATGCAATTCGAGCAGCAGCCAGATGAAATAAAGACAGTCATTAGCGAGCGTATGGCAGGCTATAGCGGCCCTGTTGATTTTTATGTGGAAAAGCTGGTTGAAGGCATTGCTACCCTTGGCGCTGCATTTATGCCTAATCCGGTGATCGTGCGCCTGTCAGACTTCAAGTCAAATGAATATGCCAACCTCGTTGGCGGCGCACAATACGAGCCGCAAGAAGAAAATCCGATGATTGGCTTGCGCGGTACCTCGCGTTATCTATCCGATGATTTTCGAGAATGTTTTGAACTCGAATGCCGTGCACTAAAAAAAGTGCGTGACGATATGGGTCTGGTCAATATCGAAATCATGGTGCCCTTCTGCAGAACACTGGAAGAAGCACAACAGGTTATCGAACTGCTGGCAGCAAACGGACTCAGGCGCGGTGATAATGGTTTGCTAATTATCATGATGTGCGAAATACCATCGAATGCAGTGCTTGCGAAAGAATTCCTCGAGTACTTCGATGGTTACTCGATCGGTTCAAACGATATGACCCAGCTTGCACTTGGCCTTGACCGTGATTCAGAACTGGTTGCGCATCTTTTTGACGAGCGTAACCCGGCTGTGAAGAAACTGTTATCGATGGCTATCGATGCCTGCCATGAGCAGGGTAAATACATCGGTATCTGCGGGCAGGGGCCCTCTGATTATCCGGATTTTGCTGCCTGGCTGTTTGAGCAGGGAATTAGCAGTATCTCGCTTAACCCGGATACCGTGGTTGATACCTGGACACATCTTTCAGGAAAATGATTACTTGAACGACGAACAGCAAAAACGCCCGGTATTCTTTGTTTCTGATCGAACAGGGATTACGTCTGAAACCCTGGGCCATGCGCTGCTGACACAATTCAGTTCAGTTGGATTTGAATACTTCTCGCTGCCGTTCATAACCTCGGAACACAAGGCCAGGCAAGCTGTTGCCAAGATCTGTGAAGCGTGCGAAATGAGCGGCCAGCGTCCAATCGTGTTTAGCACCATGGTGAAAGATGACTACAAACCAATCATCGCCGGATGCGATGCTCATTTCATAGATTTTTTCGATACTTTCATCATGCCGCTCGAACAGGAGCTGGGAGTGGAGTCGACCCACACATCAGGGCTGTCACATGGCATCAGTAATGAGGCTGTATATATGCAGCGTATCGATGCGGTCAACTATGCACTGCATAATGATGACGGTATCAGCTTAAAACATTTTAACAGTGCGGAAATAATTCTCATCGGCGCTTCACGCAGCGGCAAAACCCCAACCTGTCTTTATCTGGGTTTGCAGCACGGTATACGTGCGGCCAATTACCCATTGACCGATATAGATGCCGGCTACCACAAACTTCCAGCAGTGCTGGAGCCTTATCGCGAAAAACTATTTGGTTTGATCATCAGCCCGGACCGCTTGCGCAGCATCCGTGAGCTGCGACGTCCTGGCAGCGAGTACGCCTCACTGAAACAATGCCAGAAAGAAATGCGGGAGATAAAAGCACTGTATGACCAGGAAGGCATTAATTATGTCGATACCAGTCACGTATCAGTTGAAGAAATTGCAGCCTCGATTCTTCAAATGCAGAAACTGAAGCGCAAACTATTATTGTAAATAGGAATAGATAGATAGTTCTTTAACATGCTTATCCTGATCCAGGTCGGCAATGGAAGGGGTGGCCTCGATAGCCGCAATATAATCTGAAGGTAGGGCATGTTCGCGGGCACCTCTAAGCACATGCTCCTTGTACCAGTGATAGGGTTTTAATGATACATCGATATGTGTGGCATAGTATGTAGCCGCTTCAATCGCTTCACCATCGGACAGAATAATCGAAACAGTTTTTTCTTCATAGCCATTGCCCAGGCCTTCATATCGATCGAGTATGTGTTTATCACTGATCAGAATTTCAAACACCACGCCATAGACTAGATCGTTCGGACTTTTAGTATGCGCGATGTCGCATTTGGCTGAGCCATCAACGCTTTTCTTGTGAAATCGTAATGAGTGCTGATGCAAGTGCGCAACAGATACCACAGTAGCCGATTCGACCCTGTGTTTAATACGCGGCGTCGACATGTTCGAGCCGTAAGAAAAATATAAAACTTTATTTGTAATACCCAAAGTCATATTAACCCAAACTCAAACTATGATTTTTTGCCAGTGCAGCCAGGGTTGGCTATATAGAAAAGACTATAAATATTTACTCTCGCAGAGGCGCAGAGAACGCAAAGGAAGATTAATCAAATGATACTGTTTTTCTAATAAACACATGTGACCTCTGCGTTCTCTGCGCCTCTGCGAGAAAATAGTATGTTAAACCTTCAATATAGGCTGTTTTACCGCTTATACGAAAATCGACAACATCTGCCAGATTAAGCCTTAACTACTACCCTTATTCAAATGTTCTCTGTTAGAAATGCGACCTCGCTTTCTCCATCGCACTTTTAAGGTCCGACCATGCCTCTTCAGCACCTGTTTTAAAGTCTTCCCAGGCTTCTTCACTGGCGTCCATGATTTCGGAGAGTTTTAATTTTGCAATATCTCGTTTAACTTTAAGTGAAGTAATCTGGTCTTCCAGTTCGAATTTAAGTTCTGCCTTTGCCTTTTGAGCCTTGGCTTCGAGTTCGTCGATATCGGCATCCCATTCATCGAGTTTGTTTTTAAATTTTTCAATGTATTCATGTCGAGTAGTCATAAGCTTTTAACCTCTTTATTATTTTGCCTTACAGGCATTCTGTGAAAATGTTAGCACATCGTAGGCGGGCTAGATAACGTAATAAGCCGGGATTCCATAAAGTAATGCACCCGTAAAAAACAGCAGCAGGAACGCCCACGATGCCCAGTGCTGCAGTTTGAAAAAAATTATTTGCTGTATTGTTCTTGCCAGCCAGAACAAGGCCATGAGTACCAGCAGGCTTTTGCCCAGTGATGATGCCAATAGCTCGCTTGTATGTGCAAGTGAGATATAGCTGAAGATGATGAAGGCGAATATAAGACTTATATTCAATACCTGCATAATCGCTCTGTTCAAAAAAGAAACCTGTTTCAGCTGCTGGTCCCAGTTAAATATGCGCCAGAAACACAGGTGAAACAGCACCAGTCCAATAGTGTAGAAACCGCCTGCCTTGATGAGTGTTTCCATAGAACAGGCTGATTAAATCAGTAACGATGCGCCCATCAGGATGCTGCAGATGATCAGGCCAATGCTCCAGGTCACCATCCACAGTTGCCTGCCTTTATGGCCGAGATAAGTCAGGATGATTCCGATCAGGATGGCTAACGCGGCAGTAAACAACAGCATGTTGTCACTGGCGTTTACGGTTAACTGTTCAGCGGGAATGTTTTCTGAATATCTCATGATGGGTTATTGTAACGTTAAATATTGGCCATATCGTATGGAATATATGGCAGCTGCTGGATAACTTAGTTATCGTCGTTCATGCTGGCAATCAGGCTGATGCCTTCCGCTATATTACGAAAATTTATTTTTTCGATACAGCATCGGTGCGAGTTGGACGCATGTATGCGTACAAGCCTGATAAAGTCTTGCAGCGGAATCTGTTTGCGGGTGCTTTCAGTGTTAATAATGCCATCCTGCACATGCTCAAGGCTGAATATATGACCGCTGCTGTCTATCAGGTAATCATCACCCTTGTGGTTGTACAGATGTGATTCGGCGTCACGCCGCCATTCTTCTTCAGAGCTCACGTAGGCCAGCTCGTCGTCGCCATCGAATTTTATCACCACCGGCCAGTTGATCATGCGTATACGCTCAGGTCTTCGGGTTCACGTTCAAGCGCGGCAAACAACGTGAGGGCAGTAACGGGCAGGCAATGAGTCATCGCGGTATCAGCCGGCATAATAGCCAAGCTCTTCGGAAATCTGCCGCGCGGCCTGGAGCAGGTTGTTGACCCACTCGAACTGGCGTCGCTCGATGGGTGCTGAGATTGACAGCCCGGCAATAATACTACCGCCTGCATCATAGATCAGTGTACCGATGCAGCCAACGCCGATTTCAGCTTCCTCGTCATCAAAGGCATAGCCCTGTGCGCGCAATTGTTCTGCCTGTTGCAGTAATTTCGGCAGGTCATTAATCGTGTTGTGCGTATAGGCGGGCAGGTTGGTGCGCATGGCATAGCTTCGGCATTCATCCTCGCCGCCCATCGCGAGCATGAGTTTACCCACGGCGGTGACATGCAACGGGGCGCGACTGCCCACCAGTTGTTGCACGTGCATCATGCGATTGGGTGTCGCTTTTTCGATATAAACCACCTCATCACCTTCGCGAATAGTCAGGTTGATGCTTTCACCCAGCTCATCGCGCAGGCGGGCCATCACCGGCAGTGCTATCTGGCGCACATCAGATTGCGAACGCACCCTGCTGCCCAGGCTCAACAGTTTGCGCCCGAGTTGATACTTACCGCCGGCATCACGCTCCACGAAGCCATTGCTCAGCATTGAATCGAGAATGCGAAAGGCCGTAGAACTGTGCAGGCCGGTCTCGGCAGCGAGCACCTTGAGGCTGACCGGTTCCGGATAACGCGCGACCGCGTCGAGCAGTGAAGACATGCGGTTGAGGACCTGGATGCTATTTTTCTGAGGCATTATTCATTTCACATTATGAAAACGATTTCTGATTATGGCATTCCTGACGCCTTCAAACAAGAAAAACAACGAGTTAAGAATGGCTTTAGCCTGTGATTGGCAAAATATTTCATATTGTGAAATATATTCTACTTTATGAAAAGTCGATTGCATTCTATCTTTCATGCAACAGAGCTGCCAACAGGCTGGCCCGATTTCTATCAATACACTCAGGAGGTGCAGCATGAGCACTGCAGCACAAGAAATTTTGAACAACACGATGCCCGCTTTTGCCCGGGGGATCAAATACTTTGCCGCGGAAAAGGCGGAATTTGCCAGGCATAGCCGGGACGCCGTGATCAGCGAGGGCGAGCATGGAATTACCACTGTCGATGACACCGCGGTTTACCAGACGTTGCTGGCTGCCGATGCCTTGCGTTACCTGACCTTGCAGGTCTGCAGCAGCAAGGAGTCCGGTCATCCCGGCGGCTTTGCCAGCAGCGCTGATGCCTATGCGGCACTGGTGATGCTGGGGCATACCAACATCGTCACCGAAGTGGGTCACCACGCCCCGGGTTTTTATAGTGCAATGATGCTGGATGGCTCACTGCAGGCAATGGGTATTTACACGGTCGACGACATGATGGCGCGCTTTCGCGAGCGTCACGGCCTGCTTGGTCACCTTTCCGGCGCCATTCCCGGCCTGTTGTCACCGGCCGGACCGCTGGGCCAGGGACAGCATTTCGCCATGGCCGGTGCTTATCTGCATCCGGACAAACTGTTCCCGTTCACCCTGGGCGACGGCGGCATGGGCGAACCGTATATCCTGTCATCGATGATGCACTTCCATACTGCATATCCGCAGGCGACCAACTTCCTGCCGGTACTGGTGTGGAACGGTTACAGCCAGGAGCATCACTCCATGGTGTCGATCAAGAGCAACGAGGAAATGACGGCCTACTGGAAGGGGCATGGCTTTGATAACGTGGTACTGGTCGATGCGAAAGACTTTGATGATGCCGGCCAGCAGGGCGAGTACGTTGACAGTACGGCATTCTCCTTCAGTGCCCGGCTGAAGTTCACCGGGGCGGTATTGCGCCAGATGCAGCATGCTGCAGACAGCGCAATGAACGGCCAGTTGACCGTTTTCATCATCAAGCAGCTCAAAGGCGCCGGCGTGCATGCTACAGGTGCCAAGTCGCATAACCTGTATCCGGGGGACAACTTCGATAAGCCGAGTATCGCCGAGGGTCTGCAGAAGCGCGCGCTGTCGGAATATGACTGGCAGCTGGTGCGCGACAACTTCAGCCGTGCCGGCGGCGGCCCTGCTGCGAAAACCGTGGTTACCGAGTTTGAACTCGAGCTTCCCCAGCTGGGTGAATTACCCAAGCAGGAATTCAGTATCGGTGACAAGGCAGTGCCATCGACCACGATGGGCTTGCTGGTCGGCGAAGTCGGCAGGCGCGACAGGCGGTTTGTTGTGACCAATGCTGATGGCAACGAAGCTTCGGCAATGAAAAACATCAATGAGGCGCTGACGATCCGCCATCCTACGGCAGACGCGTTGTATAACCAGGGTCCCGAGGGCCAGGTGTATGAGCCGTTGAATGAAGATGCCTGCGCCGGTTTTGCCGGGGGCCTGGCCCTGTTTGGCTCACGTGCACTGTGGCTGTCTTATGAAAGTTTCGTCATCAACGGTATGCCGATCATCCAGACGGTTGCACAGGCCATGGCCGAGTTGCGCCGCAAGACACCGTCGATTGTGATGATGTTTACCGCCGGAGCGCTGGAGCAGGGTCGCAACGGCTGGACCCATCAGCGCCCTGAGATAGAAAACTACATGGCAGCGATGATGCGCAACGGTAATTTCTATTCGCTGTTCCCATGTGATGCCAACATGATCCAGGTGGCCTATGAATGGGCGACCAATTCATTTAACAAGGCTGTTGGCATCGTCGCTTCGAAAAGCGCGCTGCCGGTTTACACCACGCTGGAGCAGGCCACACGGGCGATCGAGCAGGGCGCTGTCAGCCTGTATGAAAGCGCGCAGGGCGAAAAAGGCACGCTTGTGTTTGCAGTAACCGGGGATATGGTACTGCTGCCGGTGTTCGAGGCCAAAGCCGAGCTGGAGCGGCAGGGCTACCGGGTGCGCATTGTTTGCGTCGCCAACCCGCGCCGCCTGTATCGTCCGTTTGATGTTGCATGGGATACGGTTTCACAAAGCGATGACAGTTTCATGAGTGATGCTGATTTCGAACAACTGTTCGATGGCGACATACTGATCGGTGTCACCGGTGGTGCCACCGGCTCACTAGAGCCGGTGATGTTGCGCAGCCGCGCCCCGAAACGTGATGTCATGGGCTGGAAGCGCGGTGAGACCACGGCTTCGCCGCAGGAGATCATGGCCTTCAACGGACTGTCGGGCAGCGAGATTGTCGCGAGGGTCAACAAGCTGGCTGCAGTATGAATACCATGACACAAACAAAAATCATCGCGATCGATGATGATCCCACCGGATCACAAACAGTACACAGTTGTTTACTGTTGACCCGTTGGGATGTGGACACGTTGATTCATGCCCTGCATGATGACTCGCCGTTGTTCTTCATTTTGTCCAACACGCGCGGCATGGACGCCGCGCGCGCGGCCGAAGTCACCCGAGAAATCTGTATCAATCTGAAACGTGCGCTGGAGCAGTTAGCTGCTCAGGGCAAGGTCATCAATCCCATCGTGGTCAGCCGGTCCGATTCCACGCTGCGTGGCCATTACCCGGTAGAAACCGACATCATTGCCGAGGAGCTCGGCCCTTTTGATGCACACTTTATGGTGCCGGCGTTTTTCGAGGCCGGTCGTTTTACCCGCGACAGCATCCATTATCTTATGGTCGATGGTGAAGCCGTTGCAGTGGACCAGACCGAGTTTGCCAGGGATTCGGTGTTCGGTTACAGCACGGCTTACTTGCCCGCGTATGTAGAGGAAAAAACCGGCGGCCGCATCCTGGCCGCACAGGTACAGCGCTTCCTGCTGGACGAGGTGCGTGGTGACTGTGGTCAGCGTCTGCGCGAACTCACCGATAACGTGTGTTGCGTGGTGGATTGCGAGACACAGGCGGACCTGGATCACTTTGCCGATCAGCTGCAGGCTGTCGCACAGCAGGGCAAACGTTTTTTGTTTCGCAGTGCCGCGAGCCTGTTGACGGCCTTTGCTAAACTTCCTCAACAACCGGTCAGGGCTGAAGACATGTCGGCCTATGTCCGGGAGCAACAGCCTGGTGTCGTGCTGGTTGGATCCCATGTCGCCAAAACTTCTGCCCAGTTGTGTTATTTAATCGAGCACACCGATGTCGTTGCCATCGACGTGGATGTGCGGCAACTGGCGGCCAGTGATAAATTCTCTACCACAGATTCAATGGCTGCTATGGTCAATGACATCATCGACAAAGTTCATTTTGCGCACGCACAGGGCAGCAATGTCGTGATTTATACCTCGCGCGACGAATTGCAGTTCCCTACACAGCAACAACGGCTGGCTTTTGGCGAACGCCTTTCAGCATTCCTGATGGACCTGGTCAAACAACTGCCGGAATCCATCGGTTTTCTGATCAGCAAGGGCGGCATAACCTCGAATGATGTGTTGAGCACAGGCCTGGAACTCAGGCAATCACGTGTGCTGGGCCAGATTCTGACGGGCTGTTCTATGGTGCGTTGCCCGGCGGACCATCAACGTTATCCGGATTTACCGGTGGTGATTTTTCCGGGTAATGTGGGCGACGAGATGGCGCTGGCTCAAGCCTTTAATATCCTTACTGCTCAACAGCAGCTGCAAGGTATGCAACAGATCGCATGATATAAATGACGCGGGTTAGTCGCTTGTTGAATAAAATGTAAATGTCTGGACTTGATTTGACAATACAGTCATTGACACCCAAAAAGCACTGACAGTGCCGATGCACTCATAATCGCCATCACATCGTTGTGATAACGAAACCATGGCTGTAGGGTGCGCCGTGCGCACCGCGTAGTCAAGATTGTTGGCCAGTCCCGGTGCGCACGGCGCACCCTACGATCCGAACTTCAAGGCATTTCACCACAGATGGCACAGAGTTTTACTTTGTTAACTGCGCCTGTGGCGTAGTTAACAATACAATACTTTTCTCTGTGTCCTCTGTGTCCTCTGTGTCCTCTGTGTCCTCTGTGACTCTGTGGTGAATAGTTTTTGAATTTGTATTGGGTGTGTCAGTTCAGATCTTAACTCGGTTTGTTATCCGTCAGATCGGATCGCGACCAGTACAAATAAAACAGCAGCCAGGGCTGGATGCTCATCAGCTAATGAGCTGCGCAGCTGTTGCCTGGTAATGGTTTTATACGTGCACGATGTCCATGCTGATCATTCTTCCGCAACACCACCGTATGTTATGCCGGTCAAATCTGCCATCTCCCTCTGCCAGGTCGTCAAATCGTCGATGCAGAATTGATTAAGGTGGTCATGACCGCAGGCGCGCGCCATCACCTGCATTAATTCGGTCGCGGCACGAAAGAAATTGTTCAATTGCTGCGCACTGGTTTCGATATTCAAGCGTTGGCGCAGGTGCGGTTTTTGCGTGGCTATACCGACCGGGCAGTTATTGGTATGGCAGGCGCGCATGCCCAGGCAACCGATGGCCTGAATTGCTGCATTGGAAACCGCGATGGCATCGGCACCAAGCGCCAGCGCCTTGATAAAATCTGCGGGCAAACGCAGGCCGCCGGTGATCACCAGGCTAACATCGGTGCGTCCATGCTTGTCGAGGTAGCGGCGTGCGCGGGCCAGTGCCGGGATGGTGGGCACCGAAATATTATCCCGGAACAACAGCGGTGCCGCACCGGTGCCGCCGCCGCGCCCATCCAGGATGATATAGTCCACGCCGATTTGTAGTGCCGCTTCTATGTCACGTTCGACATGCTGGGCGGAAAGCTTGACGCCGATGGGGATGCCGCCGGTGGCTTCGCGCACTTCTTCGGCGAATCGGCGATAGTCTTCTACATGCTCCCAGTCAGGAAAACGTGATGGTGAAATCGCGGCTTCACCTTCGGCCAGGCCGCGTACTTCAGCGATGGCGCCTTTTACTTTTTCGCCCGGCAGGTGACCGCCCGTGCCCGTTTTCGCACCCTGGCCACACTTGAAATGAAAGGCCTGGCACTGCTGTATTTTTTCCATGGAATAACCAAAGCGCGCCGAGGCCAGTTCGTATAAATAACGGGAGTTGGCAGCCTGTTCGTCGGGCAGCATGCCGCCTTCGCCGGAGCAGATGCC
>Ga0265303_10002858_pt1 | contig 10774 bp, 5 predicted proteins | sample Helome_2_FD_192494 | JGI IMG/M metagenome (GOLD analysis project Ga0265303, IMG submission 192494) | Marine sediment microbial communities from subtidal zone of North Sea - Hel_20160317 (Illumina Assembly) | ecosystem: Environmental > Aquatic > Marine > Subtidal zone > Sediment ...
TTTGAGGCGGGCCAGGGAGCGATTTATTTCCAGGAAACAACTCCGGGATTACACCGCCCTGCTCGAAAAGGAAAAAGCCGAAACCAGCCATGAGCTTTTAAAAAGCATCCGGTTTCAACGAAATCTTATTGAAAGCTCAATGGATGGTATCGTGGGCTGCGATGACCGCCATACAGTTGTTATATACAACCATAATATGGAACAGTTGCTCGGGTTTCCCAAGCAAGATGTTCTGCATCAGATGACCCTCGCGCAGTTTTTCCCTGCCGGCAAACTTTCCCGCTTTATGGATGATTTAGCCGCTGATGCCTATGGGGGAAAAACCCGGTTGATTATCTATGAAACTCATTTAAATACACAATCCGGCCATGAAATCCCGGTTCAGGTTTCAGCCAGTCTGCTGTTTGATCAGGATCGTGAAAGCGGACTGGTGTGCTTTGTCAGGGATCTACGCGAAATTCGCAAACTCGAACGGGAAATTTCAGATCAGGCCCGCATTCTTCACCAGGACAAAATGATGTCCCTGGGAAGATTGGCCGCCAGTGTGGTTCATGAAATAAACAACCCGTTGTCCGGCGTTTTAAATTACCTGCGGCTGATGAGACGAATTCTGGGTCACGGTCCTTTAGCCGCTGAGCGTCAAGAAAAATTCCAACGCTATTTAGAGCTGGTGGAAACCGAAACCAGCCGCTGTTCCCAAATCGTTTCCAGCCTTCTTAGTTTTTCACGCCGCTCGCCGCCATCCTTCGGGAATGTGCAAATCGATGCGCTTTTGCAGCGCAGCATCATTTTGAGCCAGCACAAGCTGGAATTGAACAACATCCGCCTCGAATCGAATGTGCAGCCGAATATGCTTTCTGTAAACGGTGACTTCAACCAGCTCCAGCAATGTGTCATTAATCTGATATTCAATGCCATCGACGTTATGCCGGAAGGCGGAACCTTAAATTTAGAAGCGCATCACAATGCCAAAGAAGAGCTGGTAATAATTTCGGTCAAAGACTCCGGTCCGGGAATTGACCCGGCTGATCTCCCCCATATTTTTGAACCCTTTGTAACCACCAAAAATGAGGGCTATGGCGTTGGACTGGGTCTGTCAACCGTTTACGGAATCATGGAGCGGCATAACGGCAGCATCGATGTGGAGAGCCGACCGGGTGAGGGGGCCACATTTATGCTAAAGTTGCCGGTGACCTGATGCTTATAAAGGGGATCAACTACCGCCAGAGGAGCAACCTATCTTCAGATGGCACCATTTCGAATTCAAACGGAGCAATGCCGGGGAGCCGAAAATGATTAGGATCGGTTTTTACATCTGTCACTGCGGGATCAATATCGCCTACAGGGTGAGGGTGGAAGAGGTGGCGGCCTTTGCGTCTACCTTAAAAAACGTGGTTGTGGCGCGAGACTACAAATTTATGTGTTCGGATCCGGGCCAGGGGATGATTGAAAACGACATTAAAGAGTTGGGATTGAACCGCATCGTCGTGGCCTCCTGTTCACCGCGCCTGCATGGAAAAACCTTCATGGCCGTATGTAAGCGGGCCGGAATCAACCCGTATTATTTCCAGATGGCCTCCGTTCGTGAACAGGTCTCCTGGGTAACAGACGATGAAGACCAGGCCACGGACAAAGCCAAGAGTTTGGCGGCAGCTGCCATTTATCGGGTGAGCTACCACCAGGAACTTGAGACCCGGCATGCCCCGGTCAACCCCAATGTGCTGGTCGTTGGCGGTGGTATCGCAGGAATGCAGGCCGCCCTGGACATCGCCGACGCGGGCCTTCAGGTTTTTCTGGTGGAAAAGGATACCACCATCGGCGGTCACATGCTGCAGTTTGATAAAACCTTCCCCACCCTGGATTGTGCCGCCTGCATCGGAACACCTAAGATGGTTGAGGTGGCACAAAATTCGAATATCAAGCTGCTATCATACAGTGAGGTAACGGACGTCTCTGGATTCATAGGAAATTATACGGTTAGTGTTCGACGCCAACCCCGCTATGTAAACGAGGACCTGTGCACCGGGTGTGGCGAATGTGAAAAGGTCTGTCCGGTGACCATGCCCAGTGTGTGGGATGCCGGTCTGGGCACTCGCAAAGCCATTGGCCGAAGCTTTCCACAAGCCATTCCGATTACCTTCAACATCGAGAAAAAGGATCGGGCCCCCTGCGTGGCCGCCTGTCCCGCGGGGACCAATGTCCAGGGGTATGTCCAATTGATCGGACAGGGCAAATACCCGGAGGCCATCCAGCTCATTATGGAGCGACTCCCGTTGCCGGGGGTGCTCGGACGGGTATGTCCGCATCCCTGCGAAGCAAAATGCCGCCGGGCCGAAATTGATGCGCCGGTAGCCATCAGGGAATTGAAGCGCTTTGCGGCCGATCAGGTTGATCTGGAGGAGTTTCCGCGGCCGGAAATACAGGAGCTTCCGGAAAAAGTGGCCATTGTGGGATCGGGTCCGGCCGGATTGACCGCGGCTTACTACCTGCGGTTGAAGGGATATCAGGTTACCATCTTTGAAGCGCTCGAGGAATTGGGGGGTATGCTGCGGGTCGGCATCCCCGATTATCGTCTGCCGCCTGAAATTTTAACAAAAGAAATCAATCACATATTAAGCCTGGGGATCGAGCCCCGCACCGGCAACCGCTTCGGCAGCGATTTTAGCCTGAAGGACCTTGAGCATGAAGGATTTACAGCTGTGTTTCTTGCAGTGGGTGCCCATGCATCTACCCGACTCGGCCTCAGCGGTGAAATGGAAAATGATAACATTATCGATGCCCTGCAATTTTTAAGAAATATCAATCTGGGTGCCCGAACATCCCCCGGCAAGGAGGTGGTGGTCATCGGCGGCGGCAATGTGGCCATTGATGCAGCCCGGGCAGCCAAACGCCTGGGCACTCAAAAAATGACCGTGGTTTACCGTCGTTCAAGGGATGAGATGCCGGCCTATGCCGAAGAAATAATGGGCGCCATTGAAGAAGGCATTGAATTTTCTTATCTGACGGCACCGGTCAGCATCCGGACGAATAACGGCACCGTATGCGGGCTGGAATGTGTCCGCACCGAGCTGGGTGCGCCGGATAAAAGCGGCCGACGCCGACCGGTCCCGCTGGAGGGAAGCGAATTTCTGATCTCCTGTGATGCCATCATTCCGGCCATCGGCCAGCGCGTCGATACCTCATGGGCCGATCAGCTGCCGGAGCTGCAGTGGACCCGGCACGGAACGCTGTCGGTGAATCCGGACACCATGCAGACGTCTTTGCTCCATGTATTCGCCGCCGGCGATGCCGTCAGTGGGCCGGCAACCGTTATTGAATCCGTCGCCGCCGGACATCGGGCGGTCAACGCCATAGAACACTACCTGAAAAATGAGGAAATGGTCGCTACCCTTGCGCCCACGGCCCCTGCAAACCCCGCCAGCCCCAATTGGCAGGAAGTTCCCGCCAATGCCCCCGCAGAAGCCCGGCCCCTGCCCGGGCATCTCGCAGCCGCTTCGCGGGTGAATTCTTTTGAAGAAATCGAACAGGGCCTGATTGAGACCGAAGCCCGCCGGGAAGCCCATCGCTGTTTGAACTGCGGCATCTGTAGTGAGTGCATGGAATGCGTTCGGGTTTGTGAACCCAAAGCGATCGACCATGCGATGAAGGCTGAGGATCTAAAGCTGGAAGTCGGCAGCATTATTCTGGCCACCGGATACGATACCATGGACCCCACACCATTGAAGCAATATGGCTACGGTATCTATCCCAATGTTTTTAGCGCCCTTGAATTCGAACGCCTGAGCAATGCAACCGGTCCCACCGGTGGCAAAATTATGATTCGTGACGATAACGGTGAATTCACGCGAACCCCGAAAAATGTCGCCATTCTGCACTGTATCGGCAGTCGCGATGTCAATTACCACGAATACTGTTCACGGGTGTGCTGCATGTATGCCCTTAAATACACCCACCTTATTAAAGAAAAAGTGGGGCATGATACCCGGGTATTTGATTTTTACATTGACATGCGCTGCTTTGGGGAAGGCTATGAGGAATTTTTCCGGCGCTGTCAGGAGGAAGGGACCATTTTCATCCGGGGGAAGGTTGCCGAAATCACGGACAAAGCGATCCATCCCGACGAAGCGGGAATGCTCATTGCGGTGGCTGAAGACACGTTGCTTGGCAGGAAATTGCGGGTCCCGGTCGATATGGTAATTTTGTGTACGGCCATCGAAGCCCGCGAAAATGCTGCCGATGTCGGCCGTATCATGGGCGTCAATCTGGGAGCCGACGGTTTCTTTCTTGAAGAGCATCCCAAGCTGGGTCCCCTAAATACGGCAACAGACGGCGTCTACCTTTGCGGGTGCTGCCAGAAACCAATGGATATTCCGGATACGGTCTCCCAGGCATCCGGAGCAGCCGCCAAGGCCCTTTCGCTGGCCACCCGGGGAACGGTTGAAATCTCCCCGACGATATCCTGGATCGACCCGGATATCTGTATTGGATGCCAGGTGTGCATTGGCCTGTGCCCCTATACTGCGATTGAATTTGATCAGCGCCGGGGCGTCTCGGTGGTCAATGAAGCGGTTTGCAAGGGATGCGGCAGCTGTTCGGCGCATTGCCCCAGCGGTGCGGCCCGCAGTCGCCATTTCCAAAGCAAACAGATTTTTGCTGAAATTGACGGCATTTTAGAAACCATCTCCCAATTGGGACAGTGAAAGGAGCTGGGTATGGAAGACTTCGAACCCACCATCATTGCTTTTGTCTGTAATTGGTGCACTTACACGGCAGCAGACCTGGCCGGCACCTCCAGGCTGACCTATCCTAAGAATGTGCGTTTGATCCGGGTCATGTGCACCGGCATGGTGGATCCCCAGTATGTCATTAAGGCTTTTTTGGAGGGAGCCGACGGTGTCCTGATCAGCGGCTGTCATCCGGGTGACTGCCACTATATCAACGGCAACTATAAAGCCCGTCGACGCATCAAGCTTTTAAAGGAAATTCTTCCCCAGTTCGGATTTGAGCCCGAACGGCTTCGATTAACCTGGATTGGTGCCAGCGATGGGATTCAATTTGCCGAAATTATGGGGAAACTTGTGAACCAGGTGAAGGCTTTGGGGCCCACTCAGGCAAAGCTCCAGATGGTCATATGAATGCGTAAGTCGGAATGCGGAATGCGGAATGGAAAAGCACAGAACGAATGGCAGAGCGTGAAAAGGAAAGTTATTCGTAATTCGTTAATTGCTATTGGGAAGATCTCAAAGCAATATTCCCAGTTGGGTTGATAGCGATTACCAAATACCAAATAACTATTAACTAGTACCGGAGGTACTCATGGCGATTACGGCGCAAATCGATGTCGATGGGCAGGATATTTTAGGTGCTTTGCGCGGATTTTTTGAGAATATTCTGAAAATTGAGGAAATCAACGCCATTTTGGTGCCACAGCATCTTCCTGGGAAAAATATGGTCATGCCGACGCTGGTGACGGATCCCGATCAGCTTAACGGCGTTGATCCGCTGGCACCGGCATTTCCCATGAATGCCGCTAAAATCGCCTCCCGGCTAACCCGCAAGCCAATAGGATCTAAAGTCGCGGTGGTGTTACGCCCCTGCGAGATCCGCGCCTTTATTGAATTGGTAAAACTCAAGCAAGGCCGGACAGACGAACTGGTTCTAATCGGCATTGATTGCCTGGGGGTCTTCCAAAACAAAGACTACATTCAATATGTTGAACGACAGGGGACCGAATCCACCGTAAGCTTCTATCAAGGCATTTTGGATGGCAACCAGTCAGAAATCGAAGGCACGGCCCTGGCTTCAGCATGTCAGTCCTGTGAGAATCCGGTACCCGTCAATGCCGATATCCTGATCGGTCTGTTTGGCATTGAGGTCAACGATTATTTACTGGTTCAATCTCAGACCGAGGGCGGAGCGGAACTGTTAAATCAACTCAACCTGACCGAGATATCCGAGCCCGCTGCACGTCAGGATGCCGTCAGCGCCATTGTTGCCCAACGCACAGCCTGTCGGGATGAAATGTTTGCTCAAACCCGCGAGGCAACCGATAGTATTGAAAAAATGACGGGTTATTTTGCCAGTTGCGTCAATTGCTACAACTGCCGGGTGGCATGCCCGGTATGTTACTGCAAGGAATGCGTTTTTGTAACCGATGTGTTCAACCATGACCCATCCCAATACTTGCAGTGGGCCAATCGTAAAGGCATTATCAAAATGCCGACCGATACGCTCTTTTTCCACCTGACCCGTTTGGCCCATATGAGCACGGCCTGTGTGGGGTGCGGCCAATGTTCGAATGCCTGTCCCAATGACATTCCGGTGATGGACCTCTTTCGGACCGTGGCGCACCGCACCCAGCAGGCCTTTAGTTACGAGGCCGGAAAAAGTATCGAGCAAGAACCACCCCTGGCGGTTTTTTATGAGGATGAATTTGCTGAGGTGGTGGGGATATAACTGAATTCGGAAGTCGGAATGGGGAATGCGGAATGAGGCATAAATCGCATTGTGAATAGAACTATGGGGAGGAAGGCATGAACCGTAAAATCGGCAAAGCCCTGGTCGTAGGGGCCGGTATCGGCGGCATTCGGGCGGCGCTGGACTTGGCTGAATATGGCTATGGTGTTACCCTGATTGATAAGTCTCCCCATATGGGAGGAATACTGAGTCAGCTCGATTACCAATTCCCCACCGACCGTTGCGGGATGTGTAAAATGCTTCCGCTGGTGGACCGCGATGCCAGCTCTCAGTATTGTCTGCGCAAGGGTCTGTTTCATGAAAACATTGATATTGCGCTATCCACAGAGCTTGCTGCCATCGAGGGCGAGCCGGGCCAATTCCAGGTAACCCTTAAAGAACATCCGAATTGGGTGAATCCAGATCTGTGCACCGGTTGCGGCGAATGTGTTAACGTTTGTCCGGTTGAGGTCCCGGATGAATTCAATGCCGGCCTGGGTATGCGCAAAGCGATATATCTTCCGATCCCCCATGCCATTCCCAATCCCTACGTTATTGACTACACCGTGTGTACCCGCTGCGGTGAGTGCCAGAAGATGTGCCCCACCGGCGCCATTCAGATTCCCGCCAAGGCCCGCACGGAATTTCGTATTTTAGTCGTCGATGATGAACTGATTATCCGCGATTCACTAAAGGAATGGCTGGAAGTAGAAGGTTTTGCCGTCGATATGGCTGCATCCGGCCCGGAAGCGCTGGATTATCTGTCCCAACAGCCCTACCAGCTGATGCTTTTAGACTTAAAGATGCCCGGGATGGACGGTGTTGAGGTCTTGCAAAAAGCCATGGAAGAATCTGCAGATCTGGGGGTTATCATGATGACCGCCTATGCCACCGTGGAAACCGCCGTTGAAGCCATGAAAATCGGCGCCCTGGATTATCTGGTAAAGCCGTTTGATCCTGAAAACCTTATTCCCATGGTCGAACGCTTATATCAAGAGAGGGTCGCCGCTGAAGGCCGCCAGATTGAAGTCGGCGCCGTGGTGTTGTGCGGGGGGACGGCATTTTTTGATCCGACCAGCGGGAAAAATACATTTGGTTATGGAAAATTTTCCAACGTTGTCACCCACCTTGAATTCGAACGAATTCTAAGCGGTACCGGTCCTTATCAGGGCCGGCTGGTGCGGCCGGTTGACGGCAAACCCCTCCGGAAAATTGCCTGGATCCAGTGTGTCGGCTCCCGGGACTTACAGGTGGGGGCGGACTACTGTTCAAATATCTGCTGCATGGTTGCCATCAAAGAAGCCCTGGTGGCCAAAGAAAAGGCAAACGGCAATTTAGAAGCCGCCATTTTTTACATGGACATGCGCACCATTGGCAAATCTTTCCAACGGTACCGGGATCACGCCGAACGCAGTCATGGCGTCCGTTTCGAAAGATTGCGAATCCACACCGTAAACCGGGATGCGGTCAGCAATGATCTTATCCTCCAGGGTCTGGATCTGGCGGGTAAACCCACCGCCGAACACTTCGACATGGTGGTTCTGACCGTGGGCCAGCGCCCGATGCCAGGAGCAACTGAATTGGCCGAACTGGCAGGAATAGAGTTGAACCCGTTTGGATTTGGACAACCCGAACCCTTTTCTCTGACGCGCAGCACCCGCAGCGGCATTGAGCTGGGAGGATCCTTTGCGGGCCTGCAAGATATCAGTGATTCCGTTACCCAGGCCTCGGCGGCCGCATTAAATGCGTCGCGCATATTACATGCCACCGGCGGCAGTCTGGCCCTGGAATCTTCCTCATCAACACCATCAGTTGAGATGTTGCGCGATATCCCCAGGATCCTTGTAATCGTTTGTACCTGTGGTCTTCGGCTTGCGGATGTGGTCGATACCCAACAGGTGGTTGAACAGCTAAAGACCGATCCGCTGGTCGAACGCGTCGAATTTTTCGAGCAGACCTGTACCGCCGACGGATGGGAAGATCTCGAGCAACTGGTCGATGAAAGCGCACCCAACCGGATCTTGATCGGTACCTGCCTGCCGTATGTCTATAAACGCAAAATCAAAGCCCTGGGCCGGCGAATCGGCCTGGATGCGGGGCTGATAGATGTTGTTGATCTGGGTCCTGAGTACCAAAACCACAGGCAGGATGGGCAGGATAAAGATTTTGCCGCCCGGAATTTGAGTTCCAAACTGGAAATGGGGATCGCCCGGCTCAAATGGATTGAACCATCACCGCCCCCGACCATTCAGGTCGTCCAGCGGGCCCTGGTGGTCGGTGGCGGCATTGCCGGTATGACCGCAGCTCTGGCAATAGCTGACCACGGTTTTGAGGTGGACCTTGTGGAGCAAAATGATCAACTGGGCGGAAACATGAACTGGCTGGAGCGAACCCTTGATGGGCACCACCCCCAGGAATTGCTGCAAGAAACGTGTACCTCCGTAACCAAGCATCCCCGCATCCAGGTGCATACCCAATCCCGGGTGGTTCATTGCTCCGGTGAAGTCGGCAGCTTTCATACCACCCTGGCGGATGCCCAGAACGCCGGGCAAAGCCTGGAGCATGCCGTCACCATTCTGGCTACCGGCGGAAGGGAGGCACCGACGTCGGCTTATGGATACGGGACCAGTCCAGCCATCATGACCCAGAAGGAATTGGAAGAACAACTTTCAGACCATCGCATTGATCCGGGGCAACTCGAATCGGTGGTCATGATCCAATGCGTTGATTCGCGCGAGGAACCCCGCAATTATTGCAGCCGGGTATGCTGTGCGAGTGCCTTGAAACATGCCTTGCATCTTAAAGAGATGAATCCTGAAATCCAGATTTATATCCTCTACCGGGATATGATGGCCTATGGTTTTCATGAAGCCTTTTACACCCGGGCCCGCAAGGCCAATGTGATCTTTATCCCCTACCAGGTCACCGCCAAACCGCAGGTCGAGGCGGATCAAAAAAATGTGAGCGTCAGCGTCCGCGACCCGGTGATTGAAAGGCAATTGCAAATCAAGGCCGACCTACTCGTGCTGGCGACCGGTGTCATTCCCAATCTGCCGCCGGAATTGGCAGAAACTTACGGGGCGGCGGTGGATCCGGACGGATTTTTCCAGGAGGCGGATAGTAAATGGCGACCGGTCGATTCAATCAAAGAAGGCATTTTTGCCTGTGGTTTGGCCCATTCCCCCCGCAACATCGCTGAATCAATCGCCACGGCTGAAGCCGCCGCTCAGCGGGCACTGAGAATTTTAGCGCGTCAGCGTCTGCCGGCCGGCAAGGTGGTGGCCAGCGTTCACCATAGTCTCTGCAGTTTATGTGAACAATGTATTGCCGCCTGTCCTTACGGGGCCCGCAGCATTGATGTTGACCGGGAACAGTTGCTGATCAACCCTGCCATGTGTCAGGGGTGCGGATCTTGTGCCGCCGTTTGTCCCAATGGTGCTTCAGTCCTGGAAGGCTTTTTGGAACAGCAGATGCTGGCAATGATTGATGCAGCCATGGGGTAGCTGTTCGGTATCTGTTAGGGGTTATTCGTGGCCACGGATTTGACCTGGCTTTGCCAAAAGGATGTTTCGATGAAAAAAGCAATAAATTTGGAAACAACTTACACAGCAATTTCTGCCTCCGACCCCCTGGCAAGTATCCAGGAGATGATTCGATCCTGTATTCAATGCGGTACCTGCACCGGCTCCTGCCCGAATGAGTTTGCGATGGACCACACCCCCCGCATGCTCTGGCGCCTGGTGCTGATCGGCCAGCAAGAAGAAATATTCCATAGCAAAACCTTCACGTTGTGCTCTGATTGCTATGCTTGCACGCTTCGGTGTCCGCGGGGCCTGCCCCTCACCGAAGCCATGGAAGGGTTGAAACAGATTGCGGCCAGCGAGAACCTGGCGGCTTACAAACAAAGCACCCTGTTTTACAAAAACTTTATCAAAAGCGTGCGTCGACATGGTCGTGTCAGGGAAATGGAATTCATGACCACCTATTTTTCGGCTCTTAAAAATCCCCTGGCGCCCTTCCGATTCGCGTCGCTGGGCCTCAGGCTTATAAAGAAAAGAAAGATTTCCCTGCAGCTTCCCTCGAAAGGGCGGCGGCCCCTGGAATCAATTTTTCAAAAAGTTGAAGAACTGGAGAACCGGTCATGAAATACCTGTATTATCCGGGATGTTCCCTTGAAGGCACTGCCCGCGAATACGATCTATCCACCCGTGCGATTATGCAAAGAGCAGGCATAGACCTTGTGGAACTGGAAGATTGGACCTGTTGCGGGGCCAGTGCCGCGGTATCAACGAGTTATATGCTTTCAATGGCCTTGCCG
>Ga0265303_10002859_pt1 | contig 10772 bp, 10 predicted proteins | sample Helome_2_FD_192494 | JGI IMG/M metagenome (GOLD analysis project Ga0265303, IMG submission 192494) | Marine sediment microbial communities from subtidal zone of North Sea - Hel_20160317 (Illumina Assembly) | ecosystem: Environmental > Aquatic > Marine > Subtidal zone > Sediment ...
CCAGGCTTAAGGCCCTGGCAGACCAGGTCGCGGAAATGTTGATTGACGATGCGGCGCTTATGATGGCGTTTCTTGTGCCAGGGATCAGGAAAGAACAGCAGGACCCGGTCGAGCGTCCCCGGCGCAATCATATTTTCCAGTACTTCAACCGCGTCGTGCTTAATCAGCCGTACGTTGCCCAATTCCTGTTGATGAATAATATTCAGGCAACGTCCGATACCGGGCTCATGCACTTCGATGCCAAGATACAGGCTACAGGGGTCGGCAGTAGCCATATTGATTATTGCATCACCGTTACCGATACCGATTTCGAGCTTCAATGCCTCGAATCCTGACGTGAAATCTGGCTGAATTTGACTAAACTCAATACCATAAATGGGCCAGTAGGTTTTTAGCGCATTCTTCTGAGAAGCGGTCATGCGCCCGCTCCTACGAACAAAGCTTTTGATGGAATGTGAAATCGGTTTGTCGGTGGACATTTGTGACGCGTTTCTCAACTCGTAGGTTGTTGATTTAAGCGGTTTTTAGCGCTGGGTACCGTTTATCGGTGCTTTTTTATATCCTATCTTGTTTAAGCAGACTTTTCTCCCATTTGAATTAGGATACAAGCATGAAAAAGAATTCAGGTTTTACATTGCTGGAGTTATTAATCACGGTAGCGTTGATATCCATCCTCGCGGCATTCGCGATACCGTCGATGAGGACTTTTAGCCAAAACGATCGGCTGACCACGAACATCAATACGATGATCGGTCACCTGGCTTACGCTCGCAGCGAGGCAGTCAAGCGCCATGCGCAGGTCTCTATCTGCATCAGTAACGATACCGTGGGCTGTACCGGTGGTAACTGGGAAGACGGCTGGATAGTTTACGTCGACGCCGATGCCAATGGCACCTTTGACGCGGCCACCCTGAATGAGGATATCTTGCGCGTGAACCAGCCACTAGCCGGCAACAACACGTTGGCTCCGACCGCAGCATACACAACCCAGGTTACCTACGACAATCGTGGTTTTGTAACAGCAACCGGCAGCTTTTTGCTGTGCGACGCTCGTACCGGCGATTTCGGCAAAACTATCACAATTTCCAATACCGGTCGTGTCAGATTACAGGTTGATTCAACATGCTAGTCAAAAATAAAATCCAGCAGGGCGTAACCCTGATCGAAGCAATGATTGCGCTGCTCGTAATTTCGGTTGGCTTACTGGGCATCGCGTCGTTACAGATTACCGCGATGAGCCAGAATGCCAGCTCGCTTAACCACAGCCAGGCGGTTTGGTTTGCCTATAACATGTCAGACCGAATTCGTGCCAATACTCCCATCCAGCTCCCCGGGGGCCAGTTCCTTAATTACAATGGTATCGACACCAGCCTCGGTTATGCCCAGGATTGCATGACGTTGAACTGCACCGACGCGCAGATGCTCGTTGCTGATGCCGCCGATTGGGAAACCATGGTCCAGACTCTTCCCGCCGGGCGCGGAATAATCACCAGTACTCCCGATCCTTTGCTGGGGACCGTTTTGCAGGTGACCGTAATGTGGGACGATGACGGCACCGGGGCGACCGGTACCGCTTGCAGCGGAAATCCGGCTGTCGATTTAACCTGTTACACATTGACGGTGGCGCCATGAAACTTTTAAGCAAACAAACGGGTATTTCACTGGTCGAGGTCCTGGTTGCGCTGGTCATCAGCCTGTTCCTGCTGGGTGGTATCGTGCAAGTGTACGTTGGCAACAAGGTCACTTTTAAATTTACCAACGCACTCGCCGAGGTTCAGGAAAATGGACGCTTCGCACTCGATATGATGAGCCAGGACTTGCGCCTTGCCAATCAATGGGGATGTATCGCATTCAATCCGAACGACACCTCTAATGTCAACGACACGTTGCCCGGCACACATCCTGGCTACGACGCCAACTTCCATGATTTTCTTAGCCCGTTTGTTACTCTCCCAGGAGCAATTGCGGGTACCAACAACGCTGGGCTTAATGGTTCGGACACGTTGGTCGTTCGCGGCGGCAAGCCGGGCCAGACCAATGTTGAAGGTCCATTTACCGCGAGAACTACTCAATCTCTAAATGTCAATCCCATCGGCTCTATCGGTGCTGGCGACATTATACTGGTTGCGCGCTGCGGCGAGTATCTGCTGAACATTGCCGAAGCCGATATCCTGTCAGTCAGCAGTGTTGACACTACCAACCCGGTGCAAACGGTAATTAATGTTGCCGCGAACAAGAGCCAGCAGTTCGAAAACGACGCCATGGTCATCGAACTGCAAACCGTGACCTATACGATCGGCCTTGCCGCCAGCGGTAACGGCGAACTCGCGCTGTTTCGCCAGGAGTTTAACGGCATTGTCGAGGAACTGGTCGAGGGCGTCCAAGACATGCAGGTCCTGTACGGCATAGACAGCGACAATGATCAATTTCCAAATCAGTACGTTACCTCTGATCTCGTCCCCAATTTCAACGCCGTGGTTTCGCTCAGAATTATGTTGCTGATCCACTCAGTCGATGATTTCGTGACCGAAGCACCGCAGACTTACACTTTTAATGGCGTACAAACCACCCCGGCCGATCGTCGGCTACGCCAGGTCTTTACGACCACTATCGCACTGCGTAATCGCATAGGTTAATCATGATGATTTCTAACAGACAAAAACAGCAAGGCGTCGCACTGGTAATCAGCTTGATCATACTGGTCAGCCTCACCATGCTCGGCCTGACTTCAATTCAGCGCACTACTACCGACCTGGCAATGGCGGGTAACCAGCGCGAAACCGGACTGATGTTTCAGGCGTCCGAAGTTGGACTTTCGAGTGCCGAAACGTTTATTGGCAATTCAACTACGAATTCGGATTTCAACAACGCGGGGCTCGGATTGATTACCGTGCCGGACAATGATCCCGCCTATAACGGCCCGGATTATTTCAGACCCAACTGGAGCACTTCATCGCAACAGGCTACAACTACGTTTGTTGCCTCGGAGGTTGCCTGGGAGGAACCGCGCTTCATGATTGAATACCTGGGAGACCGGTCACAGAACCCCCTGGCCGGAATCAATATCGGCAGCTATGGCACGATACAGTCAGGCGATATTGTATCCATATATCGTTCTACCGCGCGTGGCGTAGGTCTGACCGTTAATTCATTTAGATTCGTTCAGTCGTATTTTGGCAAAGACAAGCCATAACATTATTTTTTTAGGATGAAAACCATGTTTACCAAAAAGCTTTTCAAGGGACTTGCAGTGATCGTTTCAACCACGGTCTTCAGTATGTCAACAATCCAGTTGGCTTACGCAGCACCGGGCACGCTGGCGACAGCGCCCCTGTTTCTGTCCACCATCGTCGAACCGAATGTTTTCTTCACCATCGACGATTCGGGCAGTATGGACTGGAACACGATGGTCGCGAACCCTACCGCTGGCATTGCTTCCAGCAGCGGAATGCCCATCATCGACAATGAGGAACGGCCCTATTATACACCCCAGTTTTCGCGTCTCTACGACGAAGATGACGATCGCTACGTGCTGCCGCCGGCAGACGGTACGCGCATTCTATGGGATCGCGGCTGGGTCGTACGCACCCACCATGGTAACTTGAACTACTATAACCCGGCGGTTACATACACTCCCTGGCCGGGCACCAAGGTCGACGGTACTCCGATGTTTACCGATGCCGACCCGACGAATGCCCTCAAGGATCCATGGAATACAGGCGGCGAAAGTGTCGACCTGACGCAATCGTATGATTTCACTGCCGGCCAATCGAGTGATATCTTTGGTCGCAATATGGCTGTCAACAACTTCTGGATTGCAGTTTATTTCACCTGGGACGATGCCAATAGCGATGGCGTCATCGAGCAGTCCGAAAAGGGGACACGCGTCGTGATTCCCACGGACAGCCCGGGAGAAATGCAGAATTTCGCCAACTGGTTCCAGTATTATCGTTCGCGCGCCAATGCCACCAAGGCAATCATCGGCACCACGATCAACAACACCGACGCATCGCGCATGGGTATGCGCCTGTTCAACGACGATCAGCTCAAAGACGTCGAAACCATGAGTGACGCCGCCAAAAAACGCGACCTGCTCAAGGCCTTTTATGAATACGACATTCCCAGGCAAGGCACGCCGATGCGTGATTCGCTACATGAGACCGGTAATTATTTTCGACAAAATGGCGCGGGTGCGCCGATTCTGTCGGCGGCCAACGGCGGCGAATGTCAACAGAACTTCAACATTTTGATGGGCGACGGTTTCTGGAATGGCAATGATCCGGGCGTTGGTAACCGTGACATAAACGGCGGCGATGGCAATACGCCGTTTGACGGCAACGCGTCGCAGTCGAATGATGGCGGCAACTATGCCGACAGCTGGAGCGAGACCCTGGCCGACGTCGCGATGGATAACTACGAGCGCGACCTGCGTACAGATCTGGCCGACAATGTTCCAACTCAGATCAACGTCGATGAGGCCGATCACCAGCACCTGGTGACCTATACGATTGCCTTCGGTATCGAAGGAGGCCTGGATCTCTCGATCGACCCGACTGCCACATCCGTTCCGGGTCCTGCCTTTGCCGGCTGGCCGGATCCAGAAGATGGCGATGCCGAGAAAGTGGACGATATGTGGCATGCCGCCTATAACGGCCGCGGTCAGTTCTTCAGTGCGCAGCAGCCCGACGAACTCGCAACCGCGCTCAGCGCGGCGATCGCCAATATCGCGGAACGCACCGCAACTTCGTCAGCGGTAGCATTCAGTTCAGCCAAGCTGACTACTGATACGACTGTGTACCTGGCAGAGTTCAATTCCAACCGCTGGCAGGGTGACTTGTTTGCCTTCAAAATCGACCCGGCTACCGGTGATCTTGCCGCAACCGCGGATTGGTCCGCAGGGAGTGAACTCCTTGGCCGTAACATTACTGCCGACCCACGCACCATCCTGACCTACAACGGAACCGTCGGTAAAGAGTTTCGCTGGGGCCAACTGACCGGTGCGCAACAGAATGATCTCAAGAGAAATCCTGCCGGCGGCACCGATGCTAACGTAATTGCTCAGGCTCGCCTCGATTACCTGCGCGGAGATCGCACCAACGAAGGTGCTGGCTACTTTTTCCGTGAGCGCTTGTCGATACTTGGCGACCTGGTGAACTCGGGGCCGGTATACGTCGGCAAGCCCGCCCTGAACTGGCCAGATTCCGCGCCGTTCCCGACCGGCACTTCGAGTTACTCGGAATACAAGAACAACAGCCCGGCGACCACTCGTGACGGCATGGTCTATGCCGCGGCCAACGATGGCATGCTGCATGGTTTTTCCGAAGCCGACGGCGTTGAGAAAATCGCATATATCCCGAATTCGATATTCTCTACTGGAGTTAGCGAGGGTATGCACTACCTCACCGATCCAAACTACGGCCACAAGTACTATAACGATTTAACCCCGACCGTGTCAGACGTTTATGCAGACCTGGGGACTGGTACCAATTGGCAAACCATACTGATAGGCGGTTTGCGCGGTGGTGGTCGCGGTATTTATGCACTTAATGTCGATGACCCCAATGATTTTTCCGAAGCAAATGCCGCTGACCTCGTTGTGTGGGAATTCACCAGCAGCGATGATATCAATCTCGGCTATTCCTATAGTCAACCACAAATCGCTATGGCTAATAATGGTCAATGGGTCGCAATATTTGGTAACGGTTACAACGATCTCGGCGATGGTGAAGCCAAGCTGTTCATCCTCGATATCGAAGCGGGTGTTGATGGTACCTGGGCTGCCGGTGACTACAAGGTGATCACCACGGGTTCCGGCTCGGCGGGCGACCGCAATGGCCTCGCCACTCCGCGGCTGGCTGATATCGATGGTAACGGTACCGTTGACCGTGTTTACGCCGGTGACCTGAAAGGTGAAATGTGGGCATTCGACATGGACGATGCCAGCCCGGCGTTCTGGACCATCCCGGGATCAGCACCGCTGTTTACCACTGTTGGCGGGCTCCCTATCACCTCTAAACCCGTTCTTGCCAAGCACCCGACCGAACCGGATTCGGGCACCAACTATCCGAATATAATGGTATTCTTCGGTTCAGGCCAATACCTGACAAATGCCGATAAATCTACCACGGATTTGAACTACTTCTATGGTGTGTGGGACCAGGGCTCTAATAGCCTTACTAATAGTGACCTGGTTCGTCAGACCTACGATAACACCTTCGACCCGTTTCGCGTATTGACTAATAACCCTGTCAATTACGCAGGTGGGGATGATGGTTGGTATTTTGATCTTCGCGATACCGGTGAACGCTCCGTGGTCGCACCAGCGGTTCGAGGTGACCTTGTACTCTTTAATACCTTCGTACCGGAATCTGATCCTTGTTCCAGCGGAGGATATGGATGGCGATTTGCGGTTGACCTGGTGACCGGCGGCTCTCCCCTGGAAGCGGCCAGCGACACCAACGGTGATGGTGTCATAGACTCAAATGATGCCGTCAACAACGGCACAGATGATGCCTACATTGCCGCGACAAGTGAAGATGGCTTTTTGTCCGATGACGCATTTATCGGTGAATACGCATATGCATCGGATAAGAAAAAGGTAGTTCCGCCATTCGACAATATCCCAACTGGCCGCTTCGGGTGGCAGGAGTTAATCCAATGAAACAGTTCAAGACACTTTTAACCCGGCTGCTGGTGATTACATCTCTGATGCTGCCGTGGGCGACCACGACAGCACTGGAGACCTTCGAGAAGTCAGGTTATATTGCCTCCGTTGGTAATGATAAGTTTACTATCAGGGGCCAGGTATACCGGGTTAGCCCGTCCGCTCAACTCAAGTCGAATGATGCAAGAAGAAAGAAACTCTCTGACTTCAAAAAGGGCGACGAAATTTTCTTTAAGGGGAAAATATTAGATAGCGTATATTACGTCGATATTATTTACTACAAGACCCCGATAGATTCTTAATTCACCAGGTAAAATTTAATGATGAAACACTCAAAAGGATTCAGTTTGATCGAGTTGTTGATCGTGGTGGCATTAGTTGGCATTCTCTCCGCTGTCGCGTTCAACATGTACTCGGACAACGTGATAGAATCGAAGCGCTCCGAGGGTCGTGCCGGGTTAACCGCAACCGCGGCCTCGCTGGAGAAATGCAAGAGTCTGTATGGGGTTTACGACCACGTCAATTGCCCGGTGCTCGCCATAATTATGACCGAGACGAACCTTTACTCGATCGACACAGCCACCACGAGAACACCAACCACGTATACGTTGGTGGCAACCGCGATTGGATCCCAGGTGAGAGATGCCGATTGCACCACCTTGTCACTAACCAATACCGGAATTAAAACAGCGACGGGCGCCGACCCCACTGTTTGCTGGTAAGCACAAAGTAAACTGAATAACCAACGGGGTCGACTTATCGACTCCGTTGGTTATTGCTATACTCCCCGTTTTAAAACCTGGCCCAACCGCATGACCAGAAAAGCAGTCGCGCTGATCTCCGGCGGTCTCGATTCATTGCTGGCCGCTAAATTAATTCAGCAACAGGGCATCGAGGTAGAAGGCATCAATTTCTTTACCGGCTTTTGCGTCGAAGGGCATACCCATGCCATCCGCAAACACGACCGTAACCGGGTTAAACGCAATAATGCGTTGTGGGTCGCAGAGCAGCTCGGCATCAAGCTGCACATTATCGACATCGTCGATGAGTACAAGGACGTCGTGATCAACCCAAGGCATGGCTATGGCGCCAATCTGAATCCCTGCCTCGATTGCAAGATATTCATGGTGCACAAGGCGCGGGAATGGATAAAGCAGCACCATTTCGATTTCATTATCACCGGTGAAGTGATCGGGCAACGCCCGAAATCACAGCGTAAAAAGTTAATGCCGGTAGTCGCCGAGGAATCGGGCGCCGATGACTTGCTACTGCGCCCGCTATGCGCCAGGAGCCTGCCGGCAACACGGCCCGAAACCGAGGGCTGGGTCGATCGTGAACAACTGAAAGACTTCAGTGGACGTACACGCAAACCACAAATGGCGCTGGCCGCGGAATTTGGATTCGAAGACTACGCCCAGCCTGCCGGGGGTTGCTGCTTCCTGACGGACCAGAGTTACTCGGTCAAGCTGCAGGATCTGTGGGACAATCGCGGCAATCGGGATTACGAACTCGACGACATCATGCTGCTCAAGGTCGGGCGCCACATTCGTCCCAGCCAGGCGTTTAAACTGATTATCGGGCGTGAAGAAGGCGAGAATCAGTACCTGAGCGGTTATAAGCGACAATTCCAGACGATTAGTACCGTGAGTCATGCGGGTCCGCTGGCACTGATTGAAGGCGAACCACTCGACCCGCAGCAACTCGAACTCGCCTGCGCCATCACCGCGCGCTACAGTAAAGGACGCGACGCCGATTCGGTCGAGGTGCGTTTCAGTGACCGCGAACAGGGGTCGCGCAGGATTCATGTCAAACCACTGCCAGCGGCACAGCTCAACCCGGACTGGGTTATTGTATGAACCCTGTTATCGAACTCGACGCACGTCGTCTGCTTTGCCCAATGCCGGTAATTCGACTGCAGGATTGTGTCGAAAAACAGGATAGCGGCGTCAAAGTCAGGATAACCTGCACCGATCCGGGTACCATGAGCGATATTCCAGCCTGGTGTCGAATCAACGGACACCGGGTGCTTGCGACCGAACAACTGGAACACGAGTATATTTTCCTGGTGCAAAAAGACCCAGATGGAAATTGAACAGCGCCACAAGATCACGCAGCGGGTAACGCTAACCGGTGCGGCGGTAAACTGCGCGCTCGCATCCCTGCAAATCATCTTCGGCCTGCTGGGCAAGTCGCAGGCGTTGCTGGCAGACGGTTTCCATACCCTCTCAGACCTCAGCACCGACTTTATCGTGCTCTACGCATCCAAACGCGCCGCCAAGGCAGCGGACGAGGATCATCCCTATGGACATGGTCGTATCGAAACCCTGGCATCGATGCTGCTGGGAGGCATCCTGATCACGGTCGGGGTCGGCATCGGCCTGCGCGGTATAGACAGTATTCTTAATCCGCTGGGAATCAATCCCGATGCGATAACCATTGTTTTCGCGCTGCTTGCCGTCGCCGCAAAGGAGAGTCTCTATCATTACACCCTGCGCGCGGCGCGCAAAACGCATTCGAGCCTGCTCGAATCCAATGCCTGGCATCACCGCTCGGATGCGCTTTCCTCGATTGTCGTGGTGATTGGTATCTCGGCACAGTTGCTGGGGGTTCCGTACATGGATGCACTGGCCGCGATCGTGGTTGCCGTGATGATATCGCTGATGGGATTGCGCCTCGGCCAAAAGGCGCTGTATGAACTGATCGATACCGGGCTCGACATCGACCTGGTTCGCGATGTACGCCGGGCGATGCTGGGCAACGCGAGTGTCGTCGGTATCCATAACCTGCGCACCCGGTCGATGGGTGGCCTGGGCTACATTGACGCCCATATCGAGGTCGATCCCGACCTGACTGTTTCCGAGGCGCACTTTATCGCACATAACATAGAACACCTGGTGAAAAAGCAATTTCCGAAGATAATCGACGTGCAGATCCATATCGACCCCCTCGATGATGCGGTCAAGGAGTCGGTACTGGCAAAGCTACCGGAGCGAGAGGCCATCGAACAGGACCTGCACCAGGCATGGGAGGGCCTGTCTGAAAGCAAGCAAATCATCCAGACCAAGCTGCATTACCTGGATCGGCTGATCGAAGTCGACCTGGTACTACCCGCATCGATGTGTATTCCCGAACACGCCGCGGGGATCGGCAGGCTGCAGGATGCGGCAATTAACCTCGATTATATCGGGAAAGTTAATATCTACTACGCTGCCTAGATTGCACTAATTTGGTGCAGTATTGTCAAAATCATCATATAATCCGCCAATTTTGCACGATAAATTGGCATCGAAGTATTAATCGGTACAATTCCACCTGTTTTTGACCCCCGATTTTGGAGATTTAAGTCATGTCTGCGTCTGATGTGTTGAACAAGATTAACGAGTACGGCGTGAAATTCGTCGATTTCCGCTTTACCGATACCAAGGGCAAGGAGCAGCATGTTTCGTTCCCGGCCAGTACCCTCGGGGAAGATACCTTTACCGAGGGTAAAATGTTTGACGGCTCCTCCGTGGCCGGCTGGAAAGGGATTAACGAATCGGACATGATCCTGATGCCCGACCCGGCCACCGCGGTGCTCGATCCATTCACCGACGAACCCACGATTAACATCACCTGTAACGTGGTCGAACCGACTACAGGCGAAGGCTACGAGCGTGATCCGCGTTCCATCGCCGAGCGCGCCGAGGCTTACCTGAAGGCATCCGGAATCGCCGATGCCGCGTATTTCGGTCCGGAAAATGAATTTTTCGTTTTTGACGACGTCAAGTGGTCGACCGAAATGGGGCATTGCTCCTACCAGATCGAGTCCGAAGAAGCGGCCTGGAGTTCGATCAAAATGTACGAAGACGGCAACATCGGTCACCGACCCGGCGTCAAGGGTGGGTATTTCCCGGTACCGCCAGTTGACTCCTTGCATGACATTCGTTCGGCGATGTGCCTGGCAATGGAAGAAATGAACCTCAAGGTCGAAGTTCACCACCATGAGGTGGCAACCGCGGGTCAGTGTGAAATCGGGGTTGAATTCAATACCCTGGTGCGCAAGGCCGACGAAGTCCAGGTTTTGAAGTACTGCGTGCATAACGTTGCGCACAGCTATGGTAAAACCGCT
>Ga0265303_10002860_pt1 | contig 10770 bp, 7 predicted proteins | sample Helome_2_FD_192494 | JGI IMG/M metagenome (GOLD analysis project Ga0265303, IMG submission 192494) | Marine sediment microbial communities from subtidal zone of North Sea - Hel_20160317 (Illumina Assembly) | ecosystem: Environmental > Aquatic > Marine > Subtidal zone > Sediment ...
TTGGCTCCACCGGGGCCCGCGCGCTGGGCCAGCGTGGTCAGAACATGTATGACGAGTAGGGCCAGGGTCTTCATGTAGAAAGATATTAAACCGAGTTTCCGGGATTACAAGATTGGAAAACTGCAGGCTTCATGGCACAAACTCGTAATTCGCCATGCACAGGTTGAGTGTCGGTATTCAGGCGATAATTAGCATTTCGCCAGGGACAGGTGGCGCGGCTGAAATAGGCCTATGCTTGAAATGTTACTAAGTTAAGCTCCTTTTTCTGCTGTAGGTGCGAATTTATTCGCATAATGTGTGCATTATTTAGCGTTGCTATGCGAATAAATTCGCACCTACTCGCTTAACTTAGTGCCATTAGCCTATGCTTATCATATCGGTGATGACGGTATGCCGATTCCGCAGCCGGTCGTGCACGTCTAATCGAGATGATTCTTCTATTTGCCGGTCGATCGGTTGCGTGGCTGTATCGCTGCGTGGTCATACCGCCCGGTAACTAGCTAATTCTGCTAGAGTGGAGGACAGGGCGTGCCGCGAGTAATCCGTTGAGTGTTTGTCATACGCGGGTTGCCCCTACCGAGATACTCCCGCAAATTCTGCGCATCGTACTCACAGTCCCTCAAGTTCGAGCGATCGATAGCGGATTGGTGGATCGCTTCACCCTGTGCGGCGTGTTCACCGATCGGTCTTTTGTGCGGACCCATCAGTCTGTACATGAGCGTCATCGAATCATTAAGCACTGAATTGAAGCACGGTACGTAGTGTTCCAGGAATGGTTTATCGAATTCGAGCCCCTGATCTTCCGCCTTCTCCACAATCCAGTGGAGCGATTCGTTGGCGAGTCCATCGGGACTGTAACTACCACCAACATTCGAATGCACGCCCGCGAACCAGGCCTGTTCCAGCGCTCCGCTCCAGCCACTCGGTTTGGTCCAAAGACCCGGTGCGAACGGTTTGCGACGCTCATCGATGGCGAGTGCATGGAAGGCATGCTGGATGTTTGAATTGAGTCCGATGTCGTGGTACTTGTATTTATTACGATGAAAGAGCTGACCGAGTGCACCAGGCGCGCCCAGTGCACCGACTGTATCCCAGACCCCGATGAACTTTATTGGTGGGCAGGGGCGCGTACCCTCGATGTTGCGAAAAGCGTGCTGCCATTTGGGTGAATCACTCGGCGTGCTCGACTGGTAGAGATTGTAGATCTCGGGCGTATAGTATTCGTCGTCCTTTTCCAGGAGACCGACTTTATTCATGAACCCGGCGAGTGTTCGCACCGTGAACGCACCGCGGCTGAATCCAAAGAAGAAGAGTTCATCTTCAGGCTCGAAGTTGTAAACGAGGAATCGATAGAGAGCACGAACGTTCTGAGCCATTCCGCTGCCGAACGCCCCACCGGTAAACTTGTCGAGGCCCCCCTCTGTACCCACCCCTTCATGGTAATAGACGACTTGGTCGACGTCCGTGCTGGATCTCGGCAGCACGGCACGTGCGGTCTTGAGAACATTGGTTGGTTGTGGTCGGCCGGTCTTTTCGTCCTTTCTTTCTGCCTCGTTCCAAGTGCCGTCAGCGCATAGAATGATCCTTTTCATTGGTTCCTCCTGGTGTCGAGCGTTTCATCAAGGAAATACAGCCGGATTCTGCACTGATGACGCTTACTGTCCTCGTCGATCCTCCGTACAGCCGGGACGCCTGGTGCAGATATTCGAACGAGCCGTATGATATTGCTATGGGATACTATTACGGATAATTCGTTGGTGCAATGACCCATGGCATCAAGCTTTCGATCTGCTGGTGATTGCCTTAACAGGCCGGCTTAACCGCCACCAACAGGCGGTTACCGCCGAAGAGTACTTCTCCCGCGCGATACAGTGGGTTGCTGCCCGATTGATACTGCTGCGCTTCTGGCAACGCAGCCTAGTTTGCAGTACTGGTCCAGAGAAAATTTGCTAACATGTTTGTGTGAGAATTGACGCTGCGACGCCTGTGTTCGTCGGTTACTTCTTCGGTAGGATTTCTTCGTTAACCAGACTGGCTAAGTATTGAACTTCAGTCGATAATTTTACAGTTCGCCATGGAGTGGATGAAAAGATGAAGAAAAAACAGATAGGCCTTAGTCGTGAGTTCATGGAGCGTCTAATCCTGGGAGAGGAAGCGGTACGGCGATTCACCCAGGACTCGCCTGTGCTGCCGGACGTATGGATTCGTTATGCTGAACATCCTGACCAACCCCTCGATCTCCTTCTCACTCCCAATCGTGACACATTGGCAAGTCGTCTGGCCGCAGAGCTGGAGAAACGTATTGAGGCCGAGCGCCAAGGTGAGAAAAAGCGGGCATCCCACGATCTCGCACATACACCGGGCAATGTTGCTGTCCGGCTTTATTTCGATGAACTGGTGGGCGCCGTCCTGCCCATGACGCCCTGGTGGGAAAAGCATATTGACGATAAAACGGTCGGCAAGCTGTCGAAAATATTTACCAATGCTTTCAAGGACCAGCTAATCAAAGCGCTGAAAGAAACCGGGGGATACCGACGACGCAGTGCACAGACAGGCTGGGGTTTGTCTGTCGCGAAGAAGGCTGCCGGGAAAAAGTCGCCCTCCAAGTGGCCACCCACTTTGCTATGGCTGATTGGAATCCTGGGACACGTGGCGTGGGCCCGCAATCACGCGGAAGGGGAACTGGTGGCTGACGCACAGGGACATCCCAATAGACTCCCACCGGAAACACTCGTTGAAGAAATGTCGGGCTTACTCGGTCGGATGCGGCCGCCCACACCGGAAGCCAAGAATACCGTCTGGCTGGTAAACCGTAACCGCGGTGCCACGAGCGCGGTTAAGGAGTCTTCACTGGCAATCAAGGTTGATGCGGCCAGACGGCTGTTTGATGTGAAATGCGATCGCATCGCATGGGTGATTATTGACAGCGGAATCGAAGCCGATCATCCGGCCTTTGCGCAGCGCGATGAGCAAGGCGGGTTAACGGACAGCAGCCGGGTGAAAGCAACCTATGATTTCACACGTATCCGCCAGTTGTTGAATCCCAGCAACTTGACGCCACGCAACGAAAATCTGCCGGAGTACCTCAAAATTCTACTGGCTCGTGAAGACAGCCGCGCCCGGGAGCTCCAGAAAGATTTGCAGGAGTTTCGACGCATTTTGAAGCGCGGCCGCGAACTGGATTGGGAATTGCTCGAACCGCTACTGCAGATTCCGCACGATGACAGTTACGTTCGGCCTTTGAATTCCCACGGCACCCATGTGGCGGGTATCCTGGCCGCGGACTGGCCCGAGGAGGGTCTCCACGGCATGTGCCCGGAACTACAGCTCTATGACTTTCGTGTGCTCAATGATGACGGTACCGGTGATGAGTTCAACGTCATTGCGGCATTGCAGTTCATTCGTTATCTTAATGCCACGCACGACTACATGATGATACACGGCAGCAATCTGAGCCTTTCCATCAAGCACGATGTCGCAAACTATGCCTGCGGCCGGACGCCGGTATGTGAGGCCTGCGACCGGGTCGTGTCGTCAGCTGTTTTGGTGGTCGCCGCGGCAGGTAACAACGGCTACCTCAAGTACAAGACAGCGGAAGGTATTACTGAGGGTTACAACACAGTGAGCATTACCGATCCCGGCAATGCTGAAAACGTGATCACGGTCGGCGCCACACACCGGAATAAACCTCATACCTACGGGGTAAGCTATTTCTCCAGCCGCGGTCCGACTGGGGACGGGCGGATCAAGCCGGATCTGGTCGCTCCGGGGGAAAAGATCGAGGCGCCCATACCCGGTGGTTTGCTCGCGCGCAAAGACGGTACCAGCATGGCCGCGCCCCACGTGAGCGGTGCGGCGGCAATGCTGATGGCACGCTATCGAGAGCTTGTCGGGCAGCCCCACACCGTGAAAAAGATCCTGTGTGAAACGGCCACGGATCTTGGCAGGGAACATTACTTTCAGGGCAACGGAATGCTGGATGTGTTGCGGGCAATTCAGTCAGTTTAACGGAGGAACAACATGATATTCACTCTCGAGGCCCTGCAGGCCAGGCATGGCGATTCATTGTTGCTTTACTATGGCTCGCTTGATGCACCCAAGCTGGTCGTCATCGACGGCGGACCGAATAGTCGCATTATCCGTCCCCGGCTCGATGAGATGCGTGCGGCGCTGGATGATCCGGATAGCGGACTGCCGATTCGCTTGTTGATGGTCAGTCACATCGATGACGATCATATTCGCGGCGTGTTGGACCTGACCAAACACATACGGGAGGCCTCTGAGAATCAGGAGCCGTTGCCCTATCGCATTCAGACACTGTGGCACAATTCGTTCGACGATATCGTGGGCAACGGCGCCAATAGTCTGTTCGAGGCATCCGTCGCCTCCGTCGGTGCTGCATCCTTGACGGGTGATATCCGGGATAGCGCCCGCATGAGCCGCGATGCCGCGATGGTGATGGCCAGCGTACGTCAGGGACGTACGCTACGCGATGATGCACGCGTCATCGGGCTGGAGATCAACGAGCCGGGTGGTGGTCTTGTGACTGCCGGCAGTGCCGCTGTCGTGGAACTGGGAGACGGCTTGGCGTTTCAGGTGGTGGGGCCTGCACGTAGCCGACTCGAAGAACTTCAGAAGGACTGGGACCACAAGCTCACCGAACTGAACCTGGCCACCGATGCCGGCCGGGCGGAGGCAGCCGCCTACGTTGATAAATCCGTGTATAACCTGGCCAGTATCGTAGTGTTGGTTAATGCCGAAAATAAAACCATGTTGCTGACAGGCGATGCGCGGGGTGACGATATCCTTGCGGGTTTAGGCGAGGCGGAGTTGCTGGATGCCAACGGCCATCTGCACGTCGATATCTTGAAGGTTCCACATCATGGCAGCGATCGAAACGTCGAAACCGACTTCTTCCGTCGTATCACCGCCGATCATTACATATTTTCCGGTGACGGAAAGCACGGCAATCCAGAACCTGCAACATTCGAAATGTTGTTTACCGCGCGCGATCATGACCCCTACAGGATCCATCTCACCTATGCCGTTGATGACTTCATAGACGACTACCCGAAAGCTGAGCTGAAGCAGATGATCGAAGCAGAACAGGCCAGTGGAAAACCAATCGAGATACGAGCGCCTGTCGCGGGCAATAAGTCGCTCATGGTAAACCTGGCGGATCCTTATACGGGTCCCTGAGCAGGTTCAATTCTTTGTGCCATCCTTGTTTGGCTTTACGTTCTGTTCTACGCTCCGATCGGCCGCGCCGGTGATCATCTTTGATGATCGCTTCCAGTTTTTGAATCTCCTCGCTCGAGGATACACCCACCAAGCGGTCGAAAAAGTTTTTGCCTTCGGCGAGCACCAGGGCATGCAACTGTTCCATCTCACTGATCGGGTCACGTTCTTCATCCGGTGTGACTCTCAGCCGGTGGTAGGCGCGTTCAAGTTCCATAGCAGTGAGTACCATTTCCCGCCAAGCCGATCCCCAATGGAAGTTTTGGGAAAATCCGCCGAGAATTGTAAGGCAGGCTGCCAGTACCGGGGACAGTATGAGGAGAAAATTGTTGAGTCCCCATTCCTCGATTACCTTTGATGCCACCAGTGAGGTGATCAGGGTGACCACCGATCCCAACACGATAATCAGGTATCGCGAGTATTTGTAGCCATTCTTGTTGGCCCGGCTTGCTTTCCAGTAGTAATCTATCCGTTCCCGGTACTGCTGCAGGACATACTGGTTCCTTTGGTTTTCGGGGACGGTTTCTATTTTCGTTATTTCATCTGGTTGTTTCATCCGATGGTTTCCGATAAGTCCGTTTCCAGTTGTCTTCAGAGAAGATATTCGAACTACTTCAATAATCCAACAGGTTCTAAGATATTCTTGCGAGGTGCTTTGAGAACTGCGCATTACGCGGTTTCGCCCAGTGCTCATGAGCGTTCTCCACTAGTTCCGGGGGATCCGCAGACAATTCAGCTTAGGCGGTCCTGATAGGATTCGGAACATTCGTATTTACCGGGTGTCACACTCGGTCGCATACAGATGTCTGGTAACGAAAACATAACATTAAAAACAGACCCCAGTATCAAGTGAACTACAATCGGATATCGTTGGTTGAAATCAACGGAGTCAAACGTCAAGTTCCAAATGTACTCTTTGTCACCAATTCTGTGATCTTCTGCTATATTAAAATCAACTGATCTTCGAAAAGCAGAGGGATTTGCACATTTGACAAGCCAGGGGGGACATCGTGTCATTAACTGATTTCGCTCGCGACAGACGCGTCAAGCGCATCATCACTCATAATTCAGCGGCGTTGGAGACTGGCCGACCGGAATCAATGACGCCGGTGCGGTTGACGCGACTGCGGTAGTGCCAGCTGATTTTTCCAACAGGACATATCGAACCGAGGGGGAGTGCCAACACAGTGAGAAGAATCATCATTTGCCTCGACGGAACCTGGGCAAGCCCCAGCAACCTGGTGGAACGCGGAGACGGGACCGAAGTCCACAAGCCGTCCAACGTGCTCAAGACCTACCGCGCCGTGGTTACGCGCGGCGAGGACCAGGTTGATCAGATCTCCTACTACGACGAAGGGGTCGGTGCGCTCTCCGCGCAGCGGGGCCTTCGCAACAAGGCGCTTTCCAAGCTGGATTCGTTCCTTGGCGGAGCCTGGGGCGCAGGATTCGAGCAGAACATCGAGTCCGCCTATTCTTTCATCGTCGGGAATGCGCTGCCAGACGACGAGATCTTCGTGTTCGGCTTCAGCCGCGGCGCCGGACAGGCCCGCAGCCTGTGTCGCTTCATCGACTGGATGGGCGGAACGCTTCACAAGCGGGATGCCTATTTCATTCCGGATTTTTTCAAGCACTACATCGAGAGCGAGGGGGCTGCCGGAGCCAGCCAGTCGTTCATTGAGCAACTTATTGGGACGGGGAAGAAGATTGATCGGCCAGTGGCTGCCCGGATCCGCTTCTTGGGCGTCTACGATACCGTGCTCGCGCTAGGCTCGCGGCTGCGCGCGGACTTCGATGGGAAACAGGATACGGCAGCTCCGGGCCTGGCCTTCCACGTGGGGGACAAGCCGCCGACGATCGTCTCGGTCGCCCGGCAGGCCCTCGCCAGCGATGAACGCCGCACGGACTTCAGGCCTGAGCTCTGGCAAGGTGCCCATGCCGGTCAATCTGTCGAGCAGCGCTGGTTCCCGGGTGTGCACACGAGTATCGGCGGGGGGTACGCGGATGATGGACTCGCCAACGGTGCGCTCCGCTGGATGATCGATGCTGCCAAGGCAGAAGGTCTCGTCGTCGACGAGGACTTCCTGCGTTTCTACCGCCCCTGGTTCGGCGACACCCGCGATGAGTCCTACAAGGGCTTCATGAAGGTCCGGGGGTGGATGCGTGGGTTGCGCGGAGAGACCGGGGATCGTGACCTGCGCGCTTATGCCAATGTCAGTGGCCTGGATGTGCATGATTCGGCCTTCAAACTCCTCGAGTACGACGCATTGTATCGTCCCGAGAACCTGCTGGACTTCATGCGAAGCCGCGCGGATCTGGTTGCCAAGATTCCACCGGACGCCTGACCGCTCGAAGGCACCCAGTTGTAGCACGAGATCATGGAGGACGAGATATGTTCAGACTAGAAATACTCCCGGCTCGCTACGGTGACTGCATTTGGATCGAGTACGACAAGGACCCGGTCCGACGCATCCTGATCGATGGCGGTGCGCCGGGTGTCTACAAGCGAACCTTGAAGCCTCGTCTCAAGCAGCTCTCGGATGAGGAGCGCAAGTTCGAGCTGCTCGTCGTCACCCACGTCGATTACGATCACATTCGCGGCATCATCGAGCTGGCGCTCGATGACAAGCTCCCCTTCGAGGCGAAGGACGTCTGGTTCAACGGCTTTCGGCACATTCCTGACAAGCCGGCGGACGTCCTCGCAGGCAAGCACGGGGAGCAACTCACCGATCTCCTTCTGAGCAAAGGTTCCAGCTGGAACGCCCACGGATTCAACGAGGAGGCCGTGGTGGTTCCGAATGAGGGGCCGCTTCCGTGCGTCGAGTTCGACGGCGGCCTGACCCTGACCCTGATGGCACCGACCATCCCGATGCTCGCGGACTTGCGCAAGGACTGGGAACACTCCTGCGAGGACATCAACATCTCGCCTGAAGAGCTGGAGGAGGCGCGCAAGGCGGGCCATTTCGAGACGCTCGATGCCTCAACGCAAGGCGCTGCGCCGGGGCCGGAGCGGCCAGACATCGAGCGGCTCCTGCGCGAGCGTTTCGAAGAGGATAACTCGGCGGCGAACGGAAGCAGCATCGCCTTCCTCCTGGAGTACAGATCGCTTCGTATCCTGCTGGCGGGCGACGCCCACCCGAGCACACTGGTGGAGACGATCGGCCGCCTCGGCGACGAGCAGCTCGCGCTCGATGTGTGCAAGCTGCCCCACCACGGTAGCCGCGGAAGCGTGAGCGCCGATCTGATCAAACACCTCGACTGCAATGCCTACATCTTCTCGTCGAATGGCGACCAGTTCCTCCATCCGCACCCCGAAGCAGTGGCCCGCGTAATCGCGTACGGCGGCGGCAGTCCGAATTTGCTCTTCAACTACCGTACCGAGGAGACCGAGATCTGGGATGACGATACGCTGCGCAACGCGTACGGATACACTACGTCGTACCCCGATCATGACAAGGACGGCATCGTCCTCGAATGGAGCTTGGAACAATGAGGTCAACGCTGGTGGAATTCGCTCGCTTCGAAAACCTGGAGGAAGGTTCGTTGCGGGCAGGGGACAGCTATCTGCAGATTGTGGCGGACCTGAGAGTTAGAACGCGTAAGGTGCCCATCGGTCAGCGAGATTTCTTTGAGCTTATGGGACAGCTCCGCTACGACACGGCTTCGGAACAAGAGCGGCGGGAGGCGTTGAAGCATATGTCCGAGTTGACCACAGACTTCCTGGGTCTGGGTCAGGATGCGGGAGACGAGGACCGAACCTTACTATCCGTTCTGGAGGAAGGCAACGGGGATATGCAACAGCTGGATCTGGTAGCGAATGCGGCCGAGTTGTCCGCGCTCCCTTTCGAGGCAGCCCTCGCGAAAGACGGCATGCCCCTGTTTCTGAGTGGCGGCGGAGTGGTGCTGACCCGCCGGGTCCGTGGGCGCTTCATGGGCCAACGGCCGAGCTGGCCAACACGCCCGCGTGTGTTGTTCGCGTGGTCGGCTGCAGGAGGACAGGTTCCACAGGACGAGCACCGCAAGGCCCTGTTCGCAGCGCTCAAGCCCTGGATGCCGCTGTCCGACCAGGATGCAGTATTCGTCGAGATAAAGAATGCGCGACTGAGAGATATCGAAGCCGCAATATCGGACGCCGCCCAGGCTGGCAAGGGGTTCTCGCACCTGCACCTGCTTGCACACGGTCATCCCGTGCGCAGGAAGAACGATGATCGATTCGGCATTGCGTTCAATCACCCGGTGGAGGGGATGGACGTCGTGGCGCCGGAGCAGCTGTCAGAGGCGCTCAAGGGGATCCGATCCAGTGCGGTCGTGGTAACCTTGGCCGCTTGCGACGCAGGCAGTCAGATGGACACCATCACACCCGAGAAGAGCATTGCCCACGAGCTCCACGTCTCCGGCCTTCCGGTGGTCGTGGCATCGCAACTTCCGTTGACCATACCCGGCTCGAACATTCTCGTTCGTCGCTTTTACCACGACCTGCTCGAGGGACTCGACGTGCGCGCCGCACTGAATGCCGCCCGGGTGGAACTCTATGAGAAACGCGAACAGGCCGGGCACGATTGGGTGAGCCTGGTCGGTTACATCGAGCTCCGAGAGGGGTACACGGACTATCTTGAGGACATCAGGCTGAAGTCCCAGCTCGTTTCGCTCGAGAACCTCAGGGACCGGGCAGAGGCGGTGGCCAAGGAATATGCCGGTGCCGATGAACTGATGAATATCCGCACTGTACTCAAGCAACGGATTGATGGTCTTGAGAAACTGCTCTTGGAGACAAAGGGCGGTGCGGCATTAGACGAGAATCGCGGGCTGCTTGGTAGTGCCGAAAAGCGCCTGGCTGAGCTCTGTTTCCACCATTTCTCCGACGAGGCGGGCCAACAGGACTCGCGGGAGGCTCTGCAGCGGGCGCGCGATTGGTACTACTCCGCCTTCCAGGCGAACCCCTTCCACCACTGGAGCGGGGTGCAATACCTGGCGCTCGATGCTGCCTTGACCGGAAAGGTGAACGCCGAAGACTGGAAGACAGCCTATCGGGCAGCGGAGGTCGATCGTCGGCGACCAAATGAATTCTGGGCCCAGGGCTCTCTGGCGGAACTCGCGCTGCTGGACCGGATCCTGGGCGAAGGGTCGGACCTATCGCCGGAGCAGTATCTCGTCGAGATGAAGGACCGGGTCGCGGAATTGAAAAAGTCTCCCTCTCACAACCCCTTCAGCTCGACGGGGCTGCAGCTGCGGCGCTACGTGAACTGGTGGCGCCAGGACCTGGGCTTTTTCCCGGAGGCGCCCAATCTCGCCAGCGAGGCTGGGCGTCTCGCCGAGCTTATGGACTGATTACGCTCAGGATAAGTTGACGGGGTCTTCGCGATGAGCTTACGGTGCCAGGCAAGAAGCGTATCGGATGCCTGTGCATGGCGAATTGATAATCAAGCCCGCGTGGTCAAAATACTCATGCGGCTACTGTCGAGTTCTCCGGTACCAAGAAAGCACGCGAGAGTCGCTGTCCAGTGGTCACCGTTAGTGTAACGGAATAGCGGTCTT